>ERZ1034980.505-NODE-505-length-28376-cov-129.439285_pt1 | contig 28376 bp, 16 predicted proteins | sample MGYA00520622_ERZ1034980 | MGnify/ENA primary metagenome ERZ1034980 (study PRJEB33766, sample SAMN09781791) | gut metagenome | biome: gut microbiome | host: Homo sapiens | place: Madagascar | study: EMG produced TPA metagenomics assembly of the PRJNA485056 data...
GCAGGCGGGCGCGAACCTGGCCCGCCGACCGGCCGGATTTTCTGCTTTTTTCACCCCGGGGTTCGCGCTCGGAAACCGAGTTCATTGGCTTTGCGGGCAGGCGAGCGCGAACCTTGCCCGCCGGCCGGCCGCATTCTTCCTTCAATAAAAAATCCTGCACGGTCAGCAATCACTTTATGCTGACCGTGCAGGGTTTTATCTTTTCTATTCGTAAATCCGCTTAATGGTCTCGAACTTAATCATATTGGTATTTCCGGTGATACCGCTGAGCTTTCCGCCCATCATGATCACGTTGTCCCCCACTTCCAGATTCAGAATCCGGGTGGCTTCCTTCATGGCATGGAAGAACAGCACGTCCATGGATTCGTATTCCTCACAGAGCACCGGAATGACGCCCCAGGAAAGGGCCAGCTTCCGGTATACCTTCGGGCGAATGGTGGTTCCGATAATCGGCACCGCATTTCGGAAACGGCTTACCATCCGAGCGGTAAGTCCGCTGACGGAGCTGACAATCACGCACTTCGCTTCCACATCGATGGCCATCTGGCAGGCGGAGTGGGAAATGGCGTCCAGAATATTCTTCGTGGTGAAATCTGTTTTGCGGAACCGATTCCGGTAATCGATTTTTTCTTCCGTATATTCCGCCACTTCCGCCATGGTGCGAACCGCATCCACCGGATATTTCCCGGCGGCACTTTCTCCCGACAGCATCACCGCCGAAGCGCCCTCGTACACCGCGTTGGCCACATCGGAAATCTCCGCCCGGGTCGGACGAATATTGTGAATCATGGATTCCAGCATTTCCGTTGCCACGATGACTCTTTTTCCCAGCATCCGGCACTTGGAAACGATCTGCTTCTGAATCGCCGGAACTTCCACAAAGGGAATCTCCACACCCAGATCCCCCCGGGCCACCATGATGCCGTCTACCACTTCCGAAATCGCTTCCACATTGTCCACGCCGGACCGGTTCTCGATTTTCGCGATGATGTCGATGTCCTGACCGCCGTTCTCATCCAGGAAATTCCGCATCTCCAGTGCATCTTCTTTGGTGGACAGAAAGGACGCCGCCACGTAATCCACGTCCTGCTCGATGCCGAACAGCAAATCTTTCTTATCCTGTTCGCTGAGGAACGCGTTGCTCATCAGCCGTCCCGGGAAATTCATGCTCTTTCGGTCGGACAGCTCGCCGCCGATATCCACCCGGCACAGCACGTCATTGCCGTTAATTTCTTTTACCGTGCACACCACCAGGCCGTTGTTCACCAGCACCCGATTGCCCTTCCGGAGATCTTTGGCGAATCCCTTGTAACTTACGGAAACTCGAGTCTCATCCCCCTCGATATCCTCCGTGGTGAAGGTGAAATCCTGCCCATCCGCCAGGGTGACCCGATGGTCCTTGAACACGCCGATACGGTACTCCGGGCCCTTGGTGTCCAGCATGATCGGAATCGGCAGTTTCAGCCCCTCCCGAACCTTCCGAATCGTCCGGATCCGCTTCAAATGTTCCTCGTGATTTCCGTGGGAGAAGTTCAGCCGAGCCACGTTCAGTCCCGCTTTGCACATCTGGGTAAAAACAGCTTCCGACTCGCTGGCCGGTCCGATGGTGCAGATTATTTTCGTTTTTCTCATGGTCATACCCCCTTTAGTTCATCTATTTCTCTCTTTTCAATCTTATTTCTATACCGTAATCACCCGGTCCAGCTCGCCGTAGGCTTCCAGCTGGTTCTTTCCGCCCACCAGCACGATGCCCCCTTCGGCGATGGCTTCTGCCAGGGGTTCCGCATACTTCGCCAGCTTCTCCGGCGTGGAATTCAGCACCCGCCGCCGCTCGGTGCAGCGGTCCTCGTAAGTCCGCCCGCTGAGGTACATGCTATCCGCCCCGTTTCCTTTGAGGCGCGGCGTCAGTACGCGAGAGGACTCGGACACCGCCCCGATGATGAATCCGGTGAGGTCCGGATCGGCGTCGGTGAACTCCTTCAGGAAGGTTCCCACGGTTTCATATTTATTCAAGGACTCGGCACCCTTTGGGTCCCGGTAGGAGTAGCAGGCCGTCAGTCCGGACACGCCGGCAGTCAGGCCGGTTCCGTAAGCGCCGCCTTGCACCCGGATGATATTCCAGAGGTAGGCGTAGGAAACGATTCGCGCCGCCAGGGAAAGTTCCCCGTTCCACTGCGCGCCGAACTTGGTAATATCTCCGCCCCGGATGGCGAAGGAGATGTCCGCCGGTATCACAATGCCCTCTTTCCGGGCGCCCCACGGATGAACCGCCGGCTGCCCTTCCGCCTCCGACGAAGCCCCTTTGAATTCCTCTGCCGGCAAGCCGTTCCGGAACTCCGTCACCAGCGTCTGAACGTCGGACTCCGTGCCCCCGGTGATGCTCAGCATCATTTTGTTCGGGTTCACGCAGCGGTGCAGTTCCTCGGTCAGGAGGTTTTGGAAGGAGGTCCAGTCCCAATTCTCTTCCTGCCTCTTCATCCACTCGTAATAGGTCAGTCCGTCGGTGCATTCATTTACCACACCGGCGCCGGTGAACATGGCCGTCAGACGGCGCAGTCCCAGGGAATGGCCCGCCATGGCCATCTGTTGCTGCATGTCGCCGCGGTCCTGTTTCAGCAGATTTCGAACCGCCTCTTCGTCCAACAGCTGCGTTTCACTCAGCACTTCCGTTACCAAGGCCACCGCCGCTTCCAAATTCTTCGGCAAAGTGCTGAAGGTAGCGACCAGCTTCGCTTTATAGGATTCTCCGTCGTTGTTCTTCGAGAAGGTCGCCGTGCTAAAATCAATATTTCCGCAGTACAGACGGCTCCGGTTCAGCAAATCCGTCGGGGTGGACCGTCGGGTGGCGATTTTGCCCAGAATTTCCGTTAGGAAGGAAATTCGAGAAAGCTCTTCCTCGGTTCGGTCCGTGATATCGAAGAACGCCGTTACGTACAGAATTCCGCCGGTTGGGATATCGTGCACCAGCACCTTGGTTCCGTCCATATCTCGAACCTCCGTCGGAATATCTTCCGGCATATCCTGAATATCCGCTAAAGTCAGGTGCGGCAGGCATTGCAGATCCTCCTCCGAATCCGTTTCCTCTTGCCATTCCCGTAGTTCTCTTTCCCGATACTGAAGGGCTTCCTTCTCCGCCGAATCCCAGGATGCTTCCTCGTCCCGAAGCCGCTGTTCCTCTGCCTTTCGCCGTTCCTCTCCCGCTCTGCGGGAAGGTTCCATAATAACCTCGCAGCAGTGGTCGTTATCCAGATAAACCGCCCGAAGGAGTTCCTCGAAATACCCTTGATCGGCCTTCTCCCGAAGCTTCTCGAAAATATCTCCCACCTGCAGATTGGCTTCCGGCTTTCCGCCGTACAGCCAGCTCTCCAGGATGTTAAAACTGTAGATTAAACCCGACGGGTAGGATCCGAAATCCCGTTCCCGCATGATGAATTCCGTATTGGCCAGGGCGGAATCCAGCTCCTCCCGGTCCAATCCTTCTTTTACCAGACGATTCAGCTCATCGTGAATCAGGGTGCGGATGAGATCCGTATTCTCAGGCGCGTAATTCCGGACTTCAATACGGGCGTAGGGCTGCCGCACCGAATCCATCACGGAGACGATTACGTCCTCGGCCAGACCCCTGTCCAGAATGCATTTTACCAGCGGGGAGTGGTTGTTGTGGGCGATGACGCTGTGCAGCACGTGCATGGCCACCAGCTTCTCCCGGTCATCGTAGTCGCCGATCACGCCGCCCCAGGCAATCCGCATCCGCGGCTCCTTTTCCTCATCCGGCGCAATCTCGTAGGTAACCCTGCGGCTTCCGCCGTCCACCGGCGCCTGCTTCGGCGGGAAGTGAACCGGCTCGGTCCGTCCAAAATCCTTCAGGTACTCGTCCTGCAGGATGCCCAGCACTTCGCCAATATCCAGATTTCCGTCCAGGCAGATGTAGGCGTTGGACGGTGCATAGAATTTCCGATGGGTGTGGATGAAATCCTCGTAGGTCAGATCCGGAATGTGCTTCGGATCACCACCGGAATTGAATCGGTACGGCGTGTCCGGCAGCATCGCTTGACACATGGCATCTTCCAGCAGCTCATCGGCATTGGCCATGGCCCCCTTCATTTCGTTAAACACCACACCCTTGTAGGACGGCGTCCCAGCCTCATCAAAAGCGTAGTGCCAGCCCTCCTGCCGGAAAATATTCGGGTTCCGATAGATGGCCGGATGCAGCACCGCATCCATATACACCCGCATCAGATTGATGAAATCCTTGTTATTCTTGCTGGCCACCGGATACAAGGTTTTGTCCGGAAAAGTCATAGCATTCAGAAATGTGTTCAGGGAATTCTTCACCAGCTCCACAAAAGGCTCCTTCACCGGATACCGATCCGATCCGCACAGCACCGAATGTTCCAGAATATGGAACACTCCGGTGTCGTTCCACGGCAGCGTCTTGAAGGCAATCCCAAAGGTCTTGTTCTCCTCCGCCCGGTCCAGCCAGATCAGTTTCAGCCCGGTGGTTTCGTGCTCCATCTGAATCAAGGTTCCCTGCAGCTCCTCCAAAGTCACCCGCCGCTGCACCCGAAACCCGTGCAGTACCTCATTTACTTCTAACTCTCTATGCTCCTGCATCGTCATACGCATTCCCTTTCTTCTATATTATAGGTAGTGATCTTCCACTTTTTCTGCCGCATACCGGTCCGTCGCCTCCGCAACATCCGGCACGTCCTCCGCTTCCGCTTCTTCCGCAGATTTCGCCGGTGCCGCCTCCGCAAATGCCTGGCTCAGCGCCGGCTGTTCCTCCTCTCGGAACTTCTTCTTGCCCCGCCGAGAAACGGCATGGCCCGCCGGAATATACTCCTTCGGATTCCGTACCTTCTTTCGGTTTCTTATAAAAAGAACCAACGCCGCCACGTAGAACACCGGGGTAAAAACAAGAACGAAGGTCACCACGGTCCGGTCCATATCGGATGTAACTTCATTTCCCGGAAGCACCATCAGCAGCGGGCACAGCCACAAAGAGTGGATGAACCACGGAACAATCATAGCGCCTTCCCGAGACCCCTTCCACAGCAGGCAGCTCATAATCACCATGGTGAAAAACGGACTCAAAATGGTGTTCCAGCGCACGTCCGCCGGAACCGCACCTCCGCCCAAAGTGGTGAGTGCCGAGAGCAGTCCCACAAAGCCCAGGGTAATCCAGAAGCCCGAATGGAGATAGCTCCGGAAGGCATACCGGTCGAAACCCGGCTGCTTCTCACTGCGGCACAGAAAATACCAGCAGAGGAATTCCTCCACCGCTGCCATCAGCACGCCCAGCACCAGGCCACCGGCCGTGGTGCCAATCTTCAGATGGAACGCCCCTTCCACCACGTAATCCCGCAGCGCACCTTCCAGCACCAGCACCAGCAGTGCCGTGCAAAACCCGTATATCAATCCGTGCCGGATTCGTTTGCCCGGCGTCCATTCTTTTTTTGTATCATTCGTCATTTCCCATTCCTCCTGATTTCGAAACTATGCCCCATTATACCCTATCCCCGGATTGAACGCAAAAAACAAACGGCGCTCCTGAACCCGTCAGGAGCACCGTTTGTTAGCACAAAGACCATCTTCTTCTCTTATTCGGTCATTCCCAGAAATTCGTATCCCGCATCTTCTACCGCTGCTTTGATTGCATCGGCGGATACTTCCTTGGAAAGAGTCAGCACCGCATTGCCGGCATCCTTATCCGGTGCCGCGCTCTCCACGCCATCCAGTGCCTCCAGTGCCTTCTTCACGTGAGCCTCGCAGTGCGGGCACATCATTCCTTTAATCTTTACTTCTGTTGTCATCTTCTTTTCCTCCTCTGTTTCATTAGATTTCAACAACGATTCCATTTCATATTCGATTTCTTCCATCGACGTCGCCTGTTTTCGAAGCGGTCGATCCTTTCCGGCATCCTGCATCCGGAAACGGTTCAGGCGAAGGGCGTTCATGCACACCGTAAAACTGGACAGGGACATGGCCGCCGCGCCCCACATTGGGTTCAAGCTAATCCCGGAATACAGCCCCGCTGCCATCGGGATCAGCAGGATGTTGTAGGCAAAGGCCCAGAACAGGTTTTCGTGGATGTTCCGAAGGGTGGCCCGGCTCAGCCGAACGGCCGCCGCAACGTCGGAAAGGCGAGAATTCATCAATACCACTTCCGCAGAGTCCACCGCCACATCCGTTCCGGCGCCGATAGCAATACCGATATCCGCCCGGGTCAGGGCCGGTGCATCGTTGATTCCGTCCCCTACCATGGCCACGGTTCCGTGCTCCTGAAGCCGGCGAATCACCTGCTCCTTTCCGTCCGGAAGCACCCCGGCGATGACGTGCTTCACGCCCGCATCTCGGCCGATGGCTTCCGCCGTGTTCCGGTTGTCCCCGGTGAGCATGACCACTTCCACGCCCATGTTCCGCAGCTGCGCAATGGCTTCCCTGGAATCCTCCCGCACCGTATCTGCCACGGCGATAATTCCCAGAATCTCATTATCCCGGGTAAAATAAATCGGCGTTTTGCCGGAGGCGGCCAACCGGGCGGAGGCCTTCGTGAATTCCTCCGGAACGGAAATCCGGCTTCGGACAAATTTCTCTGAACCTCCCACTATAGTACTGCCATCCACGGAGCCTTGCAAGCCGTTTCCCGGGAGTACTCGGAAATCTTTCACTTCCGTCTCCTCCGCTTTTTCTCCGGCATATTCCACAATGGCTTTTCCCAGAGGGTGCTCGCTGCGGTGCTCCAGTGCGGTGGCATATTTCAAAAGCGTTTCTTCCGAAATTCCTTCCGCCGGAAGGAGATCCGTCACCTTAGGCCGACCTTCCGTAATGGTACCGGTCTTGTCTAGAGCGATGATATTGATTTTACCCGCGTTTTCCAACGACTCCGAGGTCTTGAACAGGATGCCGTTCCGGGCGCCCATTCCGTTTCCCACCATGATGGCCACCGGGGTTGCCAGCCCCAGGGCGCAAGGGCAGGAGATTACCAGAACGGTGATGGCGTGTTCCAGTGCCCGGGACACCGCCGCCCCCTGCAGCATCCAAAGAGCGAAGACCAGGACAGCGATGCCGATTACCGCCGGCACGAAAATGCCGGAGACCCGGTCCGCAATCCGGGCAATCGGGGCTTTCGTGCCTGCCGCATCGCTTACCAACCGGATAATCTGGGCAAAGGTAGTATCCTCTCCCACCCGGGCCGCCCGGCACCGAAGATAGCCGGATTGGCTGATGGTGGCGGCGGAAGTGGAATCTCCCGGCGCCTTGTCCACCGGTACGGATTCTCCCGTCAGCGGAGATTCGTCCACGGCGGCGGTGCCTTCCAGTACCACGCCGTCCACCGGGATGGCGTCGCCGGATTTCACAATGTAGATGTCCCCAATCTGCACCGAATCCACCGGCACCTCCTGAAGCGCGCCGTTTCGTTCCAACAATGCTGTCTTTGGCGCCATCTGAAGCAGGTTCTTCAGGGCATCGGTGGTGCGGCCTTTGGAAATGGATTCTAGCGTCTTTCCGATGGTTATAAGGGCCAGAATCATGGCCGCGGATTCGAAGTACAGCTGGTTGTGGTACAGCGGCATCAAAGCCATGTTATCCGTGCCGTCGGTGACCATATAGGTCATCTTCAGCAGGATGAACAGGGACCACAGAAAGGATACGCCGGAGCCCAGGGCCACCAGAGTGTCCATGTTGGGTGCTCTGTGCCGCAGAGATTTGAAGCCGGAGCGGAAGAAGTCCCGGTTGATGGTCATGATGATTAGAGCCAGCAGCATCTGAAAAATGCCAAGGCCAATGTGGTTGTGGTTCAGAAATTCCGGCACCGGCCAGTCCAGCATATTGTGGCCCATGGTGATGTACATGAGCACCAAAAGCACGCCGATGGAGAGTTTTAACCGGCGAAGGAGCTTCGGGGTCTCCCGATCCCGGAGGGCATCCTCCTCGGCCTGAAAACGCTCGGTCATCCCCGGACGTCCCTGCCCGGCGAATTCTTTTTTTTGCTCCGCATCGTAGCCCGCATTCTGTACGGCAGAAATTACGGACTCCGGCGTTGCTGCGCCTTCCACCGTCATGGAATGGGTCAGCAGTGATACGTTCACGCGGTCCACCCCCGGCACGCCGCTCACGGCTTTCTCCACGTGGGCCTGGCAGGCGGCGCAGGTCATTCCCGTTACGATATATTGTTCCAAAATATAACCCTCCTTATTCTACTTCATCAAGCGCTGAAGCAGCTCGCACAGTTCATCCACAGTCTCGTCCTTGCCGGAACGAATGTCTTCGGCCACGCAACTTCGGATATGGCATCCCAAGAGCACCTTGTTAAAGCTGTTCAATGCACTGGTGGCCGCAGAAGACTGCACCAAAATATCCGGGCAGTAGGCATCGTTCTCTACCATCTTTTCCAAGCCCCGAATCTGTCCTTCGATTCGACGCAGCCGGGTAAGCAAAGCCTTCTGCTCCGCTTCCGTCCTTTTCTTGTGCCGCGTCCCGCAGCAGCAGGAGTTCTCGCTGGAGTTCTTGCAAGATTCTTCTCGGGATTTCTCGCAGGATTGTTCCCTGGATTTCTCTATCATTTCGTTGTGTTCGTTGTCCATGTTGGTTCCCTTTCTGAATACCCCCTCGGGGTATCTCTTCACCTTCATCATATACCCCCACGGGGTATCTGTCAAGGGGACAATTCCATTGTCTGTTGCCGGCGACCGCACAACCGTTGGGCCGGCAGCACCTTGGGGCGGCCGGTTTGCTCCCCTCTCCCCGCTAAGCCTTATATCTTCGTTCCGGGGAGCAAAATTTTAACACAGCTTCCGGTCTCTAAGCGCAGTTTCGCCGGCAAATCGGCCGGTCCCTTTGCTCCCCGGCCCCCGCTAACCCTTGTGGCTTCGTTCCGGGGAGCAAAATCTTCACATTTCCGACGCCGGTTTTCACCCTTCCGCGCGCCCGGCGGCCTCCGCTCTTTGCTCCCCGACCCCCGCTAACCCTTGTGGCTTCGTCCAGGGGAGCAAAATCTTCACATTCCCGACGCCGGTTTTCACCCTTCCGGCTGCCCGGCGGCCTCCGCTCTTTGCTCCCCGCTCCCCGCTAGGCCTTGTGGCTCCGTCCCGGGGAGCAAAATCTTCACACAACTTCCGACCCCTAAGCGCAGTTCCGCCGGCAAACCGGCGCCCGCAAAAAGAAGAAGCTGCCGCACCTCACGGTGCAGCAGCCCCTTTCGCTCTCAGCAGATTACCTTATCTGCCTGTTTTTACAATTTTCTCTTCTTCCGGCTTCCGGCCAGCGCTGCGAGGATTGCAGCGGATGCGCCCATCAGACCCAGATACAGGTCCGCGTTGCTGTCATCCCCGGTGAACGGACCGATATTGTTGTTATCTGCCTTTCCGCCGTGCTTTCCGCTCGGATTCGGTGTGACTGTTTTCTTCTTATACCGGTTATAGAAGTGGATTTCCTTCTTGGTTCCGGTGGACCATTTCACGGACAGAGTTCCGTCCAAGTTATCCGTAACCGTCGCCGTTACCTGATATGCATTCGCATCATAGGATACACGCTTTGCATTGCCCTTTACTTCCTTGACGGTGTAGTTGTAGGTACCCACTTCGTCGAAGGTCAGGCTCTTAAAGGCAACACTTCCGTCGGCATTATTCTTCGCTTCCGCAACATTCTTTCCGTCCTTATCCTTCAGAACAAAGGTGAATTCCTTGTTCTTCAGTTTTCGGCCGGTCAGTGTCTTCCGGATCTTCACCGTATCCGTTACAGAGGATTCCTTAGAAGTGGTGCTGTAGGTGTTGTTAAACGCGAACAGCGGTGCTTCCTTCGGTTCCGTCTCTGCCGTGATATGGCCTTCCCCGTCATCCTTTACGGTGACCTTTACGGTCTTTGTCTCGGTGTCGTTGGCAACTCCCGGCTGCTCTCCGGATTCTTTTACCTGATAGGTAAATGTCTTCTCCGTCGCGTCGCCCAGGTCGTCCTTTCCGTAAGTGATGGTTCCGAAGTCGATGTTTCCGCCTTCTTCGTTCTTCACTTCCGTCTTCTCCGGCATCGGTGCGTTCTCTTCATCGGACGTCACGTTAAAGGTGAACTCATCCGCATTCAGCTTGCGGCCTTCCAACACTTTCAGACCTTCAAAGCTTACCGCTGCCTTCTCCGACTTGTATTCGTTCTCGAAATCCAGCTTCTTTCCGGTTCCGGATTCCACGGATAACTTTCCGCCGGCATTGTCCTTTACCACTACCCGGAACGGTGTGGACTGGGTATTCTGCTGCAGGGCACTGTTGTCCGTTGTATTTTCGGTTACCGCATAGTTGATGCTGTACTCTGCACCGTCATCCTTTGCGGTTTTCGCTGCGTACCCCTTCGCCACCAGCTTCTCCAGATCGGAAACGGTGTAGGACAGGGTGCCGAAATGAATGGCTGCATCCTTGCCGCTTGTGGTGACTCCCGTGGTTACCGGTTTCTGATCTTCATGACCGGCATAGTATACGCTGAACTTGAACTCACCGGCCTTGAGCGTCAGCTTGTTCTTCTTTTCGCTCAGAAGTGTCTTCGTTCCTTCCGGCGTGTACTCTCCGGCTGCCTCGTAGGTGTTTCGGAATGCCGGTGTCTCTTTCTGAACCGCGGTCATAACGCCGTTCTTCTTGGCAACCTTAACCTTGAGGACCTTTTCATTGTCGTCATAGGTCATTCCGGCCTTTCCGCCGTCTTTCTCCGTTACGGTAAAAGTATATTCCCCTTCTTTGGAGAATTCCGCTCTGCCGAAGGAGAAGGTGGCTTTCTCGCCGTCCTTCATGCCGCTCAGACTTGCGTTAGTGTCATTCAGAACGATGTCCTTCTCATCGATGGCCTTCTGCGTTTCCGCATCGCCGGCCTTCAATACAAATTCGAACTTCTCGTCCTTCAGCATGCTGCGTCCCACCAGTTCTTTTGTACCGGTAATGGCTGCATCGCCTTCCATGGATGCCGGTGCGTACTTGTTGGTAAATACCATTGCATCTGCACTCTTGCCGCCGGCGGTGATGCTCTGCTCTGCCTTCAGCGTACCTCTTACATCCGTTACCTTGTAGGTCAGGGTGTATTCGGTGGAATCGTAGTTGTAGCTGGACTCGCTTCCAATCTTCTCGGTGACCTTATAAGTATAGGTTCCGGCCTGGGAGAAAGTAATCTTTCCGAAGTCCGTCTTTCCTTCACCTGTAATCGATGCCGACTTCTCGCCGTCCTTGCTGCCTTCCGGCATCGGCGCATTGTCGGTACCGGTGATGGTGAAGTGGAAAGTGCTGTCCTTTGCCGGCTGCTTTCCGCTAATCTTCTTCTCTACGCTCGGCGTTACATTCGTCGAATCTACCGTGTAGGTATTTCGGAACTGAATATTTCCGGTTCCGCTCTTCCAGGTTACCTTCAGAGTTCCGTCCAGATTATCCGTTACAACCGCACTAACCGCATAAGAAGTCGTATCGTAAGTAATGTGTCTGTCATTTCCCGGTACTTCTTCCACGGTGTAGTTATAGGTTCCCACATTCTTGAATGTCAGTTTCGAGAAGGTAATGTTTCCGTCCTTGTCGTTGACTGCCTTTCCGACTTCCTTTCCGGCCTCGTTCTTCAGAACGAAGTGGAATTCGCCGTCCTTCAGCGCACGTCCGGTCAATGCCTTCTTCATCTGGATCTGTCCGGTGACAGAGGAATCCTGAGAAGCGGTGCTGTACGTATTGTTAAATGTAAACAGCGGTGCCCTATTCGGATTGGTCTCTGCCGTGATGTGACCCTTTCCGTCATCCTTTACGGTGACCTTTACGATCTTGGTTTCGGTGTCATTGCTTACACCCGGCCGGTTTCCGGATTCCTTCACCTTGTAGGTAAAGGTCTTCTCCGTTGCATCTCCCAAGTCATTCTTGCCATAGGTGATGGCTCCGAAGTTCACACTGCCATCCGCCTTATTCTGTACTTCCGTCTGCTCCGGCATCGGTGCATTCGCTTCATCGGATGTAAACTTGAAGCTGAACTCATCTGCCTTCAGCTTACGACCTTCCAAAACCTTCTGTCCTTCGAGGTTTACGGTTGCCTTATCCGACTTATACAGGTTCACGAACGCAATCTTCTGTCCGTATGTGGACTTCGTCGCCAAATTACCGCTTCCGTTGTCCGTTACCACTACTCGGAAAGTCTGAACCTGAGTGTTCTGCTGCAGCGCACTGTTCTTCGGTGTATTCTCGGTGACCGCATAGTTGATGCTGTACTCCGCACCGTCCTCCAATACCTTCTTGTCGGCATAACCCTTTGCCACCAGCTTCTCCAGGTCGGAAATGGTGTAGGACAGCTTGCCAAACTGAATGGCTGCATCCTTACCGCCGGCCGTAGTTCCGGTGATTACCGGCTCTCCATCTTCGTGACCGGCATAGTATACGCTGAACTTAAACTGGTTGTCCTTTACAGAGAGCTTGTTTCCATTCTCATTCAGCAATGTTTTGCTGCCTGCCGGTGTGTATTCGCCGGAAGCCTCGTAGGTGTTTTTAAATGTTGGCTTGTTCTCCTGAACCGTTCTCATGACGCCGTTCTTCTTGAACACCTTAACCTTAAATGTCTTCGCCTCGGTGTCGTAGGTCATTCCGGCTTTTCCGCCGTCCTTCTCCGTTACGGTAAAAGTATATTCTCCTTCCTTGGAGAATTCCGCCCTGCCGAAGGAGAACGTTGCTTTTTCGCCATTCTTCATGCCGCTCAGGCTTGCATCCGTATCGGTCAGCACGATGTCTTTCTCATCGATAGCCTTCTGAGTGGCCTCATCCCCGGCCTTCAGTGCGAAATCAAATGTCTCACCATCCAACATGCTGCGTCCCACCAGTTCCTTCGTACCGGTAATGGCCGCATCGCCTTCCATGGACGCCGGTGCATACTCATTGGTAAATACCATGCTGTCTGCACTCTTGCCGCCGGCAGTGATGCTTTGTTCTGCTTTCAGTTCACCGCGTACATCCGTTACCTTGTAAGTCAAGGTGTATTCGGTGGAGTCGTAATTGTAGCTGGCCTCATTGCCAAGTTCCTCGGTTACCTTGTAGGTATAGGTTCCGGCCCGGGTAAAGGTAATCTTTCCGAAGTCCGTCTGTCCTTCCCCTGCAATCGTTTCCGTCTTCTCGCCGTCCACACTGCCCTTTGGCATCGGTGCATTGCCGGTACCGGTGAGAGTGAAGCGGAAGGTACTGTCCTTCGCCGGATTTCCTCCGGTAATCTTCTTCTCCACGCTCGGAGCCGCATCCGTCGGATCCACCGTGTAGGTGTTCTTGAACAGAATCGCACCGGTTCCGCTCTTCCAGGTTACCTTCAATGTTCCGTCCAGATTATCCGTTACAACTGCGCTGACTTTGTATGGAGTCGCATCGTAAGTGATGTGGCTGTCGTTTCCGGCCACTTCCTCTACGGTGTAGTTATATGTGCCCACTTTCTTGAAGGTCAATGCCGGGAAGGAGATGTTTCCATCCTTGTCGTTGGTTCCTTCGCCGACGGTCTTTCCGTTTTCATCCTTCAATACAAAGTGGAATTCGCCGTCTTCCATCGCGCGTCCGGCCAGAGCCTTCTTAATCGAGACCTGTCCGGTGACAGAGGAATCCTGAGGAGCGGTGCTGTACGTATTGTTAAACGTAAACAGCGGTGCCGCCTTCGGATCGGTCTCTGCCGTGATGTGGCCCTTTCCGTCATCCTTTACGGTGACCTTTACGGTCTTGGTCGCGGTGTCGTTGGAAACGCCCGGATGATTTCCGGATTCGCTGACCTTGTAGGTAAAGGTCTTCTCCGTCGCATCGCCCAGATCGTCCTTTCCATAGGTGACGGTTCCGAAGTTCACCGAGCCATTGGCCCGATTCTGAGCCTCTCTCGCTTTCGGCATCGGTGCATCTGCATCGTCAGAAGTTACCTTAAAGGTGAACTCATCTGCCTTCAGGTTCCGACCTTCCAGTACTTTCAGTCCTTCGAAGTTTACGGTTGCCTTTTCCGACTTGTATTCGTTCTCGAAATTCAGCTTCTTTCCGGTTCCGGATTTCACGGTCAGCTTTCCGGTTCCGTTATCCTTCATTACTACCCGGAAGGTCTGCGTCTGAGTGTTCTGCTGCAGCGCACTATTGCCCGTCTCCTTCTCGGTTACCGTGTAGTTAATGCTGTATTCGGCGCCGTTTGCCAGCACCTTCTTGTCGGCATATCCCTTTGCCACCAGCTTCTCCAGGTCGGAGATGGTGTAGGACAGGGTTCCGAAGTGGATCGGTGCATCCTTGCCGCTTCCTGTGGTTCCGGTGGTCACCGGTTCCCGATCCTCATGACCGGAATAGTATACGTTGAACTCAAACTGGCCGTCTTTCACCGACAGCTTGTTTCCATTCTCGTTCAGCAGAGTCTTGGTTCCTGCCGGTGTGTATTCGCCGGCGGCTTCATAGACGTTCTTATAGCTTGGAGAATTCATCTGAACCGCTTTCAGGGCGCCATCTTCCTTGGAAACCTTCACCTTCAGGATTTTTCCTTCGGTGTCGTATTTCATTCCCGGTTTTCCGCCATCCTTCTCCGTTACGATAAAGGTATATTCTCCTTCCTTGGAGAATTCCGCTCTGCCGAACATGAAGGTCGTAGTGGATCCGTCTGCCAAAGTGCTTACCCTTGCATTGGTGCTTCCCAGCACGATATCCTTCTCGTCGATAGCCTTCTGAGTGGCCGCATCGCCGGCCTTCAGCGTGAAGTTGAATTCTTCGTCCTTCAGCATATTCCGGCCAATCAGCGTCTTGAGTCCGGTGATGGCGGTATCGCCGTCCATCACTGCCGGAGTAAAGGTATTCGTTACGGTTGCGGACAATGTACTGTCTGCATCAACCACTTCCAAATGGCCCTTATTGTCTGCCACCTTTACGGTCAACGTGCGTTCCCGGTTATCGTAATCCCAACCGCCTGCAGTGGTGGTTGTCGTTTCCTTTACTTTGAACTTATATGTTCCGGCCTTGGTGATTTCCACCGGTTGGAAGGATTTTGTTTCCGCGCCGTCTGCCGGAATACTGTCGGAAGTCTTCACTTCCGTATTCGCCGGCATCTTCACCGCATCCCCGTAATTTTCCGCTGCAGTCAGTTTGAAGGTGAACGGTTCTGCGGATTTCTTTCCTACTACAACCTTTGTAACCTTCAGTGCGGCATCGCCTTTCAGCTCCAGCTTCTCCGGCTTGTATGTATTGGTGATTACCGTATTTCCATCCGCATCCGTACTCTCTGCGGAAGTGTAGAACGGTACCGTATCTTCTTTTATCGTGTATTTATATTCTTTATCGTTTGCATCGAACTTATCCAGATTGTCGAACGTCCATTTCCAGTCGTTCGCTTCGGTGACCGTCTTGGTCTTGATTTCCTCGCCGTTTCGGAGAAGGTGAATCGTAATAGAATCCGGGCGCATCCGGCTCCGGTCGTTGGAATCCGACCAAACCTTCTCTACCTGAACGCGGGTCACCGGCTTATGATATTCGTTATTGAATTCTGCCGAGCTGCCGCTTTTACCGCCGTTCAGATATTCTGCTTTCGCGCTCAGCTTTCTCTTATTCCGGTCATACGAAACGGTCACGTTTACCGTGTGCGATGCAGAATCGTTGGTTACGTTGGCCACGCTTCCGCTCTCGGTAATCGTGTATCTAAAGGTTTTTGAATTTGATCCCTTCAAATCCGCACGGGTAAAATGAATTTCGCCAAAGGTGAAATATTCCACCGCGTCGTCTTCCGGTTGAATGCGGGCGGTTGTCTTTTCCGGCATCGGTGCGTCGTCCGTATCCGCCTTAATGGCAAAATTCCAGGAATCTCCCTTCTTGAAATTCCGGCCCTTCAGATTCTTAATACCATCAATTTCCACCGTGCTGCTGTCCGTTTCCGGCTTATCTACGACCTGTCCGGTCTTCACGTAGTACACAACACCGTCCACGTTAACATAGGAGCTTTCCGCCTTGGATACGTACCACAGGACGTCGATTTCTCCTTTCGCGTACATTGCTGCATATTTGGCTCCCAGCGCCTTCTCAATGGATGCCTGAATGACATCTCTGGAAGGTTCCTGAAGGATGTTGTCGTATACGGTCTTGAAATACGTGTGCAGTGCTTCCGTGTCGAAGGAATCATACAGATTCACGTTTCCGCCGGTAATTGCCGCTTCAGCACCGGGCACGTATGCGCTTTTGGTCAGCACCTTTCCGTCCACAGAAGTGTAATCACTTCCACCGCTTCCGTACACGTAGCCGGATGCCGTAGTCCCTACCGGAAAGTAGTGCTTTGGACTGTAATGCGTTGTACCATCCTCCGTCTGCGTACTGCTGTCATACCGAATAAAAAAATGTGCATCATAACCATCATCCGCAGATGATGAAAATGGTGCAAAACAAAACACAACAAACAAAACCAGCAACCATACGGTCGCCTTCCTAGAAATTTTGTTCCCCATTGTTACACCTCAAAGAATTAAAATACATCAAAAAACACACAAAAAAAATACATTGAAAAAAGTGATACTGCAAAGAGCAACTATCTTTTTTTCTCTAGTATAGTCTACCCCCCCCCCCCACTTTTTTGTAAAGCGTCTTCTAGTTTAATTCTTGTATTTATTTTGTACAGTATAATAAGTGTAATTCCGGAACATAAAAGCATCCACCCATAGAAACTGCATGCTTCTTCGGGTGAATGCTTTATCGCTATTGTTGATATTTTCTTCTTTATAAGCCGTAGCGGGCTGCATGGAATCCCTTGAACACCGGATCTCCGGTGTATTCCAGCACTTCCGCTTCTCCGGTAAGCGCCTGCCATGCGCCTCTCGCCAGCGCCGCCAACTCGTATTCCCCAGGGAGAACCCACACCGGCGCAATCCATTCCACGTACGGACGGATTTGATCGATCACATAGGTTGAATGCGCCACGCCACCGGTGATAATAATCGCTTCCACTTTCCCTTGCAAGGCGGCTGCACAGGATCCGATGGCCTTTCCGAATTGGTACGCCATGGCATCGGTGCACAGCTTTGCATACTCATCTCCGTGCTTGATACGGCACACAATTTCACGCACGTCGTCCGTTCCCAGATGGCTGTAAAGCCCGCCCTTCCGAGTGAGAAGTTCCTCCATCTGCTTGTAGGTGTACTTTCCGCTATACGCCATCTTGATGATTTTCACCGTCGGAAAAGAGCCCACTCTGGTCGGCGTCATCGGACCGTCTCCCGCCAGATTATCGTTGCTGTCAATCATCTTTCCTTTTCGATGGGCGGTAAAAGAAACCCCGCCACCGATATGAGCGACCACAAAATTATGATCTTCATATCGGATGCCTTTCTCCAGACAGTACCGATGTGCCGCCTCTTTCTGATTCAGACAGTGCACATGGCTATCCCGGTACATCCCTTTAATTCCGCTGATGCGAGCCAAATCCTGGAACTCATCCACATCCGGTGGATTGAATACCAGTGCTCTCCCGCCGTATCTGGATTCCAGATAACGGGCAATCTGACAGGCCAGCATCGCCGGGTGGGAGACACCGGTTCGTGCAGTCTGACAGTCATAAATCAGCTGATCGTTTACCGAATACACGCCGGAAACACAGGATGCCATCCCGCCGCCCCGGGCCACAAAGGAGTCCACATCATCCAAATCCACCTGATTCACCCGGCAGGCATTTTCTACCAGCTTTGCCCGGTACATCAATTGAGACTGGACGCAGTCGAACTGCTCCAGTTCTTCCTTGGTATGATAAATGTTCTCTATAAATACCTTCTGATCGTTCCGGTATACCCCGATTTTTGTAGAGGTGGATCCCGGGTTGATCGTTACAATCGTAAAGATTTTTTTACCGTCTACGATTTGCATATCTCGGTCTCCTTTGCGTTTCATTCGGTATCCTTCTGCTCAAGCGATTGCCTGCAGCCATCGGCCGCAGGCAATCCAAGCAGGTAGTTATTAAGCAGGCTAGGCTTGCGCTTTCGCCTCTTTGATGGAGTCAATCAGCAGCGGAACAACCTTGAACAGGTCGCCTACGATGCCGTAATCTGCCACTTCGAAAATCGGTGCATTGTCTGCCTTGTTGATGGCGATGATGCATTCCGAATCCTGCATGCCGGCCTTGTGCTGAATCGCACCGGAAATTCCCAGTGCTACGTATACCTTTGGATGTACGGTCTTTCCGGTCTGACCAACCTGATGATCCGCACCAATCCAGCCGGCATCTACTACCGCACGGGATGCGCCAACGACGCCGCCCAGCAGGTCTGCCAGCTCTTCTGCCAGCTTAATTCCGCCGTCTACATCCTTTGCGATACCACGGCCAACGGATACGATGAAGTCCGCGCCAATCAGGTCAACCATCTTCTTGGCAGCCTTCACGATATCCACTACTTCGGTCTCGATATCCGATGCTTCCAGCTTGAATTCCGGATGAACGAGTTCAACCGCATTTGCTTTTGCTTCGTCGAACGGTCTCTTCTTCATAACACCCGGACGAACCGTTGCCATTGCCGGACGGAATCTCGGGCACACGATGGTTGCCATCAAGTGTCCGCCGAATGCCGGACGGGTCATCTTCATATTGGTATTTACATCGAAGAGCTTGCTTTCGAACTTGGTGTTCTCCACATCCAGAGAAGAACCGGTCTTCAGGAAGTCGATGTATCCGCCCAGATCTACATCCAGGTGTGTGCAGTCTGCGCACAGACCGGTGTGAAGTCTTGCGGCACATCTCGGCGCCAGGTCTCTTCCGATATTGGAAGCGCCGAACAGCATAATCTCCGGCTTGTATTCTTCTACCATGTCACAGATGACTTTGGTGTATCCGTCTGTGGTGTAATTCTTCAGAAGCGGGCTGTCGCATACGATGACCTGATCTGCACCGTAACCGCCCAGTTCCTTTGCAATTCCGTCTACGTTCTCTCCCAGGAGGATACCGCACAGGTCTACTCCCAGTTCGTCTGCCAATTTCCGGCCTTCGGAAATCAGCTCAAAAGTTGTCGGCATCATTACGCCCTGACGCTGCTCACAGAAAACCCATACATTCTTGAAAGCAGCAATATCTGCACTATCGTAAGCCATAAATATTTCTCCTTTCTTAGATGATGTGCTTGCTGGTGAGAATACCTGCCAGCTCGTCTGTTGTTTCTTTTCCGCAGCCGTCCAGAACCCTTCCGGCGCCCTTTCTCGGCGGAGTGAAGGACTTGTAGATGTTGGTCGGAGATCCCTTCAGACCGATGGTGGTCTTGTCGATCAGCGGGTGGTCCTTCAGTGCTTCGTAATCCATAACCTTAACCGGCATGTCAAAGCATTTTTCGGTTCCTGCCACGGACATGTATCTCGGCTCATTCAGTTCCTTGATGCAGGTAATCATGCATGGAGTGTGTGTTCTTACTACCATGTAACCGTCTTCCAGCATTCTCTGAACGGTCAGGGTGTTTCCGTCTTTCTCGATCTTTCCGGCATATGTAATCTGCGGGATATGGAGTTTCTCCGCAATCTGCGGTCCAACCTGTGCCGTATCTCCGTCGATTGCCTGACGGCCGGCGATGATGATGTCTTCGTCCCCCAGTCCGTAGGTGTCGATTGCCGCTGCGATAATCTGAGAAGTTGCGTATGTATCGGAACCGCCGAATTCTCTTGCGGAAATCAGCACGGTTTCGTCCACGCCCATAGCCATCAGCTCTCTCAGCATGCCTTCTGCCGGAGCCGGTCCCATGGTGAACGCTACCACTTCACAACCGTATTCGTCTTTCATCGTCAGAGCCGCTTCCACCGCATTCAGGTCATCCGGGTTGATGATTGTCTGCATGGATGCGCGGTTCAGCGTACCGTCATCGTTCACTGCTACCTTGCCGGAGGTATCAGGAACCTGCTTTACAGTTACCATAATTTTCATATTTCCGTTACCTCCTTACTTTCTGAGCAGGCTGTTGGCGATAACTACCTGCTGGATTTCACTGGTTCCTTCGAAGATGCTCAGGATACGAGCGTCACGATACATTCTTTCCACTCTGTACTCTTCGATGTATCCGTATCCGCCGTGAATCTGAACGGCTTCGTATGCGCATCTGTTTGCCATCTCTGCGGCAAAGAACTTCGCTTCGGAGCACGCCTTGCCGGCATCCGGATGGTTGGCATCCTTCAGAACCGCTGCGTGATAGGTCAGCTGACGAGCCGCTTCCAGCTCGGTCTGCATCTTTGCAATCTTGAAGCTAATGGCCTGGAAATCCGCCAGTCTGTGTCCGAACTGCTTTCTCTCCATGGAATACTTCACCGCTTCGTCCAGGCAGCCCTGTGCCAGGCCGATAGCCATTGCGGCTACGCCCAGACGTCCGCCGTCCAGAGTCTTCATCGCATACTGGAATCCCTTGTTCAGAGGTCCTACCAGGTTTTCCTTCGGAACGCGAACGTCTTCGAATACAACGTCGCAAGTCGGATATCCCTTGATACCCATCTTCTTCTCCGGAGCGCCCAGGGAAACGCCGTCGGCGTGCATGTCCACGATGAACATGGAGATTCCTCTGGATCCCTTCTGGCTCAGATCGGTCTTTGCAAAAATAATGATCCAGTCTGCCATCGGTGCACCGGAGATAAAGCACTTACGGCCGTTGATGATGTAATCGTCGCCATCCGGGATTGCGGTAGTGGTGGTACCGCCGGCATCGGAGCCGGCACCCGGTTCGGTCAATCCGAATACCATGATCTTCTCACCGCTTGCAACCAGCGGCAGATATTTTTCCTTCTGCTCTTTGCTTCCTGCCAGCATCAGCGGACCGCCACCCAGAGAGTTGGATGTGTTTGCGTAGATTGCCAGTACCAGGTCCTGACGGGCAAATTCCTCATCCATCAGTACAAAGGACAGGCTGTCACCGCCGGCTCCGCCGTATTCTGCCGGAATCTTTGTTCCCATGAAGCCGTAGCGAGCCATTTTTTTATGCATCTCCCAGTTGAATTCGCCGGTGAGATCCAGTTCGTCCTGCAGTTCCTTTGTGAATTCCGTCTCTGCAAACTGACGGAACAGCTTCTGCTGCAGGGCATGCTTTTTGTCAAGAATCATGTTCTCCTCCTTGATTTTTGTTTTAAAATGCCGGGAGAGTAAGCCCCCTCCCGGCCTTACCGATTCGTTTTATTGTGGAATTTCGTGTGCGGACGAACCCTTGGTCAGCACTTCGTAAATTCCGTCGATACCGGAGAGTGCCATGGATCTGCCGGCCTCTTCCGTAAAGAATGCCATATGCGGCGTGTGAACTACGTTCACGAAGGACCGCAGATACTTCAGCTTGAAGTACGGCATTCCCGGCGTGCGGATGATATCCTCATCGTGCGGAATGTGGATGATTCCCTCTTCGCCCGGGAACGCATCCATGAACAGTGCACCGATTTTCTCGGACTCCACACCGTCGATGATGGCATCGATATCCATCAGACCGCCGCGGGCATTGTTCACCAGAACCACGCCGTTCTTCATCTTCGACAGTGCCTCTCCGTCGATCATGTTCTCTGTGCTCTCGGACAGGTTGGTGTGCAGTGTGATAACATCGGATTCCTTGTACAGGGTGTCCAGATCCACGTAAGTTGCATATTCTTTTACTGCGTCGTTCTGATACATATCGTATGCCAGGATGCGGCATCCGAATCCGGACAGAATCTTGATTACGGTATATCCGATCTTGCCGGCACCGATAACACCCACAGTGAGGGAGCGCAGCTCCCGGCTCATTTTACCCTTCAGCGTAAAATCGTTGTCGTTTGTATTGTACAGCGCCTTCTTCGCTTTCCGGATGCTCATCAGGATTGCCATTACGGTATATTCCGCAACGCCGTTCGGAGCGTAGCTTCCGTGGGTAATCCGCAGTCCCAGCTCTCTTGCGTAAGGAACGTCGATGTAGTCGTATCCCACGCAGCGGAAGGCCTGAACCTTTACGCCGTTCTCAACCATTGTGTCCAGAATGCTCTTGGAGAAATCACTCTGTCCCAGTGTGGTCACGCCGTCGCAGCCCTTGCTCATCTCCACGGTGGAAGAATCCAGAATCGCTCCGGTGGAAATCAGTTCGATTCCCAGTTCCTTGCAGCGAGCTTCAATAACCGGTTTCTCGTCCGGACGGACTTCATAAGCAGCAATTTTCATATCTTTTTCTCCTTTACCTTTGACCCTCTGCCGGGTCCCGTTTTGATCACTAATTTGTTTCCAGTCCCTAACTCTATAGCAGCCGGTGTAAAAACATTTTCACGATCTACACGTTTCCGATATGTCGGCTAGTCTCTCAAAGCCGGATCCATCGGAATGGCAGCGCCTTCTTCCAGAAGTTTTGCTACTTCTTCATCGGAATATCCGTATTCCTTCAGAATGCTTTCGGTCTGTTCACCCAGATACGGTCCTCTGTTGTATTCCGGCAGACCCATTTCCTTGAACATTACAGGCGGTCTAACCAGCGTACGCTTGTTTCCGTTGCTGTACTGCATTTCATAGAAAATGTCGGAAGCCCATGCCTGCTTGTCTTCCAGCAGGGTATCCCAGTTCTGAGCCACTGCGTAAGGCAGGTCGGCCGCATCCAGAATCTTGCACCACTCGTCGCAGGTCTTTCCGCGGAACTCGTTGGTAATCCATTCCGAGAATTCCTTTCTGTTCGGAACCAGGTTCTTCTGCGGATAGAACTTCGGATTCTCTGCCATTTCCGGATGTCCCATAGCGTTCATGAGAACCGGATAGTGTCTGTCGTACTGCGGCATCGCAATCTGAAGCCACTGATCGTCGGATGTCTGATATGCCAAGGTCAGCGGGTTACCGTTCTCCCATCTCTCCATCGGGAATTTGCAGCTGTCGGAGCCATACTGGCTGGCCTGCAGCATCAGGGATACGTCCCATACGGCACTGTGGAAGAGGGATACCACAACCTGATCGCCTTCGCCGGTGGTCTTTGCACGATACAGTGCTGCCAGCACGCCGGCCGCCAGGTTCATTGCCACCTGGTGATCTCCGAAGCCCTGTACGGTGAGCATCGGCAGGCTCTTTTTATCTCTCAGAGGTCCCAGAATTCCGCCTCTTGCATAGAATGCGGTGAAATCGAATCCCGGCAGGTCTTTGTCCGGTCCCACTTCGCCGTATCCGGAGACATATCCGAATACCAATGCCGGATACTTTGCGTGGAGCGTTTCCCAATCCAGGCCGGCTCTCTTCAGCGGTCCCTGACGCCAGTTGCAGATAAATACATCCGCATCGGCAATCAGCTTTTCCAGAGCTTCTCTTCCTTCTTCGGATTTCGTGTTCAGGGAAATACATCTCTTGCCGGCATTCTCCAAGTCGTAGGATGTGTTTTCCTTCTGATCCAGCGGACGACCTTCGTTTACAGCGGTGTATCTCAGCGGGTCTCCCTTCGGAGCTTCCACTTTGATAACGTCTGCACCCAGGTCAGCGAGGAATCTTGCGGTACAAGGAGCGGCAATAAATGTTGCCAGCTCTACAACCTTCACCCCTTCCAGGGGGAGTCTTACTTCGCTCATTTCATAACCTCCTGCTTTTCTAAGCTACATATTCACCATATCCCGGAATGTTTCGAGATTGGTTCGAATCTGTTCAAACTGCTTCATCTGACGGTCTACTTCGATTAATGTCACCGGAATGTCCGCCTTTTCGCATGCCTTCTTGATCATCACGTAGTCGAATTCTTCCGGATCGCAGAACTTCGTCATGACCACGATAACGCCTTTGGCGTTTCTCTCTTTTGCTGTGTCCACAATCCACTGCACTCTTGGTTTTTCCACATTGTAGAGAACGGAACAGTTGTCCATGTTTCCGAACTTCTCTGCCAGTGCCTGAAGGGCATCCTCGCCTTCCGGAACATCGGTCCGATACTGACGGGACTGTGCCGCTACATCGTCGGCCACGATGTGGAATCCCAGCTCATCCATGATGGCATTCAGCTGCGGTGCGTCTGTCAGGATACCGGAGACGATAACCGGAAGCTTTTCCGCTGCCGGTGCGGTGCCTTCCAGTTCCTTAATGAGCTGCTCTACCAGTGCGGTATGCTCTTCTTTTAGCATGAAGAACGCACTCTTGAACAGGTCGCTACGCTGTGCCGCTGTGATTTCAGGATGGTTCGCCAGAACTTCTTCTGCCCGGCGCATTACTTGATTGTGTCTGTTATAGATTCGATTGGATTCTGCCAGTGCGGCTGCGTCGAACTTGCCACCCAGCTTTTCCAGATCGTGAATCACTCTTTCATATCCGGCCTTTGTGTACGCAATGCCGTATGCCGGCTTTCTGTGCTGCGGATAAGTCATCGGAATGAACGGAATATCCTTCACGGCATATTTCCAGTTCTCTCCCAGCGTCTTCAGTGTATCGCACAGAGACGGAATGACGATTGCGCTGGCACCCTTATAGGCTCCGTTGATTCCCAGTTCCAGCATGGACTGCACGATGGAACATAGGAATGCCGGAAAATATTCTTTGGAACGGTTCAGTTCAACATCAGCACCCCACGCGCCCATTGGCACGAATCCCATTGAATGGAGTATTTCTTCAGGAGTATAGACAGGGGAAGTCAAAACGACTTTTTTACCCTGTTGGAGATAGGAATCCATCTGAGCACGCGGTGCTGTTGCTATCTTATGAAACTGATCGAAAATTTCGTTTACCATCGTTACTCTCCCTTCGCTTCTTTGTTCGCTTCCATGATTTCCATCAAGCCCTGTACGCGGGTATCGTACTGTGCTTCGGAGAAGTTCCGCGGATCTGCCTGGTCGCCGTCAAAACTGGTTACCGGAATTCCGCAAGCTTCGCCGATCTGACGGCTCATCTCGCTCATGAATCCACTCCACAGTTTGCAGGAACGGTTGGTATGAACCAGAAGTCCTTCCACGTTGTTGTCCTTGCAGAGCTTGATTCTCTTATCTCTGGATTTCTCAAGGTTGATGGCGTTCGGTACGCTGCAGTATGCGGCGATCATCTCATCGAAGGAGTGGTAGTCGAAACCGAATGCATCGGCATAAATGGTGGTTACCATGTTAATGCCTCTGTCCCTCAGGCCGTGAGAAGTCGCTCTCAGATATGGCCAGCAAGCGATTCCTTCGAACATCACTCTGTATTTCTCTTCGCCGCGATAGGTGCTGGTGCCGTTCTCGTGGTTTTCTTTGTATTCTTTCAGGAGCTGCTCCATCGCCTCTCCGGCCGCTTCCTTACCTCTTGCGGTTACCATTACCGCCATGTGGTTCAGAAGGTCGAAGCCGTTGAACGGAGATGGTGTGTACTTCGCCTGTGCTGTTGCATCCAGCCATGCTCTGCTGGAGCGACAGCTGAATCCGGTCACTTCCTTGAACCGCTCGTCGGACCACTTCAGGTCGAACAGATTCTCCAGGGTGTGTACCGCATCCCAGAACTGAGCGGATACATAATCAATTTCCGCCTGGGACACTTCGTAATCCGGGTTGAACGGAATGTCCAGAAGAATCATCGGGATATTCAGTTCAATGGCCAGGTTTTCGTACCATTTAATCATGCAGTTGCAGATGTTGTTGCAGCAGAGCAGTACATCCGGCATCGCCACGTCCTGCTCCGGACATTCCTTCAGCTTCGCGTACGCCATGCTGATTCGAGCATACGCACAGATGTCGTTGGAATATCCATCCGCCTCTGCCACTTCGCACATTCTTTCGCCGGCACCTCTTGCAGCAATTCCCGCTGCCTGGTTCTCCGGATATGCAGTTGCCAGTCCCAAAGTTTCCGGAATTTCTACCGGGAAGTTACTGGATACCCACGCAACCGGTTTTCCTTCCTTCTTCGCCTCGATGGCATCCGCAAATGCATCGGAAGCGATTTTACCGAGTTTGTACTTCGCCGAATTCGGATCCACCGGACGGCGGGCTTTCTTTTCCTCTGCCATAAGAACCTCCTGCTTTCTTTCGCAATTCAGTAATGTGTTGTAAAAATAATATTCTCTTCAATAGCTCTTCCGGCTATTTTATCGCTTGTCGATATGCGTACAGCGCTGCGCCGATAGCACCGAAGTACTGTGCCAGCGGATCCACCGCGATCTCCATGTCCAAGCTTTCGGACAATGCTCTTCGTACAGCACCGTTCTTTGCCACTCCGCCGGACATGCACACCTTAGGCGTTACGCCAGCCCTCCTTGCCAGTGCGGACACCCGGGCTGCCACGCTGCTGCAGATTCCTGCAATCAGATCTTCTCGTTTCACCCCATTTGCCAGCTGGCTGATGACTTCCGATTCAGCGAACACCGTGCAAGTGCTTGAGATCGAGGCCGGATTGCTGGATTTTGCTGCACAGGCATCAAAGTCGCCAATGTCCATTTGGAGAATCGTTGCCATCACATCCAGAAAACGTCCTGTGCCTGCCGCACACTTGTCATTCATGACGAAGTTGGACATTCTGCCGCTTTCCGACAAGACGATGACTTTCGCATCCTGTCCTCCGATGTCGATGACGCTTCGGAGTTCCGGAAAAACGAACCGTCCGCCCAGTCCGTGACAGGTCAGTTCGCTGACCTCGCCGTCGCCGAATTCAAAATTTTTTCTTCCGTATCCGGTTACAATCGTTCTTGCAACGTCCTCGGGTGTTATTTCACACTCCTTCAGGACGGTATCCATCGCTTTCTTGGGACTGTCCGTACCCATACCTCCCACAAGGAGACTCTTTCCGATGATTTCTTTTCCATCCCGAAGGAGAATGCATTTCGATGTTGTCGATCCGATATCAATTCCCAGTGTGATCATTTTCCACCCCTGACATTTTGTGTTTTCTTTAATGCAATTCCATTATACCAACCGTTAATTTTTCGTCAATATCCATCGGCGATTTTGTGAGCGTTTTAACAACTGGTTTTACTTTCATTTTGCAAGGAATTCTTTTTATCTAAATTTTCCTTGATTTTAAAGGCTTTCGTCTTGTCAAGTTTTTATCGATATTTTCTATAGACTGTCTATCGTTTGATAAATTTTTTTCATATATTGCATTAATATTCATTGAATTCTATAATAAAAATAATTCGTTCTAACATCAGATTGATGGAGTTTGCCTATGGATATTAATAAATTGAAGGCCTTTGTGGCCGTGTGCAACACCGGAAGTTATACCAAAGTTGCCAAATCATTCGGCTATACCCACGCCGGAATTTCTTACATGATTAAAAGCTTGGAAGATGAGGTGGGCTTTTCCCTTCTGGAGAAAAAGGGAACCAGTCGGATTCCAACCGCCAATGCCCGAAAAATTCTGCCGGACATTCTGAATGTTTTGGATTCCATGGAACGGCTGGAGCATTCCATTGCGTTGGGGCGCAGCAGCATGGCGGCGGGACTGAACATCGCGGCCATCGAGTCGGCTTCCATCAAATGGATTCCGCTGACCATTTCCCGCTTCTCTGCGGAACACCCGGACGTCCCGGTGAATGTTTTTACCGGAGACCCGTTCCAGATTAACGGATGGCTTCGAGACGACGATGCGGACGTGGGCCTGACGGTTCGCTCCTGGACCGATCCGGATTACAGTTGGACGCCGCTGATTCAGGATCGTTTCTACGGATTGCTTCCGAAAAACGACCCGCATCAGCATTCCGTTTCGGTGCAGGATTTCGAGGACAAATATATTTTCATCCCGAACCCGTACGGAAACCGGGATATCACCAATCTGCTGGATAAGTACGACATTTCCTATCAGGTGCCGAACGACAACACCATCAGCATGATGTCGGTAAATACCAACGTGGCAGTGGGAAGAGGATATTCGATTTCCACCGGTCTGATGATCGATTCCAACCGGGTGGTAGCGGAACTTCCGGAATTGCAGCCGAAAATCCTGCCGATTGAGCCGGAGACCTACCGGGAAATCGGACTTTCCAGAAAGAAAAATGCGGGCCGAAGCCCGCTGGTGGATGATTTTATTCGCTGTTTGAAACAGGTGATTCAGGAATACCCGATTAAACCGATTGAATTGGAAGCTTCGGATTCGGAAGACGAAAAATAAGGTATATGAAAAGGACTTCGCAGAGTGGCTGTGAAGTCCTTTCCGTTTTCGATTTGATATAAGTCAAGGTCAAAAGCGTTGTTCTAATTGCATTATCTATGATTTGTTCGCACAATCTCATATGTCTAGAATTTCAAAGACAGTTCACGCTTTTTGACTGAAAATGCGAATTCAGCGTGAACGCAATTCGCTGCTTTTGCAAAATTCTAATTTTGGAGTGTCGGATTGCCATTAACGATTCACGCCAGAACGCTGATTTCCTTCAAAAAGCGTGAACCGTTCTTATCAGGTTGACTTTCACACAGGAAATATCATGGCAAAACCATGTATCACAGAAATAATGTTCACGCTAATTAGCTTAATTTGGAAAAGTAGCGTGAAGCCTGAATTGAAAAAGTAAGTTCTGCTTTTGTTCTGGCGGCACTGGACTTTAA
>ERZ1034980.516-NODE-516-length-27988-cov-21.095264_pt1 | contig 27988 bp, 20 predicted proteins | sample MGYA00520622_ERZ1034980 | MGnify/ENA primary metagenome ERZ1034980 (study PRJEB33766, sample SAMN09781791) | gut metagenome | biome: gut microbiome | host: Homo sapiens | place: Madagascar | study: EMG produced TPA metagenomics assembly of the PRJNA485056 data...
CCGTCCTGGATGAAGAGGGACGCGTCCATCTCCTTGAGGTCCGGGGAGATGATGGGCGTGAAGTCCATCATGTCCAGGACCTGGGTCTGAAGGTCCACGCCCGGGGCGATCTCGACGAGCATGACGCCCTCGGGAACGAGCTCGAAGACGGCGCGCTCGGTGACCACGACGACGCGCTGGCCCTTCTTGCGAGCCGCGGGGCCGTTGAAGGAGAGCTGGCCCACGTGGGAGACCATCTTCTTGATGGCGCCCTCCTGCAGGATGGTGAGCTTGCCGTCCTCGAAGGAGTACTTGGCACCCTTTGCGGTGAAGGTGCCCAGGAAGACGACGGTCTTGGCGTTCTGCGTGATGTCCACGAAGCCGCCGGCGCCAGCGCAGCGCGGGCCCATCTTGGTGGAGTTGACGTTGCCGTCGCCGTCGAGCTCGCCCATGCCCATGTAGGTCACGTCGACGCCGGCGCCGTCGTAGTAGTCAAACTGCTCGGGGTGGCTGACCATGGCGAGCAGGTTCTGGCCGATGCCGAAGTCGATGCCGCCGAGCTGGACGCCGCCGTAGATGCCACTCTCCACGGTGATCATGACCTTGTCGGACAGGCCCTCCTCGGCGCAGACGCGGCCGACCATGTCGTTGGGGATGCCCGTGCCCAGGTTGACGACGCAGCCCGGGTAGAGCTCCTCACAGCCACGGCGGGCAATGAACTTGCGCTCGTTGAAGGGGGCGGGCTCCACGGCAGACTGCGGGACGCGCAGCTTGCCCACGTAGGAGGGGTCAAAGTAGATGGAGGACGTCATGCGGTGGTCCTCCTCCGGGTTGGGGCAGACCACGATTTCGTCGATGAAGACGCCCGGGACGGTGACGTCCTTGGGGTTGATGGTGCCGGTCTCGGCGACCTCGCGGACCTGGGCCACGACCTTGCCGCCGTAGCGCTTGGTGGCCAGGACGGCGTTGAAGACCTCGAGCTTCATGGCCTCGTCGGTGGTGGTGAGGTTGCCCATCTCGTCGCAGACGGTGCCGCGGATGAGGCAGACGTCGATGGGGACCTCGTGATAGAACATGTACTCCTCGCCGTGGATCTCGATGACCTCGGAGATGTCGGGCAGCGGCTTGGTGCGGTCGTTCATCTTGCCGCCCTCGACGCGCGGGTCGATGAAGGTGCCCAGGCCGACCTTGCTCATCTTGCCCGGCAGGCCGCAGGCCATGGAACGGTAGAGCTGGGCGATCTGGCCCTGGGGCAGGCAGTAGGCCTCCACCTGGTTGTTGGCGATCATGTCCATCCAGCGCGGCTGGAGACCCCAGTGGGAGCCGATGATGCGGGTGACCAGCCCCTCGTGGGCAAGGTGCTGGATGCCGCGGGCGCGGTCGGACTGGCCGCAGGAGTGCAGCAGGGTGAGGTTGCAGGGGTGGCCGGTCTCGAGGAAGCTCTTCTCGATGGCCTTGAGGTTGGACTCGGAGGCAGAGACGAGCGTCATGCCGATGGTGCAGATGGTGGAGCCGTCCTTGATGCCGGCGGCCACCTGCTCGGGAGTGACGAAGTTTGCCTGAAGGGTCTTGGATGCCATGCTCGGATTTCCTTCCTAGCTCTTAGCTCTCATGGTCGAGGGTTGCCAGTACGGCGTCACGGACGGCGGCGCGGTTGGGCTTGTCTCCCCTGGTCTGGGGGATCTTGTCCACAAAGACGTAGTGGACGGGGATCTTGAAGTGGGCGATGCGGCCCGCCAGGGCCTCGGAGATCTGCGGGCCGGTGATGTCGGAGCCAGGGTCGCGGACGATGGCGGCCACGGGCACCTCGCCGTAGAGCTCGTCGGGGATGCCGGCGACGCAGCTCTCGCTGACGCCGGAGACCTCGCAGAGGACCTCCTCCAGCGCAGAGCACCAGACCTTCTCGCCACCGCGGTTGATCATGTCCTTCAGGCGGTCGACCACCCAGACCATGCCCTCCTCGTTGGCGTAGGCGACGTCGCCGGTGTGGAGCCAGCCGTCGGGCTCGATCTCTCCGTTGTCGTGGCGGAAGTAGCCGGCGGTCACGCAGGCGCCGCGCAGCAGCAGCTCGCCCGTCTCGCCCCAGGGCACCTCGTGACCGCGCTCGTCCACGATTCTTGCGTCCACGCCGGGGACGGGCTTGCCCGTGGCCCCCGCAAAGACGGACGTGGGAGAGTCCAGCGGGAAGAGGAGCGCCGGGGAGGCGGTCTCGGTCATGCCGTAGACCACCTGGAAGGTGGCGGTGGGCATCCACTGGTGGAACTGGCGCATGGTGCCCACCGGCTCGTAGCTGGAGCCGGAGAGCATGCAGCGGACGCTCGGCAGCTCCGGGAACTCGCCGCGCAGGGGCAGCAGCTCCGCAAAGGAGGTGGGAGAGCCGTGCAGATAGGTAATCTTGCGGTCGCGCACGCAGGCCAGGACGCGGCGGGCATCAAACAGGCGGTGCAGGTAGGTGGTGGCACCCACGTACACAAACTGGATGAGCAGCGCGATGAGGCCCGTCACGTGGTAGATCGGGATGGGGATGAGGCAGGAGTCGGCCGGCGTGGTGCCCATGAGGCGCTGGTAGACCATGGCGGCGTGGATGACGTTGCCGTTGGTGAGCACGACGCCCTTGGCGCGCGACGTGGTGCCGCTCGTGAACATCATGATGGCGGCGTCGTCAAGGCCGCCGGTGGGCTCGCACAGAGACGAGAAGCCCTCGGCCTCGGCAAAGCCGTAGCCGTCCTCCACCCCGCGGGCAAAGACGATCTCGGACGGGCGCAGCGGCAGGGACGGCACCCAGCGCTCGAACTCCTCCCCCGCCACCAGGGCGGTGAGGTCGGCGGCCTGCATGAGCGAGACCACCTCGGGCTCGCGGTACTTGGTGGGAACCGGCACGCACGTGGCCCCGGCCTTGGAGATGGCGAAGAGAGCGACCACGAACTCGAGGTCGGCATGCATGAGCAGGCCCACGCGGCTGCCCGGGGCCACCTTGGCCTCGGACACGAGGAGCCCCGCCAGGTTGTCGACGTGGGCCAGGAGCTCCGCGAAGCTCGTCTTGCGGCCCCAGTCGTCGACGACAGCGATGGCGTCGGGCGTGCGGGCGGCGGTGTCTGCCAGAAGGTGGTACAGGCTCGGCCTCATGCCCTCGAAGCTATAGACCTCGCGGCCGGAGAGCGTGACGCTTCCCATACCGCGCTGGATTGTCTGGCTCCAGCAGCGAGATCCGGAAATCACTGGTTCTCTCCCATCTTGCGTCCAAGGGAAACGAGCGAGAAGACACGCTGGGCGGCAAGCTTGAAGTTGCGCTCGGCGTTTGCGAGGACCTCCTCGATGGAAGCGGCGTCGATGACGGTGGGAACGAGCGCGTCCACGCCGCAGTCAAGAAGCTCGCAGGCATCGGCGTTCATGCCGCCGACGATGGCGACGCACGGGACGCCGGCACGGCGGCAGCGGGCCGCGACGCCGGAGACCACCTTGCCGTGGGCGGACTGCCCGTCGGCGTGGCCCTCGCCCGTGACGCACAGGCTGCAACCGGAAAGCGCCTCGTCAAAGCCGACGAGGTCAAGCACCCAGTCCACGCCGCCCACGACCTCGGCATCGAGGAAGAGGCGCGCGGCGGCGCCAAGGCCGCCGGCGGCGCCCATGCCCGGCTCGTCTGCCACGGAGGTGCCGAAGACGTCCTCCAGGACGGCGGCGAGGCCCACCATGCCGGCCTCGAGCTCCTCCACCACAGCGGCATCGGCACCCTTCTGGGGACCGAAGGTGCGCGTGGCGCCACGGGGCCCCACGAGCGGGTTGTCCACGTCGCACATGACGTGGAAGGAGGTCTCCCCCACGCGCGGATCCATGCCGGAGAGGTCGACCTTGGCAACCAGGCCCAGGTCGGCGCCGGTGCCCATGAGCTCGGCGCCAGAGGCGTCGAGGAAGCGGACGCCCAGCGCGCGCATGGCGCCCATGCCGCAGTCGTTGGTGGCGGAGCCGCCGATGGCGAGCGAGATGTCGCGGGCGCCACGGTCCAGGGCGTCCAGAATCATCTGGCCGGTGCCGAAGGTGCTGGTCTTGCGAGGGTCGCGCTCGTCAACCGAGAGGATGGGCAGGCCAGAGGCGGCCGCCATCTCGATGACGGCGCGCTCCCCCGGCAGCATGCCATAGGTGGCCTCGACCGGGCGGCCCAGGGGGTCTGCCGCCAAAAGGCTCACGCGCCGACCGCCGAGCGAGGCCACGATGGCGTCCACCGTGCCCTCGCCGCCGTCGGCTACCTCGAGGCTCCTGAAGTCGGCCTCGGGAAAGAAGGCACACGCCTCCTCGGCGAGAAGCTCCGAGGAGCGAGCCGAGGAGAGCGTGCCCTTGAACGAGTCACATGCAAAGAGGAAGCTGCTCATGCCGACTAGTCCGTCTCCACCATCTTGTCATCGGAGAACTGGTAGCGGTTGGAGGAACCGAAGAGGTCCATGTAGCGCTCGAGCCACTTGGCGGCCTTCTCCTCGGCGTCGGTGGTGACGAAGATGTAGTCCGGGCTCTCGTTCTCGGCCAGGAAGTCGCGCATGGCGTTGACGTAGGTGCGGCCGTAGTCGGTCCAGAGGTTCACCTTGTTGATGCCGCCAGCGACGGCCTTCTTGAAGTTCTCGTCACCAGCGCCGGAGCCGCCGTGAAGGACCAGCGGGTACTTCTCGCCGAGGGCCTTCTTGATCTCGGCCAGGCGGTCGAAGTCGAGGGTGGGAACGTAGTCGGCGGGGTACTTGCCGTGGGCGGTGCCGATGGCGACGGCGAGCATGTCGCAGCCGGTGCGCTCGACGAACTCGACGGCCATGTCGACCTTGGTGTACATGTCGTCGGAGCGGCCGTCGCCTTCAGCGGCCTGGCCGACGTGGCCGAGCTCGGCCTCGACGGAGACGCCGTGGGCGTGGGCGAAGGTCACGACCTGCTGAACACGGCGGATGTTCTCCTCGAAGGGCAGCGCGGAGGCGTCGCACATGACGGAGGAGAAGCCAGCCTTGATGCAGCGGCAGATGTCCTCGAACTCGCCGCCGTGGTCGAGGTTCAGGGCCACGGGAACGTTGAGCGGCTCGGCGATGGCCTTGACCATAGGGGCCCAGACCTCGGGGGTGGCGTTCATGCGCATCTGGCGAGGAGAGACGTCCAGGATGACGGCGGACTTCTTCTCGGCGGCGGCCATGCAGGCGGCCTTGACCAGGGCGTAGCTGGGGCAGTTGGGGGCGGGAACGGCGTAGTTGTTGACGCTTGCGTGCTGGAGCATTTCCTTCATGGAGACGTACATGAGTGAGTCCTTCCTTGATTGCCTGACTCCCCGGCAAGAGAGCTTGGGGCCAGCCGAAAGCGGTTGATTTCAAATTTGGGTGGAGCTGGTGGTGCGGGCCTTGCTGGTGGTGCGTCGCCTGCCAGTGAAGCCCTGAAGGCGAGAAGTGCGTGCCATGCCTTGCTTGAGCGTTTTGCGGTGCGGGTCAATCAAAAGGGCGGGGAGACGCACCGTGAGGTCTCCCCGCCCAGGCAGTACAGGTTCGGACTTAGCCGAGGAGCTGGTCGAGAACGCCGTTGCCAGCCATGTCGCCCTCAGCCTCGACGGGCTTGCGGAGCAGGAAGTACAGGATGCCGTTGACGGCAGCGCCGGCGAACCAGAACAGGACGAACTGGAGCGGGTTGCTCATCATCGGGATGACGAAGACGCCACCGTGGACAGCCGCGGACTCAAGAGCGAAGTAGCCGCAGAGGCCACCGGAGATGGCACCACCGATCATGCAGGGAATGATGCAGCGCCAGGTGTCCTGCACCAGGAACGGGATGACGTACTCCTGGATGTAGCAGCAGGCAAGCACGAGGCCGGAGACAGTGGTGGAACGCTCCTTCTCGGTGAACTTCTTCTTGCCGGTGAAGCGGTCGATGATCTGGGCGAAGCAGACGCCGAGCGGGTTCTGCATTCCGCCGCACATCTTGCAGGCAGCGGGCCCGAGGATGCCGTCGGCGTTGAGGCCGTTGGCAACGAGGGCGACTGCCTTGGAGATCGGGCCACCCTGGTCGGTGGACATGCCGATGCCGATGGCAGCGCCGAAGACAGCGCCACCGACGCCCTGCAGGTTGGTCAGCAGGGAGGTGATGGCAGTCATGAACCAGCCGATGGGCACGCCGATGACGTACCACATGAGCAGGGAGGTCACAGCGGTGCCGACGACCGGGATGATCAGGATCGGGAACACGGACTGGACGGAGGAGGGAACCTTCTTGGAGCAGTCCTTGAGGAAGTTCACGATATAGCCGGCGATGATGCCGCCGACGACGGCGCCGAGGAAGCCAGCCTTGATGGTGTTGGAGATAACACCGACGGCGAAGCCAGGAGCCAGACCGGGCTTGTCGGAGAGGGCATAGGCGGTGTAGGCGCCGATGACCGGCACGCAGACGTCGAAGATGGCGGAGCCGATGGCGTAGATGACCATCGCGAGGGTGTACTCGGTGTAACCGCCCACGGCCTTCATGTCAGCGGCGATGTTGTAGCCGCCCATGGCCTTGGCGATGCCCCAGAGCACGCCGCCGCCGACGATAAACGGAATCATGTAGGAAATGCCAGTAAGAACGGCGTCCCATGCCTGACGGCCGGCGCTCTTCTTCTTGGCGTTCTTGCGCTGAATCTCAGCCATTAACCAATCGCCTCCAGTACCTCATCAACGACCGACAGAGCGGTCTCAAGCGTCATAACCTCGTTCGTCTTGCAGCTCAGGGTGGGGATGGGCTCAAAGCGCTCCCCCTGCTTGATCTTGACGTCAGCCGCGATGATGGCGGCGTCGGCACGAGCGAGGTCCTCATCGGTGATGACGTTCTCGGCACCGGTAGCACCCTGGGTCTCGATCTTGGCCTCGCAACCGCGAGCCTCGATGGCCTTGGTCAGGGACTCGGCAGCCATGAACGTGTGGGCAATGCCAATCTGGCACGCGGTAACACCGACGATGAACTTCTTAGCCATTACTTGTCCTCCTCTCCAAACGCTTCGTTCCTTGTGTGGCCTTCTTCTCCCCCGGCCCGTTGGGCTTCTCCTCATGTGGGGGTCTTGCATGGCGTGAATCATATTTCCTTCACAGGCATTTGTTGGGCAAAATGCTCGGTTTGACAGTTCTCCACTGTTCCAACACTTCTTGTTCTTATGTTTGTTCGGTTATTTGTTCTATTTGGCTAACAAAGGGGGACTGAATCGGCATTTCGTACATATATCCTACATATTTGGCGCCCTATGGGACAGACTTGCGCGCTCGTTTGGATATGATTTGGGCCTAGGAATTGGAGCGCGCTCGCGCGCACTACTAATACAGGTGCAGTGAAAGGGGACGAGCATGTCCAAGGAAAACACCGCTGACGGCAAGCTCAGCATCACGGCAAACGTCGTTCTTCTGGGCTCCTACCTCTTCATGGGCGTGTGCCTTCTGGCAGGCGCCATCCTGGTGCTCACCCAGCCCCTCCCCTTTGCGGAGAACCCCATGATCATGAAGGTGGGCATGGGCTGGGTGATGATCCCCGTGTCGCTGTTCATCATCTGCTCCAACATCATCAAGATCGTCCGTCGTCGCAACGCCATCGTCATCAACGAGAGCGGCATCACTGACAACACCGACTCCATGGGCTCCGGCTTCACCCCCTGGGAGCAGATCTCCGAGGTGTTCCTGCTCCGCCTGAAGGACGACACCTACCTCTGCGCCGTCCCCACCGACTATGACTCCTGGGCCTCCACCCGCAACCGCCGTCAGGCCCGCCTGGCCCAGGCAAACAAGGACATGGGCTTTGCCCCCATCCGCATCCAGTTCAAGAAGGCAAACGACAAGTACACGGCCCAGGACGGCCTTGCCGCCGTGCGCCGCTTTGCCCCCGAGAAGATTACCCACATCCGCAAGCCCAAGTACTAGGCCAGCGATGCGCGCCGGCCCGTATCAATCCACAACCCCGATCGAGGCACTCAGTTCATGGCTCAGGTTCTCTGCAAGGTCTTCTCGTTTGTCCTGGCGATCCTTCTTGGCGTCGCTGCCGCGCGATCCGGAAAGCTCGGAAAGGGCGCAGACCGCCTCATATCAAAGATCGTCTTCAACCTGACGCTTCCCTGCGCCATCATCAGGGCATTCGAGTCCTACGACTTTAACGTCAGCCTGCTGGGCCTTGTGGGCCTGGGCTTTGCGGCCACGGTCATCCCCTACTTCCTCTCGCTCTTCGTCTATCGCAACAAGCCCCAGCAGGAGCGCATAGTCCAGCAGCTCTCCGTCTGCGGCTTCAACATCGGCTGCTTTGCCCTCGCCTTCGTCCAGGCGTTCTTCCCCGCCGGCTGCGTTGTGGCCACCTGTCTCTTTGACGCGGGCAACTCGCTCATGGGCACCGGCGGCACCTACGCCCTCACCCAGACGCTCGTCCTGGGCAACGACGACCAGTCACGCGGGCAGAAGCTCAAGACGTTCTGCAAGACGCTCTTCTCGTCCGTGGCGTTTGACTCCTACATAGTCCTCATTGCCATGGGCCTTCTTGGGCTCAAGATTCCCGCCGAGGTCATCACCCTCATCGACCCCATCGCCAACGCCAACGCGTTTCTTGCCATGTTTATGGTCGGACTCATGATCCGCTTCAGCCTCACGGGCAAGAAAGTTAAGGAATTGGTTCGACTTCTGTCCTGGCGCGTTATTTTTGCAATTATTCTGTCTATTATTGCGCTCAAGGTGCTTCCGTTTGACCCCGAGGTCTGCAAAGTCATCTGCGTTCTTGCCTGGGCGCCCATCGGATCCACCGGTCCGCTCTACACGTTGTGGGCGGGAGGCGACGTCGGTCTCGCGGGCATGGCAAACGCCATCTCCGTCGTGGCGGGCATCGCGATAATGACCGTTCTCGTCGTAGTTCTCGGAGTCTAGACATGAACATCCTCTGCTTTGGGGAGCCCCTCATCCGCTTTGCCACCGTCGCCCACGAGCGCCTTGACGAGGCTCGCACCATGGAGATCTCCTACAGCGGAGCCGAGAGCGTGGTTGCCGTAACGCTGGCGCAGTTTGGCGAGCAGGTCTCGTTTGCCTCGAAGCTCTCCAGCAACCGCCTGGGCACCAACGCCATCATGAACCTGGCTCGCTACGGCGTGGACACCTCGCGCATCACGCGCTCCAACCACCGCATGGGCCTCTACTACACCGAGCGAGGCCGCTCCATCAGGCCCACCGTGGTCACCTACGACCGCTCCGACACGGCCATGGCAAACGCCATCCGCGAGGACTTTGACTGGGACCGCATGCTCAACGGCGTCGAGGTCTTCTTCTTCTCGGGCGTGGTGCCCGCCATCTCGGACGAGGTGTACCGTGCCTTGCTTGACGGCCTCAAGGCCTGCAAGGGCCGCGGCATCAAGGTGGTCATGGACCTCAACTACCGCGAGACCATGTGGACCTGCGACGATGCCCTGAAGAAGGTCCACAAGCTGCTGCGCTACGTGGACGTGCTGGTTGCCTCCGAGGACGACATCATCACCATCGAGAAGGCCAAGGTCGGCGAGCGCGAGGTCTTTGACTTCTGCCTGGGCTGGGCCCGCGGCCTCATGATGGACTACCCGCTCTCCAAGGTCTGCTTCGTCGTGCGGCAGATCGACCGCTACGACGTGGCCCGCATTCGCGGCGGCATGATCACGCGCGAGGACACGTACCTGTCACTCCCCCAGCATGTCTCGCTTGCCGACATCTCCAGCTGCGGCAGCGTGTTTGCGGCGGCGCTCATCCACGGTTTCTCGAGCAAGTGGGAGCCGCAGTTTGTCATCGACTTCGCGACCATGACGTCCGCGTTCAAGGCCACCGTCTCCGGCGACTTCTCCTTTGCGAGCGAGACCGAGATCGCCAGCCTCCTCGCCGCCGGAGTGAAGCCGTCCATCAGGCAGTAGTCTACGGAGGTTGCGTTACGACCGGGCCCCTCGCGCCCTTCTCGCCTGCTCAGTCCTCGGCGCAAAGGGCGCGCCTGCGGAAGTCGCTGGCGAGAAGGGCGCGAGGGGCCCCTACGGTAACGCTGCCGGGTCGACCACGGTCTGAACTGGACTAAGTGCCTTTTGACGTTGCAGGGGCTCATCGAGTGTGAGATACGGCGTTTCAGCCCTGATGCTCAGTGCGCTCAACGTCACCCTTCCAGCGACGTCAGGGGCATAAAGGAGTCATCGCGCAGCAGCGGCCGGGCTTGGGTTTGTCGCAGGCGACTTCCGCAGGCGCGCCCTTTGCGCCGAGGACTGAGCCAGCGACAAACCCAAGCCCGGCAAACCCCGCAGGTTCGTGTTACTCCGACCTCAGTGCTTCGACCGGGTCCCTTCTGCTGGCGGAGCTGGCGGGGATGAGGCCGGCGATGAGCGTGAGCAGCACGGAGATACCGATGAGCACGAGAGCGCTTGTCCACGGCAGGCTCATGATGTTGGGCACCTGGTGGGTCTTAAGCACGTAGGCATTCACTGGGAAGCTCACGATCACCACGACCAGGATGGCAAAGACGCCCGAGATCAGGCCCTCGATGAAGGTCTCGGCGTTGAAGACGCTCTTGACGTTGCCCTTGGACGCGCCGATGGCGCGCAGGATGCCGATCTCCTTCTTGCGCTCCAGGACGCTGATGTAGGTGATGATGCCGATCATGATGGAGCTCACCACCAGCGAGATGCTTACGAAGGCTATGAGCACCAGGCTGATCATGTTCACGATGTCCGTGACGGAGCCCATGATGATGCCCATGTAGTCCGTGTAGGCGATCACGCGGTCGTCCTCGCCAGCGGCACGGGCCTGCCCGTTGTAGGCGTCAATGGAGGCAAGCACGTCCTCCTTGGCCGTGAAGTCCTTGGGGTAGATGGAGATGGAGATGGGGTCGTCCGCGTCCGCGTAGCCCAGGGTCGTGAGGTTGTTGTCGTAGGTGAGCCTGCTCGCGTTGGCGTAGTTGGACATGAGCGAGGTCAGGTCCTCGGCGCCCATGTTGAAGCTGATGGCGCTCTGGAAGGCACTCGCATCTACCGAGAACGCGTTCTGGAGGTTGGCCAGGGTCGTACCCATCTGGTCGGCCACCCGCTCCATCACCTTGGTCATGGATGCCTGGAGCTGGGCGGAGACGGCCTCGCTCACCTGCTCGGCAAACTTGGAGAAGAAGTCCTGCAGGTAGGGGGCCAGCTGGTTCTGCACGTAGTCGGTGGCAATCTGCTGCACGCGCTCGGCCAGCTCCGGGCCCGCGATGGCAGAGATCTGGCCTAAGATCTGCTGCGCCTCGTCTGTGGCCAGGTACTCCTTGAACTTCTCGCCGACGATAGCGTTGAAGTTGGGGTCGCTCGGGTCGGTGGTGGTTCCGTTCTGGCCCCACCAGGTCACAAAGCCCTGGGTGAGCTGGCCGCCCAGTCGCACGATCTGGCCGATCTCATCGGCGCTGAGCGCGCCGTCCAGGTTGCCGTCGTCGTCGAAGAGGGGCGAGAAGTCCGGGGCGGGCGCTCCGGAGACCAGTGCGTCCACGTCAAGCGAGGACGAGATGAGCGTGGGGTCAATGCTCACGCCGGACAGGTCGATGCCAGAGAGGTCGACGCCGCCGAGCTTGGACGTGTCAAAGGTGAAGGCGCTCTGGAGCTTGGCCTGGTCAACGGAGAAGAGACTGCCCAGGTCCACGCCCTTCTTGGCCTCGTCCTGGAGCTCGTCGAAGGACTTGCCGGTGAATACGTCAGTGTTGGGGTCCGCGAGCTGCTGCTGGACGATGGGAGAGGAAGCCGCGCGGGCCATGAGCTCCTCGGTGAGGCCGTGGGTGTAGGCCACGCCCGCGCTGAGCGCGTTGGAGTCTGCGGTCTCGTTGGGGCGCACCACGCCTACGATCTTGAGGTCCAGGCCGTCGGCCACCTTCTGCGCCATGAACTCGGCGTCGTCGGACATGTCGGTCCAGCCGCCCGTCTCGGCGTTGGCCCGGTAGGTCTCGCAGGGGCTCAGGACCTTGAATGACTTGTTGAGGGCGTCCTCGTAGGTGAAGGTCACGTCGTTCTGGGGCACGTCCACGTCGCCGGAGGCGGTCATGGTTGCATTGACCATGCTGTCGAGCTCGCTGGGGTCGAGCACGCCGATGCTGTAGAGCGTGTAGTCGCTCACGCCGCCGTTGCGGTTGAGCACCAGGACGGCCTCGTCGGGAGCGGAGGCCCAACGGCCCGCCACCACGTCGTACTGCTGGGAAAGAAGGTCCTGGTTGTCGATCATCTCGTTGAAGATGGAGGACGTCCCGGCCATGGTGCCGGCCATGGCAGACTGGCTGGCGCCGCCGCTCATGGCCGTGGTGAGGGAGCTCGGACTGAGCTTCACCGGGTCGCCCGTCGCGTCAGCCGAGTAGACGAGCGGCGTGACGCCGTAGTCGTACTGGATGGCGTTGATCTTGTCGCCGATGTTTGCGTCGCCAGAGTCAAGGTAGGCCTTGAGGCTCTTGAGGTCGTTGGACTTCACGGAGGCGAACATGTCCTTGAGCAAGGTGAACTGCGGGATGGCGTCGGTCTCAGAGACGGCCTGCGGTAAGGAGCCGGAGCCATCGGAGGACGCGTCGGCAGAGCTGGCGTCGGTGGAGGCGCTCTCCCCCAGCATGCCGCTCATGTCGTAGCTCTGCTTGGTGATGGAGAGCGGATAGCTGGAGAGCGTGTCCTCCTCCACCTTGGCGATGTACTCGTTCACGCCGTTGGAGAGGGCCAGGATGGCGGCGATGCCGATGATGCCGATGGAGCCCGCGAAGGCCGTCATGGCTGTGCGGCCCTTCTTGGTCATGAGGTTCCTGAAGGAGAGGCCCAGCGCGGTGAGGAAGGACATGGACGTGCGGCGAGGCGGCTTGGCCTCCCTGCGCGGCGCGGTCGCGGGGTCGAAGGGGTTGGAGTCATTGGTTATGCGGCCGTCCGCGAGACGCACGATACGCGTGGCGTAGCGCTCGGCAAGCTCGGGGTTGTGGGTGACCATGATGACCAGGCGGTCCTTGGCAACCTCCTTGAGCAGGTCCATGACCTGCACGGAAGTGGTCGAGTCGAGGGCGCCGGTGGGCTCGTCGGCAAGGAGAATCTCAGGGTCGTTGATGAGGGCGCGGGCAATGGCCACGCGCTGCATCTGGCCGCCGGAAAGCTGGCTCGGGCGCTTGTCCACGTGCTGGCCCAGGCCGACGCGCTCCAGGGCCTCCTTGGCGCGACGCTTGCGCTCGGCGCGGCCGACGCCCGAGAGCGTGAGGGCCAGCTCGACGTTCTCCAGGATGGTCTGGTGCGGGATCAGGTTGTAGCTCTGGAACACAAAGCCAATGCGGTTGTTGCGGTAGGTGTCCCAGTCGCGGTCCTTGTAGCGCTTGGTCGAGATGCCGTCGATGACCAGGTCGCCGGAGTCAAAGTGGTCAAGGCCGCCGATGATGTTCAGCGTCGTGGTCTTGCCCGAGCCGGACGGGCCCAGGATGGCAACGAACTCGTTGTCCCTGAAGGCCAGGCTCACGTGGTCCAGGGCGATTTGGGTGAACGACGAGGTGACGTACTTCTTGCAGATGTCCTTGAGCTCAAGCATCCGGGGCCTCTCTAGCTGGGGTTGACTAGGTAAGACTACCCAGAAGAGGCCCCGGCAACCCAATGGGCAACCCAAGCGAGACAATTCAACACGTGCCGTTCAGGTTTGGGCTGCCCAGCTATCGTCTATGCCTGGCGTGCAAGACCGGAGGCGGCAAGGGCGGCCTGCCCCGCACGCTCAAGAAGGGCATGGCTTGCATCGCCAGCCCCCAGGGCCGCGAGGGCATTGACCAGGAAGACATCAACGTCCTGGTCCATGCGACCGAGCCTCATGGCGCAGGCGGCATCGGCGGCGATGCCACGCAGGGCAGCCAGGAGCAGCGCGGCCTCGGGCGTGGCGGGGGCGGGCATCTGGGCCGTGCCCATGGGAACCCCGCGATGGGCGCTCACGTGCTCGCTGCGGGCACGGACGTCCTCGGCAACCTCGGAGAGGCAGGACTCGTCGGAGGAGGAGACGGCAACCTCAAGGCCCTCGACGACCACGCCAAAGGCGTGCTCGCAGGGAACGAAGCCCGGCTGGGCAGCCATGGCCGCGGTCATGGTGGCCCCAAGCCCGCAGAGCTCTGCCATGAGCTGGTCACGAAGGCCCTGGGCCCCGTCTGCCTCGGTGGCGCTGGCAGTGACGGGCCCGTGCTGGATTGAGTGTTCGGTCATTTTGATTCCCTTCGCTCGGTTGACGTCACGAGTGTATCCACGGACTGCCGCAACCTGCCGCACGCCGCACGGAAGACAGAAATGCTACATCGCAGATAGCATTTGTTCCGCCATTTGCGAGCGTTCCGGGCCGACCTTTGCGCAGAAGTCCCCTTCGTGCGAGGATTTTTGAGTCGAGTGCGCCAAAGTGGCCTTCGTGTGAGTCCATTTTGGCGGCAATCGTCAGTTATCATAATTCTAATGAATATAACGGGACGTTTTCCCAGATACCAAATGGGATATTGCATAAAATAGCGTGCCGTTACCCCTGGGGCCTCAAACCCCACTCACACGAAGGCGAGTTTGATGCAACGAGGCAACGGTCGACTCACACCAAAGTACCTTCTGCGCGAGCGTCCCGTTAAGTGGGACCCATCCTACGACCTGACGACCGGCACGATAACCGTCCACGTCACGCGCAAGGCGGTCAAGAACTTCAACCTGCGCGTCAGGTCAGACGGAACCGCCGTCATGAGCATCCCCTGGCAGACCAACCGGCAGAAGGCGCAGGCATTCCTCGACAAGCACCGCTACTGGCTGAAGAGGAGCATTGCCCAGGCGCTCGAGAAGCAGCCCGAGGCTCCCGACGACGGGCTCGTTCCCCTCTGGGGAAGGCTCGTCGAGCTTCCCTGCGACCTTGCAGTCGACGAGCTGTATCACAGGGAGGTCGCGCAGGCCCTCCCCGCCCTCATCAAGACCTACGAGGAGGCGACGGGCCAGCATGCGACCGCCTGGCGCCTGCGTGACCTCACCTCGAGGTGGGGATCCTGCACGCCGTCAACCGGCCACATAAGCATCAACATCCGCCTGGCCGCCTACCCGCCCATCTGCCTCGAGTACGTCGTGGCGCACGAGCTCACGCACTTCATCGAGCCCTCGCACAACAGCCGCTTCCACCTGCATCTGGCGCTGGTCTTCCCAGAAGAGAAGAAGGCCCGCGCCCTCCTCAAGAGGAATCCGCGCGAGGTCGCCGACGCAGGCGCCTCGCCCGCCGACAGGATTCCCGTCATCGTGTAGAGCCCAGCCCGCATACACAAAAACGCCCCGCACCGAGTCGCTTGGTGCGGGGCGTTTCATGCTGGCGAGCTAGGCGATCAGGCGAGAAGCGCCTGCCCGGGAGCTACTTGGTCTCGGGGGCCTCGACGCCGCAGTTCTTGCGGCCGAGCTCGGACCACTCGGGCTCCTCGTCGGGCAGGGAGCCGGACTCCTTGGTGAACAGCTCGCGCAGGCAGTTCACGGCAACGATGAGGCCGAGGACCACGAGCAGGATGGCAAAGACGAGCTGCAGCACGGAGTTGAAGACGGAGGCGGCGGTGCCGGCAGACAGGGCGGTGACGCAGCCCATGATGCTCTGGACCAGGGAGGTGAAGGTGCAGCAGAGCAGGAAGGCGACGGGCACGTAGAGCATGGCGCCCTTGCGACCGGTGCACTTGCAGAAGACGGCAAGGGTGATCATGGTCATGCCGCCGAGGAGCTGGTTGGAGGCGCCGAAGAGCGGCCAGATGGCCAGGTAGCCGCCGAAGGTGAGGGCCAGGCCCGGGATGAGGGTCACGAGGGTGGCAAACCAGGGGTTGCCCAGGACCTTCATGGCGCCGGACTTGTCCTCGATGGCCAGGGCGTCGTTGGACTTGGCGAAGAACTCGGAGAAGGACGTGCGGGCGATGCGGGCCACGGCGTCAAGGGAGGTCAGGGCAAGGGCAGACACGTTCATGGTCATGAACACGGTGGCGACGGTGCCGTCGACGCCGAAGGCCTGCATGCCGCGGGCGATGCCGGCGGCGAAGATCTGGAACGGGGTGGAAGCGACGCCGTTGTTGAGGGCGCCGGTGCCGGCGGTGTTCATGTCAGAGAACATGATGCCGGCGATGATGATGGCGAGGACGCCCACGAAGGACTCCAGGACCATGGCGCCATAGCCGACCTTGACGGCGTCGGTCTCGTTGGAGACCTGCTTGGAGGAGGTGCTGGAGGAGACCAGGCTGTGGAAGCCGGAGAGGGCGCCGCAGGCGACGGAGACAAAGAGCACCGGGAACATCATGCCGGACTTGGTGGAGAAGCCGGTGAACACGGGGGCCGTGATGGTGGCCTGGCCGTTGACGCCCAGGACGACGATGCCCAGCACGGCGCAGACGATCATGACGACCATCATGATGGTGGTGAGGTAGTCACGCGGCTGCTTGAGGGTCTGGATCGGCATGGCGCCGGCAAAGACCAGGTAGACCATGACGACGGCGATCCACTGGTTGAGGTCAAGGTAGAGCGGGAACTGCATGCCGACGGCAAACATCAGCACGATGGCCACGACAGCAACGACGAACTCCTTGGCGCCATCAAGGTTGAACTTGCGCTGGGCCCAGCCGAAGGCAATGGCCACAAAGGTGAAGAGGATGGAGATGGTGCCGGCGCAGCCAGCGGCATAGGACTTGGCGAAGTCGATGCCGCCCGCCTCAGCCGGGGTGTACTTGAAGGTGCCACAGACCATGGAGGTGAAGGCGGCGATGACGATGATGCAGAACAGCCAGGAGAAAATCAGGAAGAGGCGACGGCCGGTCTTGCCGATGTACTTCTCGATGAGCTGGGCAAGGGACTTGCCGTTGTTCTTCATGGAAGCGTAGAGGGCGCCGAAATCGTGGACGGCGCCGAAGAAGATGCCGCCGATGAGGACCCAGAGGACGACGGGCAGCCAGCCAAAGGCCATGGCGACGATGGTGCCCGTGACGGGGCCGGCGCCGCAGATGGAGCTGAACTGGTGGGAGAACACGGTGAAAGCAGAGGCGGGCGAGAAGCTCTTGCCATCCTCCATGCGGCGGGCAGGGGTGAGAGCCTTGGCGTCAACGCCCCACTTGTTTGACAGCCACCTGCCGTAGAGCAGGTAGCCGCAGGCGAGAACAACCGCCGCGACGAGCATCAGTACGATTCCGTTCATTGACTTTCTTTCCTCCTCAGGTGCCTTCAACAAAAAAAAGCGGGGCCGTTTGGGTTTTGCTCCCAAGCGGCCCCGCTGCATTCGCGCTTATCAGCCGCCCGTATCTTCCGGGCTGGCTGTATGTGCCAACCCGTATCAGATAATTACAACGCTGATAATGGATAGCTGGGCGGTCATGTTGTTGACGACTCCATAAGCCATGGTGCCGAAGCACCTCCTGTGGACAAGTCACATAGTGAACTCGCAACCTTCACGAGCCGCCCACAATAGCCAACACCTAACACGCTAGAAACATTGAATAGCTCCGTCTGGCGAGAAGAACCAGCCGCCTGCCGAGGATAGATAGGCAAGACAGGTAAGATTTGCTCGCAGGCAAAACTATGAAGGGAGCCCCATGTCCGTCACCGACCTCATGGCCAACCGCTACTCCGAGAGGCGCTTCTCGCCCGCACCCATTGAGGACGAGAAGCTCCAGGTCATCCTTGCCGCCGGAGCGCTGGCCCCCACGGCCGAGAACAAGCAGCCGCAGCGCATCCTGGTGGTGCGCGGGGACGAGGCCCTGGCCAAGATGGACAAGTGCACGCGCTGCCGCTTTGGAGCCCCCGTCGTGCTGGTCCTGGCCTATGACATGACCGTGGCCGCCCGCCACCCCGACGTGGCGGACTTTGGCATGGTCGACATCGCAATCGTGGGAGACCACATGTCGCTTGCCGCCGAGGAGCTGGGCGTCCACAGCTGCTGGGTGGGCCTCATCGACCCCTCGGAGCTGCGCCGCCAGTTTGACGTCCCGCAGACGTACAAGATCGTGGCCGTCATGCCGCTGGGCTATCCCAGCGAGCGCAGCCGCCCTTCTCGCCTGCACCGCATGCGCCAGGGCGTCCAGAAGACCGTCTTCTTTGACTCCTACGCCACAGGCGAGGACTCCGACGCCCTGGACGCGTAGCGCCCTTGCAGGGCCCTAGGACCTGACCTCGAACTTGGTGCGGCACTTGGGGCAGGTCACGCGGAGCTTGCCTTTGCCGCGCGGGATGCGGACGCGCTGACCGCAGCTTGCGCACTTGACGTGCTTGTAGGCCTTGGCCTCTGCAAACGCGGCCTTGGGGTTCTGGACCCAGGGGCGCGCGGGGCCAAGCGCCTTCAGGAAGGCCGCGTTCTCCCGCGCGCGGGCGCCCAGGTTCTTTGACTGGATGCGAAACACCGCGTACGCGATGAGCGCCAGCGCGACCCAGCCCAGCCAGCCCGTGCGGGCAAAGAGGTTGATCACCACCAGGACAAACGCCAGGTTGGTACAGAAGATCACGATGTCGTCGGGCCCCTGCCTGCCCCTCAGCCACTCCGCCACCTTGCGCTGCCAGTCCTGGTTTGCCATCTCTTGCCTTTCGGTCGAAGTTCAACAGCTCTTCTTCTACCCAAAACGGGCCGCCCATAAAGGCGGCCCGTCGTCTTCCCCTCGCCCCGTCATTGGGGACGACGGCATTCTGCAGGTTAAAGGGACAGGTATTCCCTACTCGCGGCCGACGCCCATGATGTAGGCGCGGGTGAGCTTCTCGGTCTCCACCATGGCGTCCACGTGGAAGCGCTCACGGCCGTGGGTGTTGGTGCAGGCCATGCCAAAGGCGCCAGCGGCGATGTTGTTGGCGTGCACGTAGGCGGCGTTGGCGTCGGTGCTGTAGTGGAAGCAGACCTGGGTGTTCCACTTCTCGGGGTCGCAGGCCTCCTTGGCACAGTCGATGAGCGTGTTGGTGAGGTTCCAGTCATAGGGGCCCTTGGCGTCGGAGGCAATGACGCCCACCTGGTGCTCGTCGGAGTCGTAGTCCGGGCCGACGAGGGTGATGTCGATGGCCACGTACTCGCTGCACTCGCGCGGCACCCAGGCACCGCCGTTGCCGATCTCCTCGTAGATGGGGAAGGCAAACAGCGTGTCGTAGGCGGGCTTGAGGCCCTCCTCCTTGAGCCAGCGCAGGACGTCGATGAGGACGGCCACGGCGGCCTTGTCGTCGATGTGGCGGCTCACCACGTAGCCGTTGTCAAACTCCTCGTAGTGGGGGTCGATGCCAATGATGGCGCCCTCGGTGATGCCCAGGGCGCGGGCGTCGGCCGGGCTCTTGACGTCACCGATGACGGAGACGGACATGTGGTCCTCGTCGCGCGGGTCGGTCTTGGTCTCGGCCCAGACGTGCACGGAGTGGTGGTTGCAGATGACCTGGCCGGCAATGGCGGAGCCGTCACGGCACAGGATGGAGCAGGTCTCGCCCTCGATGCTTGCGTAGTTGATGCCGCCGAGCTGACGGACGCGCAGGGTGCCGTCCTCGTTGAAGCCACGGACGATGAGGCCGATGGTGTCCAGGTGGGCGCCCACGCAGACGCACTTCTCGGGGCTCTGGCCGGGGACGCGCACGTAGGCCGTGGCCTTGTTGTCGGTGTACATCTCGTAGCCAAGCTCGGCCAGGGTGTCAGAGAGCCAGGCGTGAATCTGAGGGTAGTAGCCAACGGGGCTGTCGACCTCGACGCACTCGCGAAGCACGCTGGTAAGGTACTTGGGGTCGATCTTCTCAAGCTGAAGGTCCATTGGAAGTCTCCTTAGAGGGTCAACGGTTTTGAACCTACGGTCATTATGGCACCGGCCGGCGCGCCCCAGCAGGCGAGAAGCGCGCGGGGCCCGGACGCTCCCCTACTTCTGCGGCACCGCGTAGCGGCCGACCAGGTCGACAAGCATGTCGACCATGGCCTCGAGCTCGGGCACGGGCACGAACTCGCGGACCCCGTGGGCGTTGTAGTAGCAGGCGGAGAGGTTGGCGCAGGGGAAGCCGCGGAAGCTGAGCTGGCTGCCGTCGGTGCCGCCGCGCATGGGGATGCAGGTCATCTCCTGGCCAATGGAGGCGTAGGCCGCACGGGCGTTCTCGATGAGGTGGGCGTACTCGGGACGGGTCACCACGTCGGCAAGGTTGTGGTACTGGTCGTGGATGTCGATGGTCACGTACTCCTCGCCCATCTGGACGTTCAGGAGCTTGGCGGCGTGGCACATCACGCGCTTGCGCTGCTCGACCTTGGCCTGGTCGTGGTCGCGGATGATGTAGTCGGCGCTGGCGGACTCACAGTCGCCGCTCATGCGCTCCAGGTAGAAGAAGCCATCATAGCCCTCGGTGAACTCGGGGCGCTGCTCGGCGGGAAGCATCTGGTGGAAGCGCATGATGAGCTCGGAGGCGTTGACCATCATGCCCTTGGCAGTGCCGGTGTGGCAGGAGAGGCCGCGGGCGCGCACGTTGACCTCGGCGGCGTTGAAGGTCTCGTAGCAGAACTCGCCCAGGGGGCCGCCGTCGATGGTGTAGCCAAAGTCCGCGCCAAACTCCTTGAGGTCAAGCAGGGCGGCGCCGTGGCCGATCTCCTCGTCAGGCACGAAGGAGACCGCCAGACGCGGGTGGGGCAGGCTGGGGTCGGCCTTCAGGCGGGCAAGCAGGCTCACGACCATGGCGTCGCCGGCCTTGTCGTCCCCGCCCAGCAGGGAGGTGCCGTCCGTGGTCACGATGTCCCAACCGGCCATGTTGGCCAGCTGCGGGTTGGTCTCGGGAGAGACCACGACCTCACGGCCGTCACGGTCAGTGCCAATGCGGAGCTCTCCGCCCTCGTAGTGCTTGACCTCGGGGTGCACAGGGCTGCCCACGCTCTGCCAGGCGGTGTCGATGTGGCAGCAGAAGCCCAGGCACGGCAGGTCCTCGCAGCCCTCGGAGGCCGGCCAGTGCGCCGTCACGTAGGCGTGCTCGTCGACGGCGACGTCCTCTGCGCCCAGCTCGCGCAGGTCCTGCGCAATGACGTTGGCAATGTCGAACTGCTCCGACGTAGAGGGCACCTTCTCCGCCGTCAACGGATTCGACTGCGACGGAACCGCGCAATACCTAATAAACCTATCAAGCACGTCAGACATGAACTTCTCCCCTTCCCAAGGCGCCCGCCTGCGGGCGCACAAACTTGTTTAGGCATACACCCTGAGCGCGTGGCGGTGAAGTGCCTGCACCCAACTTGTAAACATCACAAAGGGAGCCCCCGTTTGCTGATGGCGCAGTTCCGCACGAGCCCGAGGCCACTTAATGTGGCCTCGGCGCGAGCAGGACTGTCTGAGCACAGCAGCAAACGAGGGCTCCCCGGCGATGACTCACTAGATCGAGACCGGCGTCTTCTCCTCCTCTGTCAGCCCCTCGTCAAACAGGTGGCAGGCGCACTTGTGACCAGGCTTGACCTCGCGCATCTCGGGCGCGCGCTCGCAGCAGACCTTCATGCAGTGCTGGCAGCGCGTGTGGAAGACGCAGCCCGCAGGCGGGTTGGTGGGGCTGGGCACGTCGCCCTGCAGGATCTTCTTGTCCTGGATGCGCTCGTGGCGAATGCGCGGAATGACATCGAGAAGCGCCTTGGTGTAGGGGTGCAGGGGCTCGTCGAAGAGCTCCTGCTTGCCCGCCAGCTCCATGGTGTGGCCGAGGTACATGACCATGACCGTGTCGGAGATGTGCTTGACCACGGAGAGGTCGTGGCTGATGAAGATGTAGGACAGGCCAAGCTTGTCCTGCAGCTCCTCAAGCAGGTTGATGACCTTTGCCTGCACGGAGACGTCCAGGGCCGAGACGGGCTCGTCGCAGACGACGATCTCAGGCTCGAGCACGATGGCCCGGGCGATGCCGATGCGCTGGCGCTGGCCGCCGGAGAACTCGTGCGGGTAGCGGTACTTGAAGGCCAGGTCCAGACCCACGGCCTGCATGATCTCCTCGACGCGGGCATCGCGCTCTGCGCGGGTCTTGTAGGTGCCCGCGATGTCGATGGGCTCGGCAATGATGTCGGCCACGGTCATGCGCGGATTGAGGGAGCTGTACGGGTCCTGGAAGATGAGCTTCATCTTCTGGCGGGCGCGCGTGAGGTCCTCGCCCTTGAGCTTGGTGAAGTCCTCGCCGTCGAGGATGACCTCGCCGGAGGTGGGCTCGGTCAGGCGCAGGATGCACTTGCCGGTGGTGGACTTTCCGCAGCCGGACTCGCCGACGATGGCGAAGGTCTCTCCGCGGTGGACCTCAAAGGAGGCGTCCTCCAGCGCGTGCACGCAGGCGTCGGACTTGCCGAAGACGCCCTTCTTGATCGGGTAGTGCTTGGTGAGGTGCTCGACCTTGAGGACGACGTCGTTCATGTCGGCGTTCTTGCCCATCGCTACTCCCCCCATTCCTCAGAGTCAAACATCCAGCAGGCCACGGTGTGGTTCTCGTCACCATTGAGCGGCGAGACGTGCGGGCACTTGGTGCGGCACACGTCCTTGGCGTACGGGCACCTGGGGTGGAACGGGCAGCCGGTGGGCAGCTCGTTCAGCATGGGCACATTGCCGGGGATGGCGTAGAGCTTCTCCACGGCGTCGTCCATCGAGGGGATGGAGTTTATGAGGCCGATGGAGTAGGGGTGCTTGGGGTTGGTGAAGAGCTCGCCCGCGGTGGTGTACTCCACCAGGTGGCCGGCGTACATGACGGCGACCCAGTCGGCCATCTCGGACACGACGCCCATGTCGTGGGTGATGAGCATGACAGCCGTGCCAAGCTCCTCGCGCATGCGGTCGATGAGCTGCAGAATCTGTGCCTGGATGGTGACGTCCAGGGCCGTGGTGGGCTCGTCGCAGATGAGCAGGCTCGGCTGGCAGGCAAGGGCCATGGCGATCATGACGCGCTGGCGCATGCCGCCGGAGAGCTCGTGCGGGTAGCTCTTGAAGACCTTCTCGGGGGCGGGGATGCCGACGAGCTTGATCATCTCGAGCGCGCGGGCGTCCGCCTCCTTCTTGTTCATCTTGGGGTTGTGGACGAGGATGCCTTCGCGAATCTGCAGGCCCGCCTTCATGACCGGGTTGAGGGAGGTCATGGGCTCCTGGAAGATCATGCCGATCTTGGAGCCACGGAAGGAGCGCATCTCGTCGCGGGAGAGCTTGGCGAGGTCGGTGCCCTCCAGGTTGATGGAGCCGCCCACGATTCTAGCGGGGGGCTGGGGCAGGAGGCCCATGATGGAGAGGGCCGTCATGGACTTGCCGCAGCCGGACTCGCCGACGACGGCCAGGGTCTCGCCCTTGCGCATCACGAAGTTGAGGTGGCGGATGGCGGGAAGCTCTCCGTCCTCGGTGAACAGCGTCACGCAGAGGTCGTCCACGTCCAGAAGCACATCGGCCTTCTTGGACTCGGCGATCTTGGCCTCGATCTCGTCGGCCAGCTCGTCTCGGAGCTCGGCGTTCAGGGAAACGTTGGTCTCAGACATTGGTTCTTCTCCCCTCCCCTAGGAACGCATCTTGGGATCGAGCGCGTCACGAAGCGCGTCGCCCAGGAGGTTGAAGGCCATGACCGTGATGATGATGGCAACGCCGGGGATGATGCTGTAGTACGTGCAGGTCTGGATGTAGGGCTGCGCGGCGGAGATCATCTGACCCCAGGAGGACATCGGCGGCTGGACGCCCAGGCCCAGGAAGGACAGGGACGCCTCGGACAGGATGGCGTTGGGGATGCCCAGCGTGGACACGACGATGAGCGTGGAGACGCAGTTGGGCAGCAGGTGCTTCAGGATGATGCGCATGGGCTTGCCGCCAGACAGGATGCAGCTCTGGATGTACTCGGAGCCCTTGAGGCGCATGACGTCGCCACGCACCAGGCGCGCCGTGGAGGTCCAGCCCAGAAGGCCCAGCGCCACGTAGAGGTTGATGAGGCCGGGCCCCATGGCAAACATCACGACGATGGCGAAAAGCAGGAACGGGAAGCTGGAGAACACCTGGATCACAAAGGAGATGACGGCGTCGACCTTGCCGCCAAAGTAGCCGGCCAAAACGCCCGCGGCAAATCCGATGAGAAGGGCGATGGCCTGGGAGATCACGCCGACGGACAGGCTGATGCGGCAGCCGTAGATGACGCGGGAGAGGATGTCTCGGCCGTACTCGTCAGTACCGAAGATGTGGGCGCCGCCGGGGTTCTGGAACATGTTGGTAATCTCCTGGGCGTCCGGGTCATAGGGCGCCAGGACGGGCGCGAAGATGGCTACCAGGCACAGCAGGGCGACCACGATGAGGCAGAACATGCCGAGCTTGTTCTTCTTGAAAATGTTCCAGGAGACGGCCCAGTAGCTCTGGGCGCGCTTCTTGCCGGTCTTGGCCTTCTCGTCGGCGATGGCGGCGGCAGCGTCGGCCGCGACGCGCTCGGTCTCCTGGACCTTGGAGTCGTTCTTGTCGCTAGAAAGCAGTCCCATTACTCCGCGGCCTCCTCTCCGAGTCGGATGCGCGGGTCAACGACGGCGTAGAGGATGTCGACGACGAGGTAGACCACGACGCAGATGAGTGCGATGTACATGACGCCGCCCTGAATGAGGGGCAGGTCGCGGGCGTTGATGGCGTCAAGCAGGAGCTTGCCCATGCCCGGCATGGCAAAGATGGACTCGATGAGGATTGAGCCCGTGAAGATGTCACCCAGCTGCGTGCCGGCGATGGTGATGATGGGGATGAGGGCGTTGCGCAGGCCGTGCTTCAGGATGATGACCCACTTCTTGACGCCCTTGGCCTCGGCGGTGCGCATGAAGTCCTGAGAGAGGACCTCGAGCATGGAGGTGCGGGTGACTCGCGCGATGGACGCGGCGTAGCGGATGCCCAGCGCGCACGTGGGCAGCACGAAGGCCTGCCAGGTCTTGATACCGGAGAGCGGGAACCACTTGAGGCTCAGGGCAAAGACGATCTGGAGGATGACGGCCATCCAGAAGGCGGGCGCGGAGATGCCGAAGATGGAGAGGGACATCAGCACGCGGTCGGCGACGCGGCCGTGGTTGACGGCGGCGACGACGCCCACGGTGAGGCCCAGGATGAGGGCGAAGATGTAGGCGAAGCCGGCGAGCTTGACCGTGGTGCCAAAGGCGTTGCCCATGAGGTCGACGACGGCCTTGCGCTGCGTGTAGGACGTTCCGAAGTCGCCGTGGAGCATGTTGCCAAGCCAGTTGACGAACTGCTCCATGACGGGCTTGTTCAGGCCCATCTGCTCGCGGATGCGCTGAATGGTGGCCTCGTCGGCCATGTCGCCCACCATGACGCGCACGGGGTCACCCGGCACGATGTTGAGCACGAAGAACGTGATGGCCGAGATGGCGAAGATGACGCCGATGGCCAGCAAGATCCTCTTGATGAGATAGTCTCTCATCCACCTACTCCTTTCTTACGTGGCGCGGTACGCGCACTCCCCCGTTGCGCCACGCCCCTCAAACTCGGGAACGTCCCGACGGCCATAACCGGCGTCGGGACGTCCCGGATAACGCTTTCTAGGCTACCCCTTAAGCGGTCTTGTAGTCCGGGTCGGAGGTGTCGATGTCAAGGTCGAACATGTGGTAAATGAGGTTGCCGACCTTGGCGTTCTTGACGTAGCTCTTGGCCGCGAAGGAGTTCTCGGGCCAGAACAGCGGGATGGTGGCATAGTCCTCGTGGCAGATGATGTGGTCGGCCTCCTTGTAGAGGGAAGCGCGCTCGTCCTTGTCCTGGGAGACGCGGGCAGAGGAGAGAAGCTCGTCCACCTTGGGGTTGTTGTAGAAGGAGGACTTCTTCTTGGCGTTCTCGCTGTAGAAGTACGTGTACATGTGGTTGTCGGCGTCGGCGTAGAGCGGGAACCAGCCGAGGGCAGTGACCTCGAGGTTGCCGTCGGCCCAGTCGGACTGCCAGACGCCGGTGTCCTCGACGGTGAGGTTGAGGGTAACGCCAATCTCGGCCCAGTAGGACTGGATGACGGTCATGTACTTCTCGTACTGGCCCTTGCGGATCTTACAGTCAAGGGTGAGGTTGGAGACGCCGGCCTCGGCCAGGAGCTGCTTGGCCTTCTCGGGGTCGTAGTCGAGCTTGGCGGAGCCGTCGTGGCCGGGCGTGGCGGGGGCCAGCCAGCAGCCAGCGGGCTCGCCGGCGCCGGACAGGGTGTTGTCGATGAGGGCCTGGCGGTCGATGGCCAGGGACAGGGCCTCGCGGACCTTGACGTCCTGGAGGTTGTCGCTCTGGAGGTTGAGGTTAACAAAGTGCACGCCCAGGGTGCTGTACAGGGTGATGCAGTCCTTGACGTCGGGGTCGTTGGAGTACTGGGTCAGCATGTCGGCGGAGACGTCGCACCAGTCAATGTCGCCGTTCTTGAAGGCCAACAGCTTGGTGTTGTTGTCGTCGTAGTAGATGATGTCGATCTCGTCCAGGGCAGGCTCGCCGTCGTGGTACTCAGCGAACTTCTCGAACTTGACCTCGGTGGCGTCGTCGTTCTCGACGACCTTGTACTTGCCGGTGCCAACGCAGTTGGTGCCCCAGCCCCACTGGTCGCCAGCCTCCTCGCAAGCCTTCTGCGGGTAGATCTGGGCGTAGCTGATGCCCAGGTTGTTGATGAAGGTGACCATCGGGGACTCGAGAATGAAGGTGAAGTGGGTGTCGTCCTCGACGGTGAGGCCCTCGAGCTCGGTGGCGGTGCCGGCGAGCATGTCCTTGGCGCCCTTGATGAGGTCGTACATGTATGTGGACTTGGCGGCGGTCTCAGGCTTGAACATGCGCTCAAACGTGTACTTGACGTCGTTGGCGGTCAGCGTGGAGCCGTCGTGGCACTTGATGTTCTCCTTGAGGGTGCAGTGCAGGGTGACGCCGTCGTCCTCGAAGGTCGGGATCTCGGTCAGCAGGCACGGGACGAGCTCGTTGTCCTCGGTCCAGCGAAGGGGAGCCTCGAAGACGCACTCAGAGACGGAGGAGGAGCCGGAGTTGGTGGACTTCTGCATGTCCAGGCCGAGCTTGGCGTTGGACTGGCCGAAGCGCAGGACCTTCTTCTTCTCGCCACCGTCGGTGGTGGAGGAGTCGGAGCCGGAGCCACCGCAGGCGGCCATGGAGAGCATCGTCGCGGCGGAGCCGGCAACGGCGGCGCCCTTGACGAAGTTACGGCGGGTGAGGTTAGTCATTTGACTTGCCTTTCTCTTCTCCCTATTTGACGCGCGTCCCTTTCGCGCGGCCGAAGGGCGACGCATGTCAGCGGAGCCTCGGCAAAAGTCAGTATCCGCGAAGGGTGCGTTTTGCCTGGTTCTTTTAACCTCGCTTAACAAAAGCAAAGCGTTGGAAACCTTTTGGCGAGAATAACATGCCGCTTGCCTGAAACCTGAATAGAAAAAGGGCCGCCCCCACATTGGGGACGGCCCTTGAACCTGCTTGCTGCGAGAGCGAGAGGGAGCTTACTCCTCGACGGTCTCCTCGGCAGCCTCGGCCGGCTTCTCGGACTCGGGGAGAGGCTTGACCTCGACCTCGGTGCCGAGGGTCTCGGCGGCGGCCTTCATGGACAGGGAGATGCGACGACGGTCGAGGTCGATCTCCATGACCTTCACCTGGACGGTGTCGCCCACGGTGCAGACCTGGGAAGGCTGGTCGACGTGCTGCTTGGCCATCTCGGAGATGTGGACCAGGCCCTCGACGCCGTCACCAAGGTCGACGAAGGCGCCGAAGGTGACGAGCTTGGTGACCTTGCCCTCGACGATGGCGTCAACGGGGTACTTCTTGACGAGGGTGCGCCAAGGATCCTCGGTGGTCTGCTTGAGACCGAGGGAGATGCGCTCGCGGTTCAGATCGACGTCGAGCACCTGGACCTCGACCTCCTGGCCGACCTTGACGACCTCGGAGGGGTGGTTGACGTGGTTCCAGGAGAGCTCGGAGATGTGAACCAGGCCGTCGATGCCGCCGAGGTCCACGAAGGCGCCGAAGTCCACGATGGAGGAGACGGTGCCCTTGAGGCGCATGCCGACCTTGAGCTTGGAGAGGATCTCCTGGCGCTCGGCCTTGCGGGCCTCCTCGAGCACGACGCGGCGGGAGAGGACGACGTTGTTGCGGTTGCGGTCCATCTCGATGACGCGGGCCTCGA
>ERZ1034980.520-NODE-520-length-27853-cov-8.404849_pt1 | contig 27853 bp, 19 predicted proteins | sample MGYA00520622_ERZ1034980 | MGnify/ENA primary metagenome ERZ1034980 (study PRJEB33766, sample SAMN09781791) | gut metagenome | biome: gut microbiome | host: Homo sapiens | place: Madagascar | study: EMG produced TPA metagenomics assembly of the PRJNA485056 data set...
GGCGGCCGGTCGGGTCGCCCAAAGGGCTGCCCAAACATACACCTCTTCGTCAAGAGATGAATAAGGGCAGGCCCCTTAGAGCCTGCCCTGAACTGTAATGGGTCTCCAAAGGCTTGATTTCTGATTTCTGGAGACTCACCACTGTCTAAGATATCCATACGGGGATGTTGGCTTGCGCAAGACATGTTGTTGCGCTAGATTTCGTTTGCTCGAATTGCATCTTAACTATGTCTGGCTTGTGACTTCGCCAAGTCGCGATATAAGTACCTTACTGAATGGGACTGAAGAATGCGAGGGGTTTGCACACCCCAGTTCATAACTTGTCGCACATCTGTTCCCACTGGTTCTGTTCATTATATGGATAAGTCATTAACTTTATATGGAGTCATGCCTGTTTGTGAGCTGTCGCTGTGCATTGCCGATGGTTTGCCGGTGCATGGCTGACTTTGCCCTATCTCAGTGACTCTTCATGAAGGGAGTGGTGCGCAATGAGCAGTACGGAAGTGCGTCATGAGGCGTTGGTGAGAGGGGGCGGTGCGGTATGAGGGAAATGGCTCTATCGAGGCTAAAAGCTCTGGCCATGCTTCTTGTTGTGTCGCTTTCGGTTGCTGTAGCCATGGGATGCTTGCCGAATGAAGCCCTGGCTTTCTCATCTCGAACGTCGGCTCCGGATAAGAGTAATAGCTGGTACTATTCGAGTGCAAATCCTTATTATCCCGGTAATGTGGGCCAGTGCACTTGGTATGCATGGGGTAGAGCTAGTGAAATCATGGGCTCTCCGTATCAGCAGCGCCGACCTGGGAATGGAGGCGATTATTGGACATATCGTTCTGCAAAGTATGCGACTGGGTCTGTCCCAAAGGTTGGTGCTTTGATTTGTACAGACCGCGCTAATGGTTCACGTGGCCATGTGGCAGTTGTCGAAGCCGTAAATCCCAACGGTTCGTTTACTGTGTCGGAGTATTACGGATCGTCCGACATGTCATTTCACTTAAATACCTATGCATCTCCTAAGGCATGGGCCAAGGGTTCCACGCGTAGTCAATCGAATTTTGTAGGCTTTATCTACTTGTTGGATGATGAACCTCCGAAGTGTCAGAACCCCATCCCCGAGGCGCAGGGGCGTGATGAGTACAACAAGTCGACGGTTTCGTTCAGGACTCCCGCCGATGGTGCGGCAATCTACTATACCCTGGACGGGCAGGATCCCAATTCGGGCAATTGGACGCGGTATTGGGGGCCCATCAGCCTTCCCAGTAGCAAGACCACTTGTGTCAAGGCTGTTGCCGTCAAAGATGGATGCAATAACAGCGATGTCGTTACGGGTTGGTACAGCTTCGGTCAGATGACCGAGCCGCAGGTTGTTGTCTCGCAAACCGGAAACGGAGCCCTCGTTTCTTTTGAGGGCGGCAGGCAGACCGTCTGTGACTCCTCCTCGTGGGACAATGCCAATGCCGAGATTTGGTACACCATCGATGGCTCGAATCCCGCCCAAGGCAAAGGGACGCTCTACACGGGTGCGTTCCTTATCAAGCAGAACACGCAGGTTCGTGTCATCTCGGTTGCGAAGGGCGAGGCAAACTCCCGCATTCATAAGGAACAGATTGTTTGCGAGGTTCCCGCTGTTCCCGTGGTGAGTGCGTCCTCCTCGAAGGTCGCCCAGAACACTGCGGCTACGTTCAGCTGGAATGCGGATAGCTCCGCTGCTTCTTATGAGGCAAAGCTGTATTTTGGCGGCGAGCAGGTCGTGTCTCAGACAGTCACGACCAACTCGGTGACGTTCACGCTTGAACAGGCCGGCACCTATGAGGTGCGCGTGAGTGCAGGCAACTTTGTGGGCGCAAGCGCAGACAGCGCTGCTGTTTCGGTTGAGTCGATGGCTCCCTCCAAGGTCACATTTGTGTCCAACGTGTACGATGGTCTTGAGCCTGTGAAAGACAGCCAAGGCAACTACGTGTACGAGGTCATCGACTCGCAAATGGTCGATTACAATGGGTCGGCTCGCAAGCCTGCCACTCCCAAGAAAGAACATTTCGTGTGGACTGGCTGGGAGGGTTCGTACAACCATGTGACGGGCGATACGACGATCGTTGCCCAGTGGGAACCCGTGGTCTATCGCGTCTCCTTCTATGCTGAGGATGGGACCACGCTGCTCAGCAGGCAGAACGTGACGTATACCGAAGCCGCGTCTGAGCCCGATCCTGGGCAGACACGCACTGGTTATGTGTTTGCCGGCTGGTCGGTCGTGAAAGCCGATGACGGCAGTGCTTGCGACTTCAAGCATGTCGATTCCAACATGAAGCTTCGCGCCGTTTTTACTTGGGAAAACAACGATCTGCCCGTTGTGGCACAGATTGGCGAGAACGGTGCTTTCCTCAACGGTAATGGTAATTACCAGGTAAACGTCGCGCTCACCAACTATCCCAAGGATGCCACCACCGCATTGCTGCGCGTCGCCCTCAAGACGTCGGATGGCAAGCTGGTGCAGACCGCCCGTGAGACCGTCGAGCTTGATAAGGACGGTACCTGGGAGGGCACCGTCACCCTCAAGTACCAGGGCGACTTCATTGCAAAGGTGGTTGAGGTCGAGGTCGTTGGCTTCGACGGCAACTACCGCACGGGCGGCGCATATTCGCAGGCCGTGTCTGCAAACATCCTTGCTTCCGACAGCGCCGTGGGCTATGAGTACGGCGATTGGTCGGAGTGGAGCACCGAGAAGCCCGAGAACTTCGACGAGCTGGTCGCAATCGGTGCCGCAGAGGCCGTGACCGAGTACAGCTCTCGTGACAAGCAAACAACCACGAGCACCTCTGAGGCTCTGGATGGATGGTCGCGCGACGGCAGTGCGACAACGACGTATGGCGCTTGGAGCGGCGACCAGACGGCCGAGAACTGGACGCCCACGGCAAGCGATACCGTGCGAGTCACTTCCGGTGCCACCTGGACGCATCATTACTACCATTGGTGCAACAAGTACAGCGGCCACTGGAACCAGGACTCTATCGCCTATGGCTCTAATTCCGAGTACCATGAGCTCTATCTCAACTACGAGCTGCCTCGCAAAACCACGAGCATTGCGGACAAGGGCGGCAACAGCGAGCAATATAACGGTCCTGGCTGCAAGTGGAACTGGATTACGTATTGGCACGACTGGTCGTCGTACAAGTACACCTACCAGACTCGTAGCAAGACGACCACCTATGGCTTCTATCGTTGGGGCGATTGGTCTGACTGGTCTTCTGACGCCGTGAGCGCCACTGCCTCGCGTGAGGTTCAGACGCGTGTCGTGTACCGCACGCGCTCTGCCAAGGAGATTCACGACGTCCTTGCCGGTGCCGAGGACACAAGCGGCACCAAGCAACATGTTGAGGGCAAGCTCGATGTGTCGGCCGACTTCTCGGGGCGCCTCGCCACGATTATGGTGTATTGCTCCACCAACACCGATCCCAACGAGGACCAGCTGATGTACATCGGCCAAACTACGATTGGAGAGGGGAACAGCTACTCCTTCGATTTCATCCCGCGCCAGGACCCCACGGTCGCAACGGGCGACTTCATCGTGTCGCTGGGTATCGAGGGCGCAAACGGCCTGGTGAACGTCGGCGTCATCAAGGCACCGCGCAATGAGTTCACGGTGACCTACCAGTATCAAGACTCGTCGGGCAAACTTGTGGTTCTTAGTGAGCAGAAGGTTGCCGAGGGTAGTGACGCCACTGTGCCTGAGGCGCCCGAGATTGAGGGCTATACCTTCAAGGGTTGGAGCGCCACGGGAACCCGTGTGTACGGCGATCTTGTAATCACTGCGCTCTATTCTCCCATCGAGCTCACTGTCTCGTGGGTGGATTGGGCAAACAAGGCCGTAGTGACTCAGGTGTACAAGCGCGGTGACATGCTTGTTGCCCCCGAGTCTCCCGAAGCCGCTGGCCTGACCTTCAAGGGTTGGGACGCGCTTATGAATGGTGTCACGACCGTTGACAAGGCCATGACCATCAATGCCGTCTACGAAAAGAAGACCTACACGGTGTCTTTCCTCAACGGTGATGGCTCTGTGCTGGATACCCAGACTGTGTATTACGGAGAGTCGGCCTCGTTGCCTGCAAGCGTTCCCGTCAAGGATGGCATGGTGTTCACGGGTTGGGATGCGAACAGCTCCTGGCTCAATGTGACCAAAGACGTCGAAGTCCAGCCGACCTTTGCGTATGCCCAGACGGCTTCTGCCCCGGTCATGACGAGCGACGTCATCGAAGGATATGTCTGTCCGCAGGGCGTCACGGTTTACCTTACGACGCCTACGGAAGGTGCCACTATCCTGTACACCGTTGATGACACCGATCCCTCCGAGGGCGGCACTGTGTACGATGCGTCCGCCGGTATCGTCGTGACGAACCCCGTAACGCTTCGCGCTGTGGCGACGGCCGATGGTATGAACCCAAGCTCGATGCTTGAGTGCGATATCAATGTGACTGCGACCAACGACATTGCTCACGCCACGCTTGAGCTCGGTGCTGACTCCTTCGTGTACAGCGGAACCGACGTCGAGCCCCTTACCTATGTGTATCTGGGCGGTGTCGAGCTTGTCCGTGGAACCGATTACCTGTACGGTTACAAGAACAACAATGCGGTGGGTACCGCGACGGTCACTGTCATTGGTATCGGTGATTACACGGGTCGTCTGAGCATGGACTTCGAGCTCATTGAAGCAATTGAGCCTGAGCCTCAGCCCGATGAGCTGGCAATCGTTTCCCAGCCCGTTGACGTTACCGTTGCAGTTGGTCAGAAGGCGACGTTCACCGTCGAGGCGACGGGGGAGAACCTGGTCTATCAGTGGCAGTGGCGAAACGCCGGTGCCGCCAATTGGGCAAAGTGCACGTCTGCATCCGGCGAGGGCTTCGACTCCGCCTCCCTGACCACGACGGCGAACCAAGCCAAGAACGGTCGCCAGTACCGCTGCATCGTGACCGACACTTACGGTGCACGAGTCGTTTCCGAGGTGGCGACGTTGTCCGTGGACGCGGCAATCGTCCCGCTCTCTATTACAGCTCAGCCCGCAAGCCAGTCGGTCAACGTCAATGACACTGCGACGTTCACGGTCGGCGTCAAGGGCGGACAGTCTCCGATCAGTTATAAGTGGCAGTGGAGGGCAAGCAAGTCGGGCAAGTGGGCCAACTGCACCGCGTCCTCCGGCGAGGGCTTCGACTCCGCCTCGCTCACGGTCACCGCGTATGCCGCCCGCAACGGACGACAGTTCCGCTGCATTGTCAGCGATGCGGCTGGATCGAGCGTTGAGTCCTCTGCGGCAACGCTAAGCGTCGGCGCATTCGGGGACAAGCTTGCTATTACGAGCCAGCCCGCCAATGTCAGCGCTAGTGTTGGCGAGAAGGCGACCTTCTCTGTGGCGGCCAAGGGTGAATCCATTGCGTATCAGTGGCAGTGGAGGGCAAGCGAGTCGGGCAAGTGGGCCAACTGCACCGCGTCCTCCGGCGAGGGCTTCGACTCTGCCTCGCTCACGGTCACCGCATATGCCGCCCGCAACGGACGACAGTTCCGCTGTGTGCTGACCGACGCTTCGGGTGCGCGCCTGGAAACCGACGTGGTCACGCTTGTCGTGGGAGAAAAGACCACCGCGTCTTCCGATGAGGCATTGCCCAGCGATGTTCCCAAGCTTGACGGGGATGTCGACGGGTCTGACCAGGTATCGGCTCCTGATGGCTCGAATGCCGATGCTTCCAACGAGGCCCAGCCTTCGGTGTCGCTTGCAATCGACAAGCAGCCCGAAGATGCGACGGTTGTCCCATTGGATGAGGCAATCTTCAAGGTGGAGGCAACTGGTACCGACGTCACATATGCATGGCAGTGGCGAAACACGGGCACTGAGAAGTGGAATGACTGCACCAAGGCAAGCGGTGAGGGCTTTGACAGTGCGGAGCTCAAGGTGAAGGCATACGTTGCCCGCAATGGTCGCGAGTTCCGCTGCGTGCTGACCGACGCCACCGGCGCAAAGGTGGAGTCCAATGTGGTCAAGCTCGTCATCGTTGAGAAGGTTGAGGAAATCGCTCAGCCCGACGCTAACCAGCAGCCCGCTGCCGACACGGAAGTAGTTGCGCAGCCTGCCGAGGCGGGTGGGGGCGACTCTCTGCCTTCTGAGCCCACCGCCGCTGCAGACATGGGGACCAGCTCCGATATCGCTACTGACGCTTCGATGGATGAGAGCCAAGCCGGCGGTTCGGCCGATGTGACGGCGGACTCGGAATCCGGGGATGCCTCGAATGGGTCATCCGTTGCTCCCGCCGACCCTGTTGTTTTGCAGGACGACGGTCTCGTTCAAGGGGGTGACCAGACTGCTCTGGAAGAATCGGCTGATGTACAGACGATTGAGCCCGAGCCGGACGCTTCTGAGAATGACGACGTCATCGAGCTTGCCGCATAAGGTCGGATAGATTGATCCCTATGCCGGCATGATGGCTCAGCCTGGCCCCCGCTTGAGAAGGTTCAAGCGGGGGTCTCTTGTTGACGGTAGGCGGTTGCCGCACGAACCGTGGGAACAAATCTTATACAGGTTGGAACATCGTGCCTGGTAAGAGCTTTATTGACAATATCTTTCCCTAAAAGAAGAACTATCATGGGCATTCGATTGTGCGGGTGTCTCTTTGTACATGCTTTGAACGCCTGCGGATGGTTCGCCTTGCTTGCCGATACCTGTCTGCCTGTGTATGTCGCTTTGCGCGCTGCACATCAAGGTCGGACAGATTACATCTCTTATGAGGATGCATCTCTTGGGATGTTATGGCAAGTCGTATCGATTCATGGGGATTGGAAGATGCCAGTCTATGCTGCTCGAGTTAAAGCAAGCCGCGAGCTTTCGGTTTGTCACCAGATGCAAGAGGCTATTGAGCGGCTTGGCAGTGACAGATGCAAGCATTCAAAGTGCATAGTCCCTCAATCTGAAATATCCAAGCGGTATTCAGGGGGCGAATGGCGCAATGAGGCAGTAGTCCTGTTTGTCGGCTATGTTCTCGTGGATACAAAAACACCTGATGAGTGCGACGAGCTGTTCAGTTCAGTTGCCGATTGCTATGGCTTGCTATCGCAGAATCGGTCTTTTCAGTGCCTCACACGCGAAGAGGTCATTCGCCTGAGTATCTGGACTGATCAAGTGGATCATCTCCTCGGCATGTCCCAGGGGGTTCTTGACGAAAACGGGAAAGCCCTCGTTATAAAAGGTCCACTTAGAGGACGTGAGGTGGATATAGTCAAACTCAATCGACACAAGCGCTTTGCGGTCGTTGAGGTGGGCTTTCTGGGTAGGACAATGACGGTCAAGGTGGGGTTGGAGATCCTTGCGAGCGCTGTTTCTCAATAAGCGTGAACGCGATGGAATAAAGCAAAGGGCGATGCAGGCCGCATGCGGGTTTTCTGCCGATACGGCAAGGTGTCCGGAGCGGATCTTGTACTGCTGCGTCAAGCGCGGTTTCGATGTGGCCTTTAGCTTGCTCGTGCTTGTTGGATTCAGCTGGTTCTACCTGCTTGTTGCCGTTGCGGTCAAACTGGATGACCCTCAGGCGCCTGTTCTCTTTCGACAGGTTCGCGTAGGCGAGGGCGGTCGCCAGTTCGAGATGTACAAGTTTCGTTCCATGGTTCAGGGCGCTGATTTGCAGGCGGGGAGCTTGCGGGAGCACAACCAAAAGGATGGTCCAGTTTTTAAAATCGCCGACGACCCGCGGGTGACTCGTGTGGGACGGATACTGCGAAAGACGGGAATAGACGAGCTTCCGCAGTTCTTCAATGTGCTCAGGGGAGATATGTCTATCGTTGGGCCAAGACCCGCGCTGCCTCGTGAGGTGGCTGAATACACGCCATACCAACGCCAACGTCTCTCGGTTCCACAGGGGCTGACATGTTATTGGCAGATTCAGCCCCGCAGGGACTCGATTGGATTTGACAATTGGGTTGAGATGGATCTGATGTACATTGCGAACCGGTGTGTCTGGCTCGACCTAAAGCTCATTGTCAAGACTTTAGGTGCCGTTGTGACGGCACAGGGAAGCTGATGCAAGTGGGCACAAGATCATTCGATGACAAAGTTTTGTCAGCCAGTCGTCTTTCGATTTTAAACACGCATGTGAATGCTCTCACAATTGACGAGACTGTTGCCGAGGTCGAAAAGATTGTTGAGTCGGGTATCCCGACCCAACATGTCGTCATCAACGCAGCCAAGGTCAATCTCATTGAAGACGATCCGGTATTGGCGAACATCATCAATGGCTGTCCTCTGGTTAATGCCGACGGTGCCTCGATTCTTTGGGCGGCTAAAGTCCTCGGAGTGCCCGTGAAGGATCGGGTGACGGGAATCGACCTGTTTCTGCGCCTTGTTGAGGTGGCGGCAGGCAAAGGGCATCGCATCTATCTCTTCGGCGCCAAAGAAGAGGTTGTCCATCGGGTTAAGGAAATCTTTGAGCACCGTTATCCGGACATTCGAATCGTTGGATGCCGGAGCGGATTTTTTACTGAAGCACAGGAATGTGAGATTGTGGCCGACATGGCCGCATCCCATGCGGACATGATGTTTGTGGGATTCTCTTCTCCCAAGAAAGAATACTGGGTCCACAAGTACCTCGACCAGATGGGCATCCCTTTTGTGATGGGCGTGGGTGGTAGTTTCGACGTGGTCGCCGGCGTAACCAACCGTGCTCCTGTATGGATGCAGGAGCACGGTCTGGAATGGCTCTATCGCTTCATCCAGGAACCCGGGCGACTTTGGAAACGTTACATCATTGGCAATGCGAGGTTCGTATTGCTCGTCATAAGATACAAGATCAAGCAGAACGGCAACAATCATAATGGTTAATGTCATTGGTCTGGGTTACATCGGACTTCCTACCGCCCTCATGATGGCAGCTCACGGCGTGGAGGTTGTGGGTACCGACTGCAACGAAGAGCTGGTTGCCACACTCAAAGCTGGGCGCACCACGTTCAAGGAGAAGGGCTTGGACGAGTTGTTTGCTCAAGCCCTGAAGGTGGGAATCAGGTTTACGACCGAGTATCAGGCGTGCGACATGTATATCGTGAGTGTGCCCACGCCTTACAGCAAGATCGACAAGAAAATTGACCCCTGCTACGTTGTGGCCGCCTGCAAGGCGGTACTTGAGGTGGCGCCGAAAGACGCGGTGCTCGTCATCGAGTCGACCATCTCACCTAACACGGTGGACCGCTTCGTGCGCCCGCTGTTGAACGGGGCCGGCCGTCAGGATGTGAAGCTCGCCCATGCTCCGGAGCGCATCATCCCAGGCAATATGGTCTGGGAGCTCGTGAACAACAACCGAACCGTCGGGGCTGATGACTTCGAGGTGGGCGAGCGGGTGGCAGACGTTTACGCTAGTTTCTGTCGTGGCGAAATCAGCGTGACTGACATTCGCACCGCCGAGATGACCAAAGTGGTGGAAAACACCTTCCGCGCCGTGAACATCGCCTTCTCCAACGAGTTGGCTAAGATTTGCCGGGCAGGTGGCATGGACGTGGCCGAGGTCATTCGCATCGCCAACAAACACCCCAGGGTCAACATCCTGCAGCCTGGGCCGGGCGTGGGTGGCCATTGCATCCCTGTGGACCCATGGTTCCTCGTGGGGGACTATCCTGAGGTGGCCAACCTCATAAGGCTTTCTCTACAGACCAACGCTTCCATGCCCGAGTATGTGCTGCGCCGTACCCGTGAAGCGATGAGGGGGCAAGGCATCGCGGAAGTGAACAAGGTGGGCATCTACGGACTCACCTACAAGGAAGACGTCGATGATGTACGTGAGTCCCCGACGCTGCAGATGCTGGAATCCATGGGAAATCACCTGTGTGCGGGTCCCGTCAAGGTCTACGACCCGTGGGTGGAGCATGACGTCGTACCTGGACAGGTGCACTCTATGGACGTCTTTCTGGAGGGCCTGGAGATGGTCATCGTGATGGTGGGACACTCCCAGGTGAAGGGGAAGCCCGAGGTGTTCAAGGGCCGCGTTCTCATCGACCCGCGCGACGTCATGGGCCATGGCGACAATATATACAAGCTGTAGGGCTCCTACGATGAGGAAGAAGGTCATGCTCGTCTTCGGCACGCGCCCTGAGGCCATCAAGATGTGCCCGCTTGTGAACGAGTTGAAGGCGCGAGTCGACGAGTTTGAGACGGTGGTGACCGTGACGGGCCAACATCGTGAGATGCTCGATCAGGTTCTGCGGGCCTTCAATGTCGTGCCGGATTATGACCTCGCCATCATGAAACCGGGACAGACGCTGTTCGACGTGACATGTGACGTGCTGCTCGGGATAAAAGGCGTGCTGGAAGGGGAACAGCCCAATGTCGTGCTTGTGCATGGCGACACCACGACCAGCTTCGCAGCGGCTCTCGCCTGCTTTTACCTGCAGATACCCGTGGGTCACGTGGAGGCGGGCCTGCGCACCCATAATATGCATTGCCCTTGGCCCGAGGAGTTCAATCGTCAAGCCGTGGACAGCGTCTCTGAGTGGTATTTCGCACCCACAGAGGCGAGCAGGGGGAATTTGCTCGATGAGGGCAAACCGGCCTCCAGGGTTTGGGTCACCGGCAATACGGGCATCGACGCGCTGCGCACCACTGTGAAACAGGGCTATACCCACCCTGAGCTTGATTGGGCACGAGGTAGCCGACTCATCCTCATAACAGCCCATCGTCGTGAGAACCTAGGCGAGCCCATGCACGGGATGTTCAGGGCAATACGCAGGGTCATGGAAGAACATCCCAACACCAAAGCGATATACCCCGTGCATATGAACCCGCTCGTGCGCAAGGCCGCTCACGAGGAATTGGACGGCTTTGAGCGCCTGCACATCATCGAACCCCTGGAGGTGCTTGACTTTCACAACTTTATGGCAGCCTCTCACCTGATTCTCACGGACTCGGGCGGCATCCAAGAGGAGGCGCCCTTCCTGGGCAAACCGGTCTTGGTTATGCGCGATGCTACAGAGCGGCCTGAGGGTGTGGAAGCCGGTACGCTCAAGCTTGTGGGAACAGACGAGGAAACAATTTATCGTGAGTTCTCCCGCCTTTTGTCTGACGAAGCCGAGTACGCAGCTATGAGCCATGCTGTGAATCCCTATGGTGATGGGCATGCCAGCGAGCGCATCGCGAACATTTTGCAAGAAGGTTTGGGGCTATAAATGAACGCTACGCTTCAACGAATGCTCGTTCCCTTTGCCCCTTTCTTCGCGCGGCATCAAAAGCAAGTCCTGGCGCTGCGGTTGAGAAAAACACTTGGGCGACGCATACAAGATCCGCCAGAGTCGTTTCACGACAAGCTGTTCTGGATGAGCTCCAACACCGACACAAGCCTTTGGACCAGGCTTTCCGACAAGGTCAAAGTGCGAGACTATGTTGTGCAGTGTTGTGGAGACGAGGTTCTTACCGAGTTGCTCGCAACATATCAAACAGCAAACGATATACGCTTTGAAAATCTTCCTGAACGCTTTGTCATCAAGACGAACAACAGCTGCGCTTCGAACTGCATCGTTCGGGCGAAGTCTGCGACTGATTTGGATTCTGTTCGATTGGCCCTCGCGGGATGGCTTCGTTTTCCTTACGGTGAGCTTACAGGGCAAATGCACTACGCCCGCATCAAGCCGTTGATACTTGCCGAAGAACTCCTGTATCAGGATGACCAGCCTGATTCACTGCTCCCTGACTATAAGTTCTATTGCTTTGACGGGAATGTTCGATACTGCTATGTGGTGTCCGACAGGCAGTTCGATGCCGTGCATTCGCATAAGCGCATGCTATACGACACGGACTGGAATGCTCATCCCGATGTGTTTAAGCCGGGTGTGCCGCTTGGCTATGCGAGTAAACCGAGCTGTTTTGAGAAAATGAAGGAAGTCGCTCGTCGGCTCTCTCAGGGAATACCGTTTGTTCGTGTCGACCTGTACGAAGTGGACGGCACCGTGAAGTTTGGTGAGATGACGTTCTTGCCCGGGATGCACCATGGATACACCGAACGTTTTCAAGAGCAGCTTGGGGAAGCAATCGTTTTGCCGCCGGCAGGGAGATGCTCTTCCTTCAGTACTTCAGAATGCGAAGACCAATGATTAGCGTCTCGATGGTTGGGCCAGACCTCAACGCTCGCGGTGGCATGGCCACTGTTGAGTGCAATATTCTCGAGGCGCTAGACCCTCAGGCTGTTTCAGTCTGTTTCTTCCCGACATATGAAGACGGATCCGCACTCAAAAAATTGGCTGTTTTCTTTAAGGCCTATCGTGCTTGTGCTCGGTCCCTCAAGACAGCTGATGTCTTGCATGTGCATATGGCATCACGCGGCAGCTTTGCTCGTAAGCGCGTGTTTATCAATCGTGCGTTTCGAGAGGGTGTGCCTGTGGTTGCCCATCTGCACGGCAGCGAGTTTGCCGTCTGGTACGACAAGGAATGCAATGAGGCGGGACGCGCTGAGATTTGCAAGACATTGGACAAGTGCGCGCGAGTCGTCCTTCTTTCTGATGAGTGGATGAACTTCTTTATACGCCGCAACATCTGCCCTCGCGACAAGCTGACTGTGCTCAATAACGCCGTCAACATTCCTCATGAGAATACAACCGACTATTTCAACAAAACAGTGCTTTTCATGGGCCGCCTCGATGATCGGAAGAATCCAGGGGCGCTCATCCATGCTGCTGTGTCAGTCATATCGGAGCACCCGGACGTCAGGTTTGTTTTTGCTGGTGACGGAGAGGTGCGGCGGTATAAGGAGTTGGCTTGTGATTTGGGCATCTCCGACAAGTGCACGTTTACTGGATGGGTCTCGGATAAGGAGAAAAGCGCCTTGTTTCGTCGGGCCAGCGTGTTTTGTCTCCCGTCTCGAAACGAGGGTATGCCGATAAGCGTGTTGGAGGCCATGTCGCACGGCCTTGCCTGCGTTGCCACGCCTGTCGGTGGCATACCGCAGATTATCCAGCACGGAACAAACGGCTTTTTGGTGCCTGGCGAGGGCATTGATGAGCTGGCCGAGATAATCAGCTCCCTTCTTTCTCAGCCCCTAAGAAAGATGGAGATAGGAAAAGCTGGCCGCGAAACAATTTGCTATCGTTTTTGTTTGGACCGCTATGTCTCGCACCTGACAGATATCTATCGAGAGGTGGCCACGAGATAAGATGGATTCTCCGAAGATTATTCACTACTGTTGGTTTGGGCATGGTGAGTTGCCTGCGTCTGCAAAGAGGGCTATTGCGTCATGGCGGCGGTACGCCCCCGGCTTTGAGATTCGTCGTTGTGACGAAGACACGTTCGATGTCGCTTCGTGCAAATGGGCTCAAGACGCGTATGCCGCCCGGAAATATGCGTTCGTAAGTGACTATGCGCGCTTTCGGATGCTTTACGAGCACGGCGGCGTATACATGGATTTGGGAAGCCGTCTCGTGCGAGATATCGGTGGTCTGGTGGATGAGTGCACTCCCTTCTCGGCCATCGAGAGGATGTCGATGACGGTGAACAGTGGCTTGGTGATTTCCGTACAGCCAGGCGACCCGCTGGTTGAGGCGGTGATGCGCCGGTACGAACGCATGAACTTCGAAGACAGCCGTGACTTCATGCTCAAGCATACCGTCAACGAAATACTGACCGATGAACTCGAAAAACTTGGTTTCATACGTGAAGACAGGCCTCAAAAGGTGGGGGAGTGGACGATTCTGCCCTCGTCGGCATTCAATCCAGTATACGGTTTTGGGGGCTTTCACATCAGGAGTGATACATATAGCACCCATCAGTATTCCGGCAGTTGGTGCGAGCCGCAGTTCCAGGTCAAAAAAAGAGTGATTCGAGCAATCACACCGTTTGTGGGTCAGCGAGCGGCACAGGTTATCGGCCGAGTAATTGGTGAAGTGAAGGTCAGAGGATTTAGGTCCGGTCTGCAAAACAGCGTCGACGTGGCTAAGAAGCGCATCAAACGCAGCCCTGTCACCAAGCCAAAAGACGAGGGTGGTGCCCGATGAAAACCGTTGGAATCCTTACTCTTCAGAATACGGTCAACTATGGGGCGATGCTTCAAGTCAGCGCGCTTCAGTCGGTACTGGAGTCTTTAGGGGTGACATGTCAGGTACTCAATTACACCAATCATGTTGTTGAGGCAAGAGAATCATCGACGCGCTTTTCTCTGAATCCAAGAAAGTTTGTTCGCTATGCCATGCGACACGGTTTTGAGAAGAGGCGTGAGGAGGGCTTTGCTCGGTTTGTATGTGCTGCCCTCCACCTCACCGACCCCATGGATTCCAGGGCACTCTTGGAGTATGTGCAAGGGCTCGATTGCCTTGTGGTTGGAAGCGATCAGGTCTGGAGCCCCCGAATCAACGGTCGTGACGCGATGTACTTCGGCGCTGGAGTGCCTTCTTCCACAAAGCTTGTTGCTTACGCCGCAAGCCTAGGGGGCGCAAGTGCCGAAGAGATGCTGTTGTGTGACCCAAACTTAAAGAATGACCTGGCTCGTTTCTCGCACGTTTCTGTTCGGGAGGCCTCCTCTATCCCCGTTTTAGCCCAACTTGGAATTCAGGCTTCCTGGAGCCCTGATCCAACATTTCTTTTATCGGGCGACCAATGGATGCAAAAGTATGTTCCGATTGCCGATAAGCCCAAGCACCGCTATGTTCTCATGTACACGCTTAATGGCGAGAAGGAGTTGGTGGACGCTGCCCAAACGTATGCCCGAACCCATGGTATTGAAGCGATTGCGCTGCATTACAACACACGAGGCTTCAATGGCTTTACCAACATACGTGATGCATCTCCTGCGGATTTTCTGCAATTGATGCATGGTGCCCGGTGCGTCTTTACCGACTCGTTTCATGGAACCTGTTTTGCCTTGAATTTTGGAAAGGAGTTCTACGTCAAGCTGTCGAAGGCAAAGCCGCACGGCAACGCTCGCATGGTCGACCTGCTCGGGCGCTACGGAGTCACCGGTCGTTATCTAGACACGAGCAAAGTGCCTGCCCCACCGCTCGACCATATGACAATTCAAGAGGCCCTGGATCGAGATCGCCGTCAGGGACTCGACTATCTTGAAAACTGCGTTCTACGTGGATAACAGGACTATGTCCAGCTTCTTTGCCAAGAACATGCTGTGGAACGCAATCTATCAGCTGTCTGCGGTCATAGCCGGATTCTTGATTCCACGCTCAATCATTGCGGCGTACGGATCGCAGGTGAACGGCCTGGTAAGTTCGCTGACGCAGCTGATTGGCTACTTTGCATTGGTTGAAGCGGGTATTTCGGGTGCTGCGACATTTGCCCTATATCAGCCACTTTCAAACAATGACTGGGGGGCAATCAACAGAATCGCCTCTGCTTCGCGACGGTTCTATCGGCGGTCAGGAAGTCTTTTTCTTGCTCTACTTGCTGTGCTATCCCTTGCTTACCCGCTTGTAATTGCGTGCGAGAGTATGACGAGCATCGAGGTCATGTTCCTCGTTTTTCTATTAGGCACAAAAACAGCCGTGGACTTCTTCTCTTTATCAAAGTACCGAGTCTTTCTTACTGCAGACAAGAAGAATTGGGTCATACAACTTGGCTCAACCGTGTACACGGTTCTCAACACGGCTATTATCGTGGCGCTCTCTCATCTCCAGGCACCAATAGACGTGGTGTACGGCCTTGCCACGCTGGCCGTGTTTGCGCGCAGCTTCATTTTGGCCGTGTATACACACAGAGTCTATCCGCACTATGACTGTACCTGTGATTCTGCCGGGGTCGAGCTCCCACAACGCTGGGACGCGTTGTTCCTTCAAATTCTCGCAGCGGTCCAATCTGGCGCGCCGGTAATTCTTGCGACAATCCTTGTTGCGGATCTCAAGGAAGTTAGTGTCCTGTCCATTTACCTCCTTATTGCAAGTGGCATGCAGATGATACCGGGCGTGTTAAGCACGGGGATGCAGGCTGAGTTCGGTAGACTCATTGCATCGGGACGCATAGAGGATTTGCGCAAAAGATTCGCCATATATCGGGCATCGGTATACGCAACACTCGCGTGTGTCGTGGGGTGTGGGGCGGTATTGGCGCTTCCATTTGTCGACCTGTATACGTCATCCATCGTCGATGTCAATTACCACAACCCTGTTCTATGCGCGCTCATTGTTGCCAACGTTTTCCTGTTCCATGCAAAGACGCCTCAAGGACTCTTGGTGATTGCTGCCGGGATGTACAGGGAGACGAGGGTGCAGACAACGCTTCAGGCTCTCCTTATTGTGGTGTTGGGAGTTCCACTGACCATCCAGTATGGGATTTGCGGCGTCATGCTCGCATCTTGCGTCTCGAATCTGTACAGGGTAATAGATTTACTGGTTTTTGTCCCCGTCAGAATCACTCACGAATTGATGCAAGTCTCCTTTGAGGCACTGTTCATTTGTTTGATTCAGACAACAATCGTTGCCTTGCCCGGCTTGCTGATCCATCCCTGTATGAGCTCTTGGTCAGACTGGGTCACTGTGGCATGTGCTCAAGCGATATGGGGTATGTGCGCGGTTCTCCTTGTGCTATATACGGCCGATAGGTCGAGTTTTCATGCTATAGCAAAAGTCTTTAGGGGCAACCGTGGCTAGCAAACCTCAGCATGCGGTGACACGAAAGGGTTGTGGAACGCTTTCTCAACGGGGAAATGGGTCAATGGTGTTCCTGCCCCTGTTGTTTTACTCGTTCTTCTTTCAGGTCCTTCCACGCACAAAGTTGTGGCTGGCGGCATGTCTGCTCGTCTCCCTGTTCGCACTCGTGGGCCATTTCATTGCCAGAAGGGAATTCCTCAAGCGAAAGCTCGGTGCAGAGCTAACATGGCTTCCCTTTCTTTGTTGCGCGGTTTTGAGCAGCTTGTTTTACGGTTCGCACAGCGTTGTGTTGTTGCTTTTGTACACCTATCTTATCCTTGCCCTGTTCGTCGTTTCTGCGGAGACGGACTGGATTGACGATTGCCTAAAGGCAATCGTTGCCTTCTCGCTGTTTCACGCAATTTGTACCATTGCATTCTGGGTGTTTCCTGGACTTTATCCTCCTGTAAAGCATCTCTTGTTTGCCCAGAACTACATGGCCTACGGATATAAGTCAGGTCTTTCCAACCACTACAGCACTAACGCCATGTATCTGAGCATTGGATTTGTCTGCTCAGTGTGTCGTCGTTTTGTCAAAAGCTCGAGGAGGGGCTCGTTCACGTGGGCCATTCCCTTGGTCATCGGGTTCGCGCTCCTGCTCACAACAAAACGCGGCCCTCTTATTGCCAGTGTCGTTGGAATCGTTCTAGGGTACATACTGGCCGGCAACAGGCATGTCACAAATTCCCTAATCAAGCTCGTTGGCTTGGCAATCGTTGCCTCGCTTGGCTTTTACGTGCTCTCGTCATGTGTGCCAAGCATAAGCATGACCTTCACTCGCCTCGTTGCGATGTTCTCCGACGAAACGGTAGGGGGGCGACAGGGATTGTATGAGCATGCCTTGTACTTGTTCGGGCAGAGCCCCATTCTTGGGTCAGGTTGGGGCTCGTACCAAGTCTCGTTTGCCTCTACTGCATTGGGTGCAATGTATGCCAGCCTAGGCTTTACTTCCATGAGCGCGCATAACGTTTACTTGCAGCTCTTGGCGGAAACGGGCGTGGTCGGACTGGTGATGTTTATTGTTCCGGCAATAGCAACGCTGCGCTGCGGCTGCAGGAATGCGGTCGAGTTGCTAACGCACGGTCAATGTGGCGCTGCATCGGCTCAGATTTCTGCTGCCGGGATCCAGGTTTTCTTCCTTGTGTACTGCATGTCTGGAAATCCGCTATACGACTTGCAGTGCTACGTGCCTTATTTCCTCGCGTGCTCCGTTACATTCGCTCTTGCGACCCGGTCCCAAAACATGTCTACAGAGATGGGCCTTGAGGCCATCGACGAACGCGAGGCGTCATGCAGATAACGGGACGTACTAGTGAAGGGGCGGTGATGGGTGTCATGGGAACTGGCGTTTTGGCCTGCTTCGCGGTGAAGAATCGCAATGAAGAGATTCGCGCGGATTCCCGATCAGGTGGCGCGTTCAGCGCGCTGGCATATGACGTGCTGTCTCGTGGCGGGTCAGTATATGGTTGCGCTCTGTCCGACGGCTTCAGTGCCAAGCACGTCCGTATTGTCTCCCCGCATGAATTGGGCGCATTAAGGGGGTCGAAATACGTCCAAAGCGACACGACGCGTATCTGGAAACCCCTTGAGTCTGATCTAGCGTCGGGAATGCCCGTGCTCTTTTCCGGAACGCCATGCCAAATCGCGGCGGTTCGTTCATTTGTGCGCGCAAAAAGATTGTCTAGTACCAATCTTCTCTGTGTCGACCTTGTTTGCCATGGCGTGCCGAGCCCTGCGGTATGGCAAAAGTTTCTTCGTGATTCCGAGAAAAAATGGGGTGGCCCCGTTGAGGCCGTGTTGTTTCGCGATAAGGGACGTTTTGGCTGGAAGGCCCATCAAGAAAGTCTTCGAATCAGTGGCGCGACGCATAGTTCAAAGACGTTTGCCCGATTGTTTTACACGCACTTGGCGCTTAGGCCGGCCTGTTTTGAGTGTCCATACAAGAGTTTTCATCGACAAGGAGATGTGACTCTCGCAGACTTCTGGGGCATAGACGACGCGGTCCCTGGGTTTAACGATGACAAGGGCGTCTCGCTTGTATTGATAAACTCAGAAAAGGGGCGCGAGGTGTTCGATAAGGTAAAAGCAGCCTTCGAATGCCGAGGAGTGCCTCTTGAGAGTTGCTTGCAGCCGGCTTTGGTCGCTCCGTTTGCAATGCCCGGGAACCGCGATGAGTTTTGGGGCGATTTTCCAACACGAAACATCTGGTGGTTGGAAAGAAGATACGCAACTCGGCCGTTATGGAAACGCGTACTGACAAAAATCAAAAAGGCAATCAAGGTGGAGGTCGGATGATGGGATCTCATGCCTTCCCCCTGAGTCTTGCCTTGCCCAAAAACCATTGTTGCGGCTGTGGGGCTTGCGCTGCATTGTGCCCAGTTGAGGCAATCACCATGGAGCCGGACAAAGAAGGGTTCCTATATCCGGCTATTAACGAAGCCAAATGCGTCGCGTGCATGACATGCGAACGTGCTTGTGCTTTCAAAGTGAGCTTGTCTTCTTCCTTATCTTAGGCAAATCGCGCCGAATTTCGACGCTTGATTCTTGCATGTGTGTTGGCTGTTCAAACGGGAGCTAGATACGGAAAGGATGTGGGTGCTATGTCGGATTGCCCGCGCAGCAAGGTGGGTGCCACGGTCGTATCGCTTTCTATGCTTTTGAGTATGGTGCCGACGCCGGCATTGGCTCAGGCAGTGGAAGAGGATAAGGCCATCATTGACCAAATGGCGGACCAGTTGTTTGGCGACGGAGTGGAGGCTGTCAATCAAAACGAGGGACCAGTCCAGGAGGAACTGGTGAATTCCGACGACGTTTCGTCTGGCAATGCCGAGATTTCTGAAACGTCTGGCGAGGTTGAAGCATCCGATGGGGACACAGACGCAGGGTCGCCTGACAGCACGGCACGTGACATATCGCTGGCTTCTGTGCGCGCCTGGATTCTAGGGCTGAGCGACGGGACCGCATACATAGCCCCAGAATCTGGTTTCCAAACACCGACGTTCACGCTATCCCTGGATGGTGAAGATCTTCCCGATGATGCTTGGGAACTGACGGGTTGGAAGGACAGCGACGGCGTTTTGCTCAACGGTCTGCCTACGACAGGCGGTATGTATTGGGCGGTGTTTGAAGGCCGTGGTGAGTATGAGGGCACTGTTGAGTGCGAGCTGTCGGTATACGATTACTCGGACCTCTCGTTGTCGTCCATGTATGCTGACGGATATACCGTTGAAAACGGGGCGTTGGCCAGCGGCTCAGTACGGCTTTCCTGGTATGTGGATATGTTCGACGTGCAATATCCAGCCGAAGGAACAGACTACACACTGGAGTGGCGCGACAAAGACAACAATCCCTTGAATGGAGAACCCACGTGCGCTGGTTCATACATTCTTGCTGCTATCGGCACAGGCAACTACCACGGTGAAAAGACGGTTGATGTAGTCGTTAGTAACGTTGGCGATATAAGCGGCGCTTCAGGATGGGCGGAGCCTGCCTACATCCTGCCCGAAGAGGGCCTACGCATGCCCACTTTCGATATAACGCTTGGCTCAGACACCCTCTCTGAAGACGACTATGAATTCGTGGGATGGGAAACCGAGGACGGCGTCGCTATGACAGGCGCCCCTACGGAAGGCGGTGATTACCTCGCCGTTCTTGAGGGGCGTGGGGAATACAGCGGAACGTGTAAAATACATGTGTCGGTAAATGATTTCACGGATATCAGCAACGGCGGCGTTGGCGGCGGTGTCATTCAGGATTCGTTCTATCTCAAAGACGGCGTGCTTACAGGCGGTGACATCAACTTCGAATTCGATTTTGAAGATCACCATAGGAAACTCGTCGAAGGCACTGACTTCACAGTGTCGTGGCTTGACTCGGACGGCGAGCTTGAGGGCTCCCCGACTGTGCCGGGTCTATACACGCTCAAAGTCACGGGAACAGGCTATTTTCATGGCGAGAGAATCATCAGCGACGTTCGCGTCCTAGCGGCAAACGATTTGTCGCGAGCTCATGTCGATTATTCTGGCGCCGTGATTCTTCCCGGGGTGGGTTTCGTCAGCCCAACGTTCACTCTTAGCTTCGATGACGAACAGGCAGATGCAGTCACGTATGAGTTTGTGGGCTGGAAAAATGAAGCTGGCGAACTAATCAACGGCAACCCGACTGAAAGCGGCAGCTATTATGCAGTGCTGGAGGGGCGGGGCGATTTTACCGGAACCCGCGATGTCAGCATTGTTGTCCGGGATTACTCTGACTTTGCAGTTGACCCAATGTATGGTCCGTCAATCAATGCGAGTGTAGGGTTTTGCATCAAGGACGGCACGTTGTCTGGCAGTGGGCTCAAACTGACATGGAACCTCGAAAACGAGCGGGTTGCCTTGATTGAGGGTGTCGATTACACCGTTTCATGGCTCGATTCTCATAGCAATGTACTTGAAGGGGCACCCTCCCAAGCCGGGTCATATACAATCGTCGTGACCGGCATTGGGGATTATCACGGTGAGCGTCGGATTCAGACTACAATCAGCGATGCATACGATATCTCAAATGCCCGGGTGACATATTCGGACGGGGCATACATCGTAACGGGTGTCGGGTTCTGCGATCTCGTGCTCGACCTTTCGGTTGGCGGAGAAAAGTTGCCTAGAGACGCGTATGTCGTCGATCATTGGGAGACAATGGGCGGCGAACCCATCCAAGGAGTGCCGAGTGCGCCGAATAATACCTATGTGGCGGTGCTCAAAGGACAAGGTAAATACAGTGGCACTTTTAGGTGGAATACCTATGTGCGCGAAGTAACGAATGACTATCGCACGCTCGATGAGGAGAGCTCATCTGCAACGATAGATATCGAACGATCCGACTACATGAACGGTATGGCAGTCGTGTATCCGTTCACCGCCCCCGCGGATGGAACATATCTCTTTGCTGCCCAGCCTGGTGCCGGTTTCGGCATGCCAGCCCTAACGTTGCACGGAAACGTCTATCTGTCTTACTCTGGTAAACTCGTTGCCTCGCCCTTGCCCAGCGTGTCCTCCGGCGATGCGGCGGCAAGTCTTACCTGCGAACTGTCGGCAGGCCAAACTGTTTACCTTTCGGTCTGGACTCGCGCACCGCAGAAAGGCAGCCACTGCGACATCCATGTTGGCACAGTGTCGACCAATGACATCTCCCAGGCATCGGTCAGCGTGAAGGGCGACGCGTTCATTCTTGCCAATGGAAAGGTTGATCTGCCCCTTCTGGAAGTTTCGCTTGGCACAAAGAAGCTCTCTTCGGATGATTGGGAGATTGCCGGATGGCTCACTCCCGATTGGGAGCCCATCGAGGGAACTCCCTCTGACGATGGTTACTACCGGGCCATCCTCAAAGGCAAGGGTGACTATACGGGCGAATGTACCGCATACATTTTCCTGCAAGACAAGTCGTTCTCGTTTAGTGCCCATCCGACTGATGTCTCGGCAGTGCTGGGAGATATGGCCGTATTCAATGTCTCCGTGAACGATGAGTCCACCGTTACCTCATATCGCTGGCAGTGGCGCAGCCACGAATGGGACGCATGGACCAACTGCACGGCTGCTTCTGGTTCTGGCTGGGATTCTGCATCGCTGACGGTCAAAATGAATGCCGCAAGAGACGGCAGAATGTTCCGCTGCGTCATCACCGATGCGCAGGGTAGAACCAGGGCGTCCGATGCCGCAACGCTTACCCTGGGCAAATCAGCAAACTCCATAGAGATTTCCTCGCAGCCTTGCGATGTGTATGCCGAAGCAAATACCGAGGCAACGTTTGAGATTGAGGCAAAAGGAGGAATCGGAAAGCTATCGTTCCAGTGGCAATGGTCGCGCAGCGGAGGTGCGGATCGCTGGATAGACTGCACCGCTGCAACGGGGACGGGCTACAACGAAGCCAGCCTGGAAGTGGTGGCGTACGAGGCACGCGCTGGCCGCAAGTTCCGCTGCATCGTAACCGACGAATTGGGCAACAAACGTGTGTCCAATACGGTAACGCTCGTCATCCCCATTGAGGAAAAGCTGCAAATTGTCTCTCAGCCCAGTGATACATCCGCGCGAAAGGGCGAGCTTGCCTCCTTCAGCGTTTCCGTCAAGGGTGGAACAGGCGAGTATAGGTATCGTTGGCAATGGCGCATCGACGCGTCGGCCAAATGGGCCAACTGCACGGCGGCAACAGGTGAGGGCTACAACGCGGACACCCTCGCGACACTGATGAACACGGCAAAAGATGGGCGTCAGTTCCGCTGTATTGTGAGCGATGGGTCAAAATCCGTTGCTTCTGATATCGTAACGCTTTCGCTTGACACCTCGGCAGCCGAGCCGCTCGTCATTGCCTCGAATCCGAATGATGCAATCGCAGCGAAAAACGAAACTGCGTCATTCGCAATTACTGTTTCAGGGGGCCAGGGCAACGTATCGTATCAGTGGCAGTGGAGGCAATCTGACGCGAATAAGTGGGCCAATTGCACCGCTGCGTCTGGCGAGGGATGGAATGGTAACACGCTTGTAGTCAAAGCCTATCTCGCCCGCGATGGACGCCAGTTCCGTTGCGTTGCGACCGATGTCGCAGGGACAAAGGTGACTTCTGAGACCGCGACGCTGCACGTGGAGAAGTAAGCACTCTTGTCGTCAAACTCGATGAAAACGCCGACTTGAGTGGCTTCTGCTTGTGCGCATTTTGAGCCGTGGCGGGTCCTGAACATTTGGACCCGCCACGGCTTTTCAATGCGTGAGCCCACCCTCATCGTCACTTGGGCGCTGTAGACGCCGTGGATCTCTGCTAAGCCGCGTGTTATCGCTCGGCTTAGCAGAGATTCATGTTTCCTCGCGCGCTTTTGCAGTTCCGAACGGTTTGTCCACATTACTAGAATTCACCTGAATGCGCGTCGTTCACGATGGGGTTCGGGGCGTATTGACGCCCGAGGTTCCGTCGGGCGCAGCTGACCCGACCGAGCCTGGCGAGCCGACAGTGCCCGCTCCTGGCGATTCCATGGAGCCGACCGAGCCTGAACCCCCGGCACAACCGGGTGACACGTCGACTCCCGAGACACCTGCTGCCGGTGACGACGGCTCCGTAGGTGCGTCCGAAACGCCCGACGATTCATCCACGGCTCAAGAGCCCTCCAAGGGCGGTACAAGCGCGCCTTCCGAGAGTCCCGAGCTTCCCGATGACTCTGTCGCGTCTTCCGACGAGACAGCGATTGTCCTCTCTACCGACGAGAGCCTCTTCGGGCTTGCTGCATAACGGGAAACCATCCAGCACATTTGTCCCCGCTTGCCAGTTTGGCAAGCGGGGCCATCAGACCATGTAAAACGCCGTGGCGGAGAGCACGCATCTCCGGCACGGCGTTTTTGTCATGCATTAGCACATGCTTGGTTAACCAGGCATGTCATTTGTCGCATCCGGCAGGTTAATCGCGAGCGCGTTAACTCCCGTCCGTTCCATCCTCAACAACCCACCCATCGATGGTCTGCTCCCTCTCGGAGAAGTTGACGCCGACTTTCACGAGTTGTCGGCCATCGACGGAGAAGGGGAGCGCGTAGTCTTTGGCGTCAATCTGTGCCAGGGCTTCTCCGGGCGTCTTGTATTTGAACTCCATGACGTAGACGGTGTCGTCGGTCTTGACTACGGCGTCGATACGGCCTGTCGCCGTTTTGAACTCGGTCTCGATTTGGATGCCGAGCAGGTCAAAGATGAGATAGAACTTCGTTTGGAAACCCCGCTCATCGCGTGAGCCCAGGTGATAGGGGATGCTTGAAAGATATGCTCGCATTCCCTTTAGGGCGTGGTCGATGTTACCTGTGCGCAGGTCGGTAGAAAACGCATCAAGGAAACTGTAGTGCTCACGCAAGGCATCGGGCGAGGCGTGCTCTACCAGGCTTTTCGAGAGACCGCGGCTGACTTCCTCGTTGGGGATGCCAAGAGTAAACGTATGCGTGAGAGCGTCGTAGCTCTTGATGGTTAGGTAGCCGCCTTGGTACAGCATGGGAAGAGGGGTTCTCATTCTTTGGGCAGGAACGTCAAACTCTTCCTCCCGTGCCTGACAGCTCTCGAGGGTGGAGATATCCCATTCTTGCTTCTTTAGCAGGCCGACCAAGAAGGTCGGCGTTCCCGTCGCAAACCAATAGTCGCCAATCTTGTTGTCCCGGAAGGCACCGAGAAGGCTATAGGGATTGTAGATGTCGGGAGACGGGTCGCAGAAGTGATAGCCGTCGTATTGGCGTTTAAGTGCAGCTAGGGTTCCGGCACTGTCCATCTCCAGCGCCTCAGACAGTCCATCTACGTCTTGAGATAGCTGTGTGACCAGCTCCTCTTCGGTGATGCCACAGATGGCCGCGTATTCGGGTTGCATGCTGATGTTTGTGAGGTTGTTAAGCTCGCTGAAGATGCTGAGCTGGGCGAACTTGGTGATGCCCGTGATAAAGGCGAAACGCAAGTACTCATCGCACGCCTTGAGCGGAGCGAAGAACTCGCGCATCACATCCTGAAAAACAGGCAGCTTCTGCGGGTCGTCAACCACATTGAGCAAGGGGGCGTCGTATTCGTCCACGAGCACGACGACGGGCTTGCCCGTTTGAGCGTAGGCACGACGAATCAGCCCCATGAGACGAGATCCGGGCGTCTTCATCGAATTGTCCCGGCCCCACTGCGCCTCTTCAAACGAGAGGGCGGCGTCAAGGAGGTCGAGCAGGATCTCGGGGTCGCGCGTCTTGACCGTGCTCAAATCCAAGCGAATAACCGGGTACCTCTTCCAGGTACCCTCTAGCTTCTCAATCGCCAGCCCACCAAACAAATCACGACGGCCTTCAAAATACGCCTGAAGCGTCGAGACGAGGAGCGATTTGCCAAACCGTCTCGGACGGCTCAGAAAGAAAGCCCCATCGGACTCATTAGCCAGACGGTATACAAGCGCCGTCTTGTCAACATATACATAGTTGCCCTGTCGAATCTTGGAGAACGTCTGGATGCCAACGGGATAGCGCCTGCGCTGCTCTTGTGCGTTGTCCATGTCCGTCCTCCTTTGGGTTGCTTGTTTTCGGGTCTAGTATACGCGGACGGGTCGAATGAATGGTGGATTCCTCGCCCCGTCCACGGGCAAAGCGTTGAGGCCGCCCCTATCCCACCCTCAGCGTCACTTGGGCGCTGTAGATGCCGTCGGCGACTTCGGTCTTGAAGGTGCCGTCGTTTCGCCGTGCCAGCTTGTCCACGATTTGGCGGCCCCATCCGTGCTCCTTCGAGAAGGTCTTGGGGCTGATGTCGTTGCTGTTGTAGGGCAGGGTGTCCGCAGCGCAGGCGTTGCGGACGTCGATGAAGAGCCAGCCGGCGCGGGGTATGGCCCGCACATCCACGAAGGCTTTCTCACCAAGGGGCGCCGTCGCATTGAGGGCATTGTCGATGAGGTTGGCGAAGACGGCGCAAAGCTCGACATCGGGCACGGTCGACTTCTCTGGCACATCTACCTTGATCTCCAAGGGTACCCCCAGCTCATGGGCATGGTTTAATTTTGCGTTGAGCAAGGCGTCGAGCACGGGCGAGTCGCACAGGGACTTGACCGGCGGCGTGTTCACGCGCGCGGCTTCCGCAAGTGCAGCCTGAGTCGCATCGTCATCGCCGCCCTGCAAACCTTCGAGGGCATCCTCGATGCAACGGCGCAGCCGGGCTCGCGTTTCACGCGCATTGTCTGCCTGCTCGTCAAGATAATCGCCATGCTGCATCATCGCCTTGAGCTGCCTCGTCAGCAGAAGCGACTTGTAGATGGCGATGTCTTCTTCCTCAGCCGTAAAAAGCCTGCGAAAGAAGAAGACGTCGTAGGCCGTGCATGCCAGGCCTAGCGTCGCGGTGACAAAGACCACGCCGACTGGCAGGTCATATGCGGACTCGGCCCATATCGCATAGAGTGAGAGAATCAGCTGGCTCAAGGGGAAGAGGACGTTGACAAGCCTGCGGTAGAGAGCAGACGTTCGCAGCTGTCTCCAAAGGACAACGCACGCCACCGCCAGAGAGGCGCTGGCGAGTGCGGCATAGACAAACGCGACAGCCCGAATCGTCTCGGCATCCATTATTGAACCGCCCCCTTCTCGGCATCCATTGCTTCGATGGCATCCAACTTCGCAAGAACCTGCTTGCCGTACTCAACGGCGCGGTTGGGCTCTCCCTGCTTTGCGAGTATGGCGAGAACCTGCAGGTGGTTGTTCATGTCATGGCGGGCGTGCGCGGTTTTCTCCAGCTGACGCTTCAAGTCCGTGTACATGCGAAGCTCTTCGTCAAGCTGGTGAGAGAGCGCCTCCGCCTCGGCCTGCCGCTCCAACGTGCGCTTCCAGCGCCGTGCCACAACGATAAGCAACGCGTCTACCACCAGGCAGAGCAACAGCAGGGCAACCGAGACAAGCAACAGGGGAAGCTGGCCCTCCTTGTCGCTTGCGTTCATGAGCAAAAGAAGCATCCCCCACATGAAAAAGACCTGGAAGATGGGTACAGCCGAGAAAATCAGCTCTCGTTTTGCATCCGACTCGCTCATGGGCGACGTGCCGTATGTCTTGTTCCACCGTGCAAGAAGTCCCCGGAGGGGCTTGTGACCGATCAAGATGATTGCGCCAAAAAGCAGCTCGACGAAAAGGTAGAGCGGGATTGCCTCGGCAACGTTGTCGTCGACTCCGTACTGCAAGCCGCATGCAACGAGGATGAGCCCGCACGCCATCTCGCCGAACCACAGAAGTCCCAGGGCGACGGCACATGCCACGAGACGGCGTGCCAGGGGAATCTTTCTGTCGTAGAAGAGCGGCGGCACAACAAATATATTGAGCAGAATGATAATGAGGCTGACGGGGGAGCCCGGCGTGCCTATCGTGCGCTTGAAGACCATTCCCGACACGGCCAGGACTGCCTCGATGAGCGCGAACCACCACTTGTGTTTCATGGGCAGCAGGCGCGTCTGCGCGTAGATGAGCGCGGCATTGGGGATATTGCCGAGCAAGTCGAAGATGAGTGTGACCATGTGCGCCCCTTGCGTATCTCGTCGGCTGCGTCTCGTGGGATTTTGCGCGAGACAGACTTCGCCAGGATAAACTTTCGGAGTCGAAGGGCCTTCAATCCAGCGCAGATTTCGTGTGGACGGGGCTGTTTGGGAGCATGAAAGGTGAAAGTAAACGCGGATGGTGTATCCTGTTTGCGTTTGACCCTTGCCCCGGTTGCAACCTCCATCGGATTGCATCTGAGACAG
>ERZ1034980.522-NODE-522-length-27806-cov-8.954704_pt1 | contig 27806 bp, 20 predicted proteins | sample MGYA00520622_ERZ1034980 | MGnify/ENA primary metagenome ERZ1034980 (study PRJEB33766, sample SAMN09781791) | gut metagenome | biome: gut microbiome | host: Homo sapiens | place: Madagascar | study: EMG produced TPA metagenomics assembly of the PRJNA485056 data set...
CTACTAAATATTGAGTTTGGCGCATATGTTTCCTAGAGGCCGTTTTCTTGTATCGCATCGACGCCATAAAGCGAGGATTTACAAGGGATTCAAGGGGACAGGGATGCAAGGAAACAAGCGTTCTTTTTCATGTTACTGTTTCATAATATATGAAGGTCTGTTCATGTGTTAGTGAATTGAAGGGAATCAAGGCGCTTTTATTGCTTTTTTGTCCGATTTGTATTGATTTATATTGTTGTGTATCTACTGTTCGTATAATTATTATTATGCGAATGGAGCATGGGGAGAGGGCAATTCTTAGCAAACCTATATGTTTTGAAAATCAAGTACCCGCGCCGTCTAATCGGTTCATATATCTTCTTCGATAAGAGGAAAAATTACATAGAAACCTATACGACTCAAGTGTTATTATGAAATATGATGATAGATATTTGATATGATTCGAGTGTATGTCATTAAGTGTCATTATGAAACCTGAGAAATGCCATATATGATGGTATCTCAGATGTCATTATGAAACCTGATGGAGGGCAATTTCATCTGTATCACGAAAAAGGCCGTTTTTCATTACAAATCGAGAAGTGTATCACGAAATGATGGAAAATGATGTGATTCGATGTGGTTTCCGTTTATTTCGGCGTTCGCCGTCATCTTTGATGATAATTATTTGATATTATCAACCATATTTATTTTCATTTCACGGGATTTTTACCTAATTTCTCACTAGGGATAATATATGAGAGAGCTTTTGTACATGTGATTTTAGGAGGAATATACCATGAAGAAGAATGTTATTGATTATTTGAACGCTCTGGCGGCGCGTAAGGATTTGTCTATGGGGTCTAAAGCTATGATGTTCGACCTTATCATGATTTGGAATCGGTGGTACAAGAAGGGCAAGGATTGGGATGGCTGGTTCAACGCCACTGACCACGGGGATGCTGATAACAAGTATGTGATTGGAGAGAATATCAGCAACAAGACGTATACCAGATACCGTAAAGAGCTAATCGAGAAGGGTTGTATTGCTTATGAGCGCGGTTTCCGTCTGAAGAATGGCAGCAAGACCAGCCGCTACAAATTACTACTAGGTGAAAATAATGAATCTGACAACACTAGCGCAGAATTATCTGACAAATAAGCATAAGTGTACTTTAGGTTTAGCATACATGGCATATGTACATACTCTATAAATCTTTTCTATATTTACTTACTACGTAAGTAAACAGGCAGTGCACTTCAAAACACCGTAGGTGGACACAGAAACTCTTCTCGATTCGACAGGTAATACTCGCAAGCTCGTACAGCTTCGCTGTTTGGGTTTTTGTATTTCAAATCGGAGAAGTATTTGCTTACGCTGATAAAAGAGAAAGAAAAATTGCGCTAAAAGAAAGAGAAGGGCCGGCGGCGGGCATGGATAGGCATTTCCCGATTCGAGCGAACTGACAATACAGCAATGGCAAATTGGTGAATTTCAGTGAGCACAGATTCATGTTTATCTGACTCGCTCTAAAAACGACCGCCTAGGATGAGCTACAAGGGCCGTCAAAAGCAAGACGCATATAATCTATCGCGCAGGAGTGTCCACCTCGTCAGAAGCTGCCTACGGCGCTCAGGATGGATTTCGCGATTTATAGATATATATAATGCCCTATACACATCGGCTGACGCCGAACAATAGGCTTTTAACAAAATTTTCTCGATTCGATAACAAGATGGTCGGCCAGTGGCCGTGCCGTCAGGCATAGTAATGGAGGTATGTAACTATGGCATTTACAAATAAGGTTGTCTCTGCGGAAGAGCAGGAGACAGTCATCCAATTCGACCGTAATGGAGATACTGCTACTATCTACACTACAGATAGTACGGTAGTCAACAAGCTAGACAAGAAGTATGAGCGCACGCGCATCCACCGCTCCGGCAAGCAGATTTCTGCTATCGAGTACGATGTGCCGAAGAATATGGTGTCGTTCCGCACGAAGACTTCGACTCATGCCATGAGTGAAGCAGAAAAACAGAAACGCGGTGCTCGTCTAGCAGAAGCCAGAAAGAAACGGCGCTAAAATCAATTCTAGCGAAAATCTACACATACCAGTATGTATAGAGCACATCTCCAACCTTCTGTAGGTATAAGTTATAGGGTGGACGATTCTATATGGCTATTTCTACATACAGAGAGGGGTCTAGAAAAAAATGTGAAATTTTTTTAGATTTTTTTCGATTTCAGCCATTTTTTACCTAATTTTCCACCACAGATATATATAGAGGGACTTTTCTAGAGGCCCTTCAGATTGGAGGTGTACACGGACATGGCACAAAGCAAACTTGACAAATGGGGTATCGGCGACCGAGTTCTGGCAATGAGAGAGCACCTGACTTGCGCTGAAATCGCAGATGAAGTCAACATGCGCTATCGGCCAGCCGGAGAAGAACCCGTCAATCGCATGACAATATCTCGTTATTGCAACGCTCACGGTATCACAGACCGTAGACGGAATGACATATCTGCGGTTCCGAGAGACCATTTCGATACTCTTGAGGAGGCTGAGAAAGTCAGAAAGCGTCTAGTCAATCATACTAATCGTATCGGCGAGCTCTGGGAGCACATCAAAGGCGATGAGGAAAAACTCTCCGAGCTTGCGTCCATATCGAACGCTTATATGAATGCACTCAAGATGCAGCAAGAACTTAATATCAGCGTTTCCAAGATTCAGAGAGAGCAGCTGGGCTTATCTAAGGTGCGTAAGGTCTTATCCATAATATTATCCACGCTTGATAAGCACCCAGAAGTCAGGACTGAGATATTCGAGGAACTTCGGAAATCAGAAGTTTATGACACGATACGTGCTATATGACAAAACAAGGCCAGTCTTATGAGATTGGCATTGCAGGTGAGGTGCATGGTAGTAATCTTATGGAGCACCCGGCCTATTGACAGGGACAAGATAGGCACTAATCCAAGGGAGTTATCTTTTAATGGCAAAGCAAAAAGACACATTTTTTGGCGACCTTGCCGCTGCTATTGAAGACGAAACTTCTACAGAGTCCATTACACAGCGGAAGGGTACTGCCCAACGTATCAAAGACTGTGCAGAGTCGCTTGAGTTATTCGCTAAGACATATTTTCCAACCGTGTTTTCCAGCGAGTTCAGCCCTCTACACAAAGAAATCTTCGCATCGGCAGAAGAGATGATACTAAGGCGCAAGCGGCGTCGTAACTACTACGTCCGTGCTGCTCCGCGTGGTCATGGTAAATCACAGGTAATCAGCTTCTTGCTCATTATCTGGTGCATTGTATATAAGTACAAGCGCAACATCCTTCTTGTGTCCGATACGTTAGACCAAGCGAAATCCTTTATCTCGGCAATTAAGTCTGAGCTAGAGGAAAATGAAACACTCATCAGAGATTTCGGTTCGCTGGTGTCTGAAGAAAAATGGGCGCAAGATAAAATAATCACTCAGAACAAAGTACAGGTCTACGGGCGTGGTGCTGGCCAGAAGTTACGTGGTAACAAGTATGGCTCTATTCGCCCTGAGTTGGTTATCATCGACGATTTGGAAAACGATGAAGCAGTAGAAACTGAACAGCAACGTAAGAAGCTATTCAACTGGTTCATGAAAGCACTCATTCCTGTTGGTACGCCACATACAGATTACATATATATCGGGACGGTTCTCCATTATGAGTCTCTACTACAGAAGCTCTTAACAGAGCCGTCTTTTTCTATGTGGAATCGTAAAAGATATCAGGCTGTTCAACATTTTTCCGACTCTCCGTTATGGGATGATTGGGAGCAAATGATGTTGGATGAGAGCGACCCAGACGCTGGCGAGCACGCCTACGAGTTCTATCAAGAGCACAGAGACGAAATGCTTGAAGGTGTCAAATCGCTATGGCCTGAATCCGGCAGAGATTACTACGAAAACATGATGGAGCTTAGGGTTTCAGACCCAGGGTCCTTCGCATCGGAGTATATGAATGAGCCTATCGACCCATCGCAAGCAGAGTTCCTTGAAGAGTGGTTCGATTATTACTACGAACTACCTGAGATAGTAGAGGTCTACGGCGCGTGCGACCCGTCTTTAGGTAAAGCTAAGTCTGATAGAGCAGCAATCATCTGGGCTGGCAAAGACAAGAACGGATATCTATATATCATGGATGTCAATATGGGTAGGTATCATCCTGATAGACTCATCGATTTAATTATCGCTGGCTCTATGAAATATCAATCCAAGCTGAAATCCGTGACGATAGAGACCGTCCAGTTCCAAGCTATGTTCAAAGATGAGGTTGCAAAACGCGGCCTTAACGCTGGTATCCAGATTCCTATTAATGAGTTCAATGACAAGACTCCAAAGGAAATCCGTTTAAGAGGCTTAGTCCCACGTATTAAAAACAAGTACATCAAATTCCGAAAAGACCAGACCATACTATTGAATGAGTTCCGAAGATTCCCGAAAGGTTCCGACGATGGAATGGATGCAGTCAACATGATTTGCTCTGCTGCTTTCCCATCAACTGACCATAAACTTGTTTTCGGAGGACTTTCCACCAAACCAAGATTAAACCCGTTAGGAGGTATATTCGCTAGATGGAGATAAAGGCATTTGGAAGAATCTTCCATGCTGGATTTCGCAAAACACCGTCTGACGGCCACAACAGCCGCGAGACACGCACTACGATTGTTACCCTCCCAATTACTACTCCTAAAGAGTCTTTTCCAAAGCTCAATGAGTATAATTTGCGGAGATTTTCTCGAAGTGCTATTCCTCACCGTGCGATTTCCCTCATTCGGGACGGCGTACTCGCACAGAATTGGAGGATAGTCCCTGCGAAAGCAGGAGACAAACGTTCCTACAGCACAATGGTTAAGGCTATAGAGAATGTTATTACTCACCCGAACGAAATAGATGATTACCGTAGTTTCTGGGGACAGATAATCAATGAGACGCTAATCGGAGATAATGGCTCCGCTGAGATTGTTTTCACTGGTAATTCTAAGCAACCTATGAAGCTATACCCTGTCAATGGTTTCTCCCTTGAATACGTAGAAGGATTCTTTGACAATCCAGACTATCCGCGCTTCTGTCAGGTTACTGAGGGCGCTCATCGGGAGTATCTATATGATAAGGATATCATCTATATTCAACATAATAAAACCGTAGATACCGCTTTTGGTCTTTCTCCTCTTGAAGCTGCATTTCGGCAGATGTTGGCACTCGGTTCCGCTCAGGAATATGCAGAGTCGCAAGCATCGAACGCTATGCCGAAGAATGCACTCAATCTAGGTGAGAACGCATCTACTGAAGATATTTACAAGTTCCGTAAATACTTCGCTGAAGAAGTATATGGCCGAGGCGAAACACCTATTATCGGCGGTTCTAAGGGCGCAAGTTCCCTAGCAATCGGCCCTGAAGGTGATGAAGGACTATTTCTCGAATGGCAGAGACACCTGATTACAATTATTGCACTGGCTTTCAGCATCGACCCGAAGAAACTAGGTCAAGGCAGTAATACAGATAGGTCTACAGTAGAAGAGCAGAATGAGTCAATGCTTAATGAAGCAATCAGACCGTACTGCCTACTTCTGCAAGACGCCATAAACCAAAAGATAATCGGTAGGTTGGGACTTGGAGAACTCCTCCGATTTGAATTTGTATTTGAGGATACACTTGACCAAAAACAGAAACGCCAACAAATGATTACCGACCAATGGAATACGAATGGTATAACTCTAAGAGAGTACAGAGAGGCACTTGGAAGGCCTGAAATTGACAGTCCATACAACGATATGTGTCAAGCAGAAATGAAATCAGCTCTAAATAAGAAATATGCTATTCAACCTATCCAATCAAAGGAATCAATTTCTGGCAGTTCTGGCGGTTTCAACGGCTTAGGGAAGAATCAGAAAGAGGATGTTGAGAAAAAGACAAATGGCGAAAAAGAACGAGACAAGTCTAAAATTTAACGTCGTATCTTTTAGCACAATGGCGAGTCCAGATAATGAAGACTCTATGAATTTCTCTGGCGTTATCGGTTATGTAGATACCCCGTCTGACATGCCGCCGCACAGTGATTTCCCGGGTTATCGAGCTGTACTCAGTTCGGAGAATGTTGATGTTGATTCTCTAGTAGGTTCTGGCGTCAATGTTCTGTGGTCTGGCGATGAAGATAATCTCACTGACCACTCCGTCCGCTTTAAGGTCGGCGTTATCGATAAAGCATGGCTGGAAGGTAAAGAAATTCACGCTAATGGACATCTATGGAAGACCGACTTCCCCGATGTGTGTACAACAATATCTCTCGCTAAGGATTCTCTGGGATTCTCGGCAGAGGCCATCGGGTACGGCATTGCCAAAGACGATGAGAAGAAAGTATTGAAGATGGAAAATGTTCATTTTACTGGTGTTTCTATTCTATATAGAGATAGAGCCGCATTCCAGAAGACGAGCATTATGTGTTCCATCAGTAAGGAGAATGAGAACTTGAACGAAGAGATGAAGAAAGCTTTCGACGAGCAGAACAAGGCAAACGAAGCTAAGTTTAGTGCTCTCGACGAGAAGCTGGATAAGCTGACAGAGGCAGTTGCTAAGTTCAGTGCAGTTAAGGAAGAGAAGAAAGCTGAGGAGCCGCCGAAAAAGGATGAGCCTGTTGATATCGCAAAGGCAATCGCTGACGGCATCGCTGCTGCTTTCGCCGCACATGCTAAGGCAAACGAGAAAGTTGCTGAGAAGAACGAAGTAAATGAGAAGGTTGAAGAGCCAGCTCGTAAGACGAAGACTGAGTTCGCATCGGACAAGCAGCTTGACGGCACAGAGAAGACGGCTATGCAGCTCTCGGCTGAAATTGATGCAGACCCGAACCTCACGGCTGACCAGAAGTGGTGCAAGCAGCTCGACCTTTGGAAGACGCACCGTAACGAGTTCACGAAGTAATCAATCTACAAAAACTGCATAATTATACATTCTATGACGTAATCTAAAATGGTTACGCCTTTTTTATTGGAGGTAAAAGTTTGGAACGACTTTTTAAAGATGGTTTCTCCCATCAGATGAGTTTCGCCGCAGTTACGGCAGACTATATCGGCAATGAAGGTATTCACGTACCTGTATTTGAGAAGACAATCCTTGATAATACGAAGAAGCGCGGTGTCCTACTTCAGCGTGTAGGTGCAAAACCGGCTACAGGTCATCCGACTCGCTATTTTGAGCGCGTACCGCATGACAGTAAGCACGCATTTATTGACCCCCGTAAGATTAACCATGCACTCGACACAAAGGTTGACATCGAGGAGCATTCCGCTTATATCAAGGGTCTTGTTGACGGTATCACGTTTACGAAGTTTGACCGTGAAGTATACAACCAGCAAGGTTCGACGTTCGGTGACTTCGAGGCACACAACCTCAATGAGGTTATCACAGACATGCTCGATGCACAGGATAAGGCTGTCTGGACTGGTGCTGCTACGAGCCTGATGGATTCCACCTCGACAGAATATTGCTCTCTGCTGACGCAGGTTACGAATAAGGGGGATATCGCCAAGGACGCTCGTCTCGTTAAGGGCATCATGGCAAATGTCGCTACGCTTATGAACAACGCTAAGTACAATGCTTCTCCGACGGCCATCTACATGAACCCGCTCGATGTTGAGAAACTGAATGAGCAGGAGATGGATGAGCGCGATAAGATTAAGATTTACGACACGGAAGTTGTTGAAGGCATTAAGGTTCCGGCCATTATGACGGCAGCTGGCGTTCTTCCGATTATTGCTGACCGTTATTGCCCGCAGAACAAGATTGCAATCCTGAACGAGAAGCTGATTGAGCGTCAGTACATTGCAAGTGCTACGCCGCGTATCTACCAGCTTGGTACAGAGAAAGACCTTGCTACGCGTTTCATCGCTGTCCTCTTTGATACGTTTATCGTTCGCGGTGGCTCCTATGGCCACATGATTGTCGATATCGCTACGGCCTAATCGATAAGTAAGTAAATATGGGCTGGCCAATCGGCTGGCCTTTATTTCTTAAAACACTAAGGAGGGTTGAAATGACAGTAAGAAAAACTAATCAGGCTAATCAGGCAGCTCATGAGGCTCCTAAAAACACTGTTGTAAAAATCAAGCATAAGACAGTTACTTTTAAGCATCGTACTATCTTCGCTGATAAAGACGGCAATGTAGAAGTCACTCCCGATGAGCTTAAACAACTCAAGAAGATGAAGCTCGTATGAGTACACCATATCTAACTGAAGAAGAAATTCCAAAATACTGCACTATCATTGATGGCGTAACTGCTCAGGATGTTGCTATGGCTACTGACCTTATCGACAGTTATTTAGGCAGGAGTTATGCTCCGCAAACTTTTAAAGACAGAATAACTATCAATAAGCATGGACGAGGCAAACTTCCCAGACCGCCAATTATAGAAATCAAATCGGTAAAAGCTATTGTACGGACGCCTTTTGGGCAGTCTAAGATGGATGTAGATATAGATAGCATTGACCTAGACCCAGAGATGGATGGTTATTTCACTTTCGATGGGCAGTTCGGTCTTACGGCCTATGTATATCGGGTTATCCCTAAGCTACTCATTGTTGAGTATGATAGCGGATTCAAAGAGTTCCCGACTCGTCTGAAAACAGCTTGCGCTATGCTTGCTTCTAATATCCGTCAGGCAATGTCTTTCAACGGTGCTAAACAGCTTACATCCCTTGATTTCCAAGTCATGATGACAGATGATAGCTTCTTTACTTCGGATATCAAGCGTCTCCTGAAGGGATTTGAGTATAATGTTCGCTCAGTTTAACGCTTTCAAGCGGCCTATTACGATTGTAAACAAAAATCCCGAGCACGCTGTCTTCGCCCGTGTTGGTAAGTCATCGAGTTCAAATTTCAAAAGCAATTTCGTATACAGCTGTTTATTACAGGAGAACACAAAGCTAGAGAACGGCGATATATTTACTGCTAAAACTGGTATCGGCCAGAAAGAAAATACCTTCCTAGTCGTATCTGTCCGAAGGGCCGATTCTTCTATTCAAGCTACTGTTTATCGGTGCAATGGCATTGCTCATATAATCAGGGCAGGAGAATTAACCTACGACGAAAATGATATGCCAATCGAGGGAGAAACTAGAGCTGTTGCAGATGTACCTACTAACCATGTTACGGTCAATGCTCAGATGAGAGCACTAGACGCTGGCCTACTTCCATCTACAACGAAAGAGTTCCGTCTCCCGATTTGTGACATAAAAGAGCTAGACAGAATCGTATTGGACGGAGAGAATTTTTGTGTTGATGCTATAGACCGCACAAAGTTTGACGGTCTACTTGCAGTGCAGACATCCAACGATAACAGAACCATATAATCATATCAGACATGAAAAATTATCAAAATCTATTACTTGGCAGAATGCGTAGCTTAATAAAAAGCTATTGTAATGCTGCTAAATCCCAAATCGAGCAAGAATGGTCTGCTGTTTCTAATATAAACGGAGAAGCTAACATAACAGACGAAGAGCTAACTATCGCTTCTGATATTATTGCCCGTTCTATTTGTGCTTGGGGCCAAAAAGCATGGATAGCTGAGTTTGGTAAAGGCTCTCTCATGGATAAATCAAGCTCAGAAAATCCATTCTTAGATGACTATATAAATAGTTCGCAATTCAATGAAGCGCGTTTGGGCCATGCTCTTGCCGTAGTTGGCAGACCAGCTGGGGAATATACAGACCTAGACGGTAAAGAATACAAATCTAGCGGCAATCTTTATGGCAAAGTCATTGAGGGTGTTTCTACGTCAAAAGGATATCCATACTCTCCGATTCGAGGAAAACATATTATTAAACAAGTGATAGATACAGACATTTCTATGCTGCAAAATGAAATACAGGATGTTGTCGGTGATATCTGTTTAGAACTTATGCGAGAATTTCCGAAGGAGTTGCATATATATCCTAAGAGGACATGAAATTCTGGATGAGATATATAAAGACTTCTGGAAGAGTCCAGAGCTATCGGCTTTACTTGGCAATCCGAAAACCCCAGCCGAAAGAGCTGATAAGGTAAGACGTTTTGTTACTCCTCTACAGTACGAAACGGCAGACAAGCTCAATTTCCTATCTATTTATATATCGTCAACAACAGAAACAACTAACATATATGTCACTCGTGCTTTCTTTACAGTGGATTTCTATTGTAAGAGCATAACTGACATGAACAAAATGATTGATTTAGTTGGAGATATCTTACTAAATCGAGATATATTATGTGAAAATCAACACGGTATCGCATCGGAGACAAAAGGTGTATATCGTTATCGCATGATTTTTAGGCCACTTGTGTGGTCACAGTAAGGCTCTACCAAAAACGTTAGGGCTATTTTTTATACAAAGGAGTTTTTATATTGGATTCTATCAAGAAAAATGAGCGTTTCTTCGTAGAAGGTACAGGCAAGGCCATCGTTGCTGGTGAGAACGGTAAGGTTGGCTATATCCACCTTCAGGACGCGCAGTTCGAGTTCTCGTCCAAGATGGAAGATATCTTCGGTGGCGAGTCGAACACATCGCTGTACTCCTACCAAACGGAGAAATCTGGTACGGTAACATTTACGAATGCATCGATGGATGCACGTTCCGTTGCTCTGACACAGGGTGTTGGCATGTCCGCAAAGCCTGTCCTTTTTGCTATGGACGAAGAAGTAACTGTTGGCGCAGAAGGCGCAATCGCTCTTACCCACGAGGCTACGGCGGATATGTCTACTCTTTATCTTTCTGATGATGAGGGCAACATTGTTACGGTCACAGGCGGTAAGGTTGACACATCGCTTAATGGTAAGAAACTTCTCGCTACGTATGCATACACGGCAGATAAGAACGCCATCGGCGTTGATGTTAAGTCGGTATCCGTTCCGGGCTATTGCACTATCTTCTTCCGTTCCAAGCCGATGAAGCAGAAGGACGGCCGCATTATTCGTCAGCATGTCGTTCTCTATAAGACTCGTTCGGACGGTTCGCTGAAGTTCGACTTTAAGCATAAGAATGCATTTGCGCCTGAACTGAAGTTTAATATCGTTGACCCTGAGCGTGATGACGGGAAGTATTGGTCTTACGCTGTCGAGGATTGCACGGAATCTGAGAAAGATAACCCAGACGTAATCACGCCGAACGTCGGGCATTAATCAATAAAATTAACTAACAGAAAGAAGGGCTGTCTTAGTGATGGCCCTGCCTTTTTGTGTATATAGAAGGTGAATAATTTGAACGATAACTTTATTAAGTGCCGTGATGGTAAGGAACGTGAAATCTATCCAGCACTTATCAAACATAAGAATAAAATCCGTCATTATGTGACTAAGTTCAGAACGGATATCGCTATTCTTAATATGCTTTCCCCAGACCTGCAAAAAGCCGCTGATATGTCCAAGGAAGATGCAGATAATGTTTTCTCCGATGAGCCGTACAATGCAATGATGGAAATGCTTGTCATCGCCTTTGGCGAAAAGTATACGGCTGATGAGATTGCTGAATTTGTTGATGTATCGATGATTCCTGATATCTTCAACATCTTCTTCGCGGCTAGTGGCTATAAGGACGAAGCAAAAAAAAAGACACAAAAGAAGAAGTAAGCTGGGGTGAGCTTATCGCTTCAATCGTGTCTAATACGAGCCTGACAGTGCGCGATGTTCAGGAAATGTCCTATCCAGAACTAGAAGAGCTATTAGAGGGAATGTCTCGCAATTCGGAGAAGGAGAAGGAAGTGCTTGACGGTGTACAGACTCGCGATGGTAGTGCTGAAGAGTTCGCTGAGTTCATGTCGAATGGTTGTTTCTGACCTGATGCTTTTCGTAGAACATCCATATCTTTGTTGATATGTATCCTACTATATTTAACCCAAACAGGATATTGCTTATAAACTCAGCTGCCTTATACGCGCCACTGAAATAATATTCTATACCACCAATTTTCTGTGCTAGCATATACTGACCAACTACAGAACCAATAGTAAAGAAAATCAAAAAGCCATATGACATAACGAGTATTGCCTTAACTATACTTTTTGTAGTATTGCTGTCTTTATCTATAAAATTCACTCTCATCCTTTCTAGCCACGCTTGTGTAGAATAGAAACAGTTTATGATATAAAAAGCCATTAGAGAAGACAAGAAACTAAATCCTAAATAATACAAGAAGTCGCTGCCAGATAGTCCGACTAATCCAAACAATATCACAAATGGTAGGATTCCCTTTTTGTTTAGCATGAATAGTGCTATACACACAATGCACGCCACAACGATAAATGTAATCATATTTGTCACCTCGTATTTCTCGTACTTACATCTCTTACATATATTATACCATATATTTTGCCTAAAAAGGAGGGCTAAATCGAAATAAATGGCAGATAAATCACAACAAATTAAGACTGACCTGATTTTCAAAGCGGATGACGCGATAAACAACATCAAAGAACTCTCCGATTTGTTAAGCAAAATAAACGGGTTCACATTCAGCCGTACAGCCAGCGGCATGGATAAGTTCACTAAGGCAGTCAAGGATGCTGTAGACTCGTCTCAGAAAGCCACTCAGACGCAGACTGATGGCGAGCAGAAGGTACAGAATCTACTCAAGCAGCGCATCGAGCTAATCAAGAAACTAGAGGACGCTTACTCTAAAAACCCGAAGACAGCCAACACGCCGGATTGGGATAAGCAGACAAGAGCACTAGTAAACCTCAATGAAAAGATTGCCGATATGTATGTCAACATGGGAAAGGCTCGTGATGCTGTAAAGTTCCTTCAAGAATCTCTTAATGAGCTAAATGGGAAAGGCGACCTCGGCTCTGTTCTTAGATTCGACAGTAACCTCAATCTACTCGGCAAGCTGAAAGCTGACCTAGCTGCTGTAGACAGAATGGTTAAAGAGAAAACGAATGAGTTTGATGTTGGCAAACAAATAGCCGAAAGTGAGAAGGCCCAACAAAAAGCGTACAACCAGCGTATCAAAGACTTGCAGAAATTTGCTAAGACGGCACAGGCAGAATATGATTCTCTTTTTAAGTCTATAAATTCTCACGCTGGTGTCAAAGGGCTATTGTATACAGATGAGCAACAAACAGCTGACCTAAAGCGCTTGCAAGGACTAAGAAACTCTATGCGTAGCATTATGGGCGAAGAAGCATGGAAAAACGCCGGCGCAACTGCATATAGTAAACTAGAGGAAGCCTACGTCAAAACTCTATCAAATTCTAAACTTACATCTGGTACAGCTATACAGAGCATAAAGGATATCCAAGAGCAGTCTCTTAAAAGTGCTATAGAAGTAGGAAGCCTTGGTAAAGAACTAAGTAATTTAAAAACCCTCATCGAATCTGTAAAAGCAGTTGGCAACGACGGGCTTTATAAGGAACTTCTTGGCCTATATACGCAGTATGCCAAAGTACGCAAACAGGTTCAGGATGATATAAAAGCTTCTGTTAATCCTCCAAAGGCAAAACCAAATCAAGAAGCAGTGCAAGCAGCTAAAGCGGAAGCTAAGGCCCAGAGAGATGCTGAGAAAGCCGCGCAGCAACATCTAAAAACCCTCGACAAGCTAAATCGTAAGTGGCAAGAAATAAAGCTATCTATTGAGAATCACTCCGGCGCAGATGGCCTAGCTTATTCACACGCTGCCCTGAACAACATGATTGCTCGTATAGAAAGCCTCAAAAAGCAGTATGAGCACATCGGAGAAAAAGGCCCTGCTGATTTACTCAACCCAAGTCTGCTGTCTGGCGTCAACACCACAATCGGACGCTTTAATAGCCAGCTTTCTGATGCTCGTGTAAAAGCCCAAGAGCTATATATGACGTTCCAGAAAACAAAGAGTGAGGCAGACCGTCTCAGATTCCTTAACGCTCGTGATGATTTCGTTCGTCTTAATAATGAGGCAGAGCGGTTCGACAGAACTATATCAAAGACGCGCCGTGACGTTTTAAGCCCAGCTAATATCTCTAAACGCGCTGTAGAGTCATTCAACTGGATGGCTGGCAGCGCAATAGAGAACAGCATTGTTAATCTTCCATTTACTATGGTCGATAAAATAAAGAACTTCGAGCTTGAAATGGCTGGTATTGAACAGGTACTGCCTAAGATTTCCAGAGGTCAGGCAGAAGTGAACGAAGAGTTTTCTAACTTTGCTAATATTGCTGGTCAGTATGGCCAATCGGTAGAAGATACATTAACTGCTGCTAAATCGCTAGGCCGCATGTACGGTGGTTCTGAAGAAACAGCCGATATCGGTGCTAAGAATACAGAAATACTTACTGCACAGGCCGCAAAAATGGCAACGACAGATAACTTTGAGATGCTGGCTGCTACGCAAGGTCTTGAGTCGGCGCTATCTCAGTTCAATATGCAGACAGAAGACTCTAATATGCTTATGGCACGTTCTTCCCATATTCTTGATGTGTGGACAAAATTAGCTCATACATCCGGCGCATCGGCGCAGGATTTGACAGAAGGTGTCAAACAGGCTGGCGCATCTGCTCATGAAGCTGGTATCTCTTTTGAGTTCCTAAATGCCCTAATCGCTACAGGCGTCCGTACTACTGCAAAAAGCGGTAATGAAATCGGTACAATGCTTAAATCCTTGTTTGCTTCTATGCAGCAGGATAAAGCTATCAAGGCTATGCAGAACTTTGGCATCGAAGTATATAAAGTCGGTGCTACTGGCAAAAAAGAACTACGTCCTATGCAGGATTTGATTTTTGATATCTCTAAGGCTCTCGAAACGACAAATAAAGATACTAAAGGTGTCAGTGATTTCCTACTTGCAATTTCAGGCGGTAAGTATCAAGTATCAAAAGTAGCCGCTCTACTCGGTAACTACAAGGAATTACAACGCACCTTGTCTTCTGCTGGTACTTCTAGCGGCTTCACAAACAAGCAGTTAGAGATGCAGATGGATACCGTATCGAGAAAAATGCAAACTCTCAAGTCCAACATTTCTCAGTTATTCCAACAAGCTGGCTCTAATGGTATCGTAAATGACTTAAAGTGGGCGTTAAATATCCTCAATAATATGACCGAGGGAATGAAAAAAAGCGAGTCAAGCGCTTATCAGTGGACAAAAGCTATTCTCGAAGTTGTAGCCGCCTACAAACTAATCCCTATGGTTCTAAACCAAATAGCTAGAGCCGTCGGAAGAGCACGCGGCCAATGGGCAGCTACGGCTGGTATGTCAGCAAAAGGCATTATTGGTTTTGAGAACCCATTTAAGAGGGAATGGAATAGACTAGCTACGTCTTCAAATAATGCTAAAGATAGTTTCCAAAAAGCTCATGTAAAGAATGAAGAATCTTCTGTTGAAGACAAAAATACCACCGCTCAAAATACTAATACAGCCTCTCGTACTAAGAACAAGGCTTCTATAGATGCCCAAAGTGCTTCTTTGCAATCGCAGACAGCTATCATGAATGCGAATACCGCTTCAACGGTAAGTAACACTGCATCTCAGAATAAGAATGTAGTATCCACAAAAAATCATATTCAGAACGCTAAAAAGCTAGGACAAGCTCATAAGATAACAAACGTACAGATTAAACAAGGTACTACAACTCTCAGGTCTTACAGCGTAGCTGCTAGAACATCGGCAGCAAGCGCTAATGTAGCATCCGTAGCTACAGGTACGTTGTCAGCAGCTCAGATGGCGGGAAGTGCCGCGAGTAGAGTCGCAGCTGGGGCTATTCGCATGGTATCAGCTGCTATATGGGCATTAGGTGGCCCGATTGGAGTGGCGATAGAGGCGTTATCTCTGTTCGCACTAAACGAAGCTATGACGGCTGAAGAGGCTGGTGAAGCTGAAGAAGCATATCGTTCGTGGCAAGAAGAATTAGAAAATTCCATAACTACAGCTCAAGAAGAGGGAGAAGAAATCCAAGCCAATGCTCAACGAGCAGAAGAACTCGCTGATAGGTATAATGAGCTGAAAGACAAGCTGGATGAGCTAACAAGCTCTACCGATAGTAATGCTGAGTCTTCTAAAGAAGCAGGAGAAATCCGTAAAGAAATGGGCAGCATTAGTAACCAGATACAACAGCTTATGCACGCAGATGCTATTGAGTTTGATAAGGATGGCAAGATTAATAAGAAGACTATTCAAGACCTTGCTGCCGCCGATAAGCAAAAATGTATTCAAAAACTTATTGATGCTCAAGATGAGATTCAAGCTGAATATGACGCTAAAGATGCACTGATATCTAGTACAGAAGCTCGCATAAAGGCAATGGAAAAAGAGGCCCATGCTACAACTCTGCTTGGTGGTGCTTATCGAGCATTAAGAATCGCTATAGCAGGAGTCGCCGCCGTAGCGTCCGCTGTATTTAAATTTGGAGCGTTCACTTTTTCAAAAGATAGTTTTATAGGAAAGGGTATCAGAACCATTGTCGGAAATGGCATTGCTGATACAGCAGAAGGTCTTCTCAGTAGTAGAGCCGCTTACGATTGGGATATTGCTAAAAAGAACGCCGCAGAAGCACTCGATATCGATAAAAGCGCTCTATATGAATACGGTACAATCGACACCTTGGCCGGAGAAGTAGCTGCCTTAAAAGGAGAAATGTCTGAAACAGAGAATAAATACAACTCTGTTGGGGCTATGATATACCGTCTTGAATATGGCGTAAATCCAGATGGCAGTCCCATTTCTAACGATGAAAAGATTGACCCGACTAGAGAGAACGTCAATGCTGATAAGGAAGGTACTCAGCCTAAGCCGAAGAAGACACACAATCCTAAAGGAAAAAAGCAAAAAGACCCTGCATATCAGCATTATGAGTGGACGTATGGCGACCAGTCCTCTAGGGTCATGGCTACTATTGTCGATGAGCTGAATGCTGACGGATGGAATAAGTCTGGCGTGACTGTTCCAGCTCTCATGGTGTTGGCTAATCTGATTAACGGTAGAAATGGTACATATTGGGATGACATCCCCGATTTGTTTGGCACTGGTTCTTCTAATCCTTGGGATAGCGGCTTCGCTCTAAAAGACAAGCTAATTGACCAATTCCAGCAGGGGAAGACTCTCGAAGATGCATTTAAGGCATTAGCACCTAGTGTTCCACAGCCTGAGTGGGATAATGCTTTTGGTGGCAGTTCTAACTACATCCAATATCTCACTGACCATAATAACTTCGACAAATTCAAGCGCGATTTTACTGGCGATGACCCATACCTAAAGGCTGGCGGTGGCTCAGAGGACAGTGGATATGACTATTCTGTATTCACTAACCCATTCCTAGCAGAACAGGCTGTTATCGTATCGCAGAAGATTAAGGCCAAGACTGGCGAAAATGTTAACCCTAACCAGATATATGGAACACTCATGGCAGAGACACCACAAGCCAACGAGAATAACTACACTGACTACTTGAACACAGGAGGAAACCGTTATTCTATTGGCGGCATGGATGGGAACTTTACATCTCTTGAAGATTGGCAGGACGCTATGGCAGCTACACTCACGAACGGCGGCTATAATAATACTCCTACTACGATGGATTGGGTTAATGCCTTAGCGAATAATAGATACAAATCGGATGCTAATACGTCTTCTACTTATATTGCTGCTATAGATGAATACGCCAATGAGAAGGGCTGGTTCAATACAAGTGCTTTAACTGGTATGGCCTCCGATGTGGTAGATAATGCTGTAGCAAGTCTAGGCTCTGTCGCGAATGAATCGAACAACTGTGTAAAATCCGCTCTTGCTGTACTTCGTCAGATTCCGCAGATGGCTAGTGATAGGTTAGCTAACTCTGGTATTTTGAATGGCGATGACCTTATTGCTCAAGCAGGAGATTATGGATGGAATGTAGTTCCTTATGATGCAAGCAAGGCTGTCCCGGGCGCTCTTATTACATGGTATGGCGACGAGGGCACTAATTCCCACACGGGCATAGTTAGCAGCGTAGAGAACGGTAATGTCTATGAATACGATACACGTTCGTCTCAGGGCCATCAGTTAGTTAAAGGCACTGCTGAAGAGAAGCGCCAATGGGGTTCAAATTGGTATCCAGAATATCTCATTCTTCCACCTCAGCAACTTGTCGGCGGTTCTAAGAATGGCAATTTCAAACGTCGTAATCGCTGGCATGTCGGTAAAGACAGCCTGAAGTCTTGGGTACGTAATCCAATCGATGAATATGTATATGACCAAGAGAACGCCCAAAAGCAGTACGAGATACAGAAGAAGAAGCTAGAGATAGACAAGAAGCAAAACGGCGATACAGCCCAGAATGCTATACGGTCTTATGCTAACGAGGTATCTTCTCTTAATGCTACTCAGGGTATGGCTGACCTCTGGAAGAATACGATGGAGGCTCAGAAGAAAGAGCTAGTAAACTATATCAATCGGAATACTGGTCTTCTCAATGCTGTGAAAGCGAATGGCTTAACTCCCGAGCAATTCTTTGATAATCTCCCCGATTCGGAAATAGAAGAGCTATTTAAAGACGCTCGTGATACTGCTAAAGAGAAAGATGTAAAGAAGTTCCTGACTGCTCGTAAGAACGCAAAAGAGACCCAGCAGAAAGCGGACGAAAAGAAAGCATCGTTCAAATCTGAATGGTATGGCTTCAAGTCTCCATCTGACAGTATCGACTACCAGCTGAAACAGCTTGAACAATCTCATAAAGAATCCGCATATGGCTCTACGCAAAGTGAAACGTGGCAGATTGACCATGACTATTACGTCAACCGTATTGGACTTCTTGAGGATAAGCTCGATTTCTTCTCTAAGGAACTCCGCAAAATTCGTCAAGCAGAACAAGCTAGACTTGAGGAACTTGCTAACCAGATAAGTGATATCGAGGATGGCACTCCTGACGAAGACGGTAATCTCTCTGGCGGTATCAGTCAACTCGAAGAGAAGAAAGACAGGACTGACGAAGAGAATAAACTACTCGAAGAACAGAAGAAGAAAGTTACAGAACTCCGAAAAGAATATCAGAGTCTTGCTAAAAACCATTCCGATGCATATAGAGATATAGAATCTAAGACTCAGCAAGTCAATAATCAGCTCGAAGAGACTAAGGATAAGGTTAATGAGATAGAGCTTGCTTTCAGAGAAAAACTTGAGAATGGCGTAGCCAATATGTTTGAGAACATATTCCTTGAAGGGAAAAGCTTCCGTGACAGCTGGAAAGACCTGTGGAAAGACATTGGTAAATTAGCATGGGAACAGCTTGTAAAGGTTAATCTGCTGTCCAACGTACAAAAATGGTCTGGCGCTATCGGAGATATCTTCGGAGGAAAGCATAGCCAACGCACTGCTGTTACACCTGAGCTAGTATCTGGCATGATGGCTGCTCCTATCAATGCTATGTCTATTGCAGGAGGTTATCGTACTGGTAGCACAAGGGCTGGCTCTCGTCAGATTACCGCTCTCACAGGTCGTGCTATAGACGGTACATATTTCCCGATGAGCAAGAAAATCCCTGTATCTTCTGAATCCGTATTAGATACGATGGCTGGTACAGGAGCGCAACAGGTCAATAATAACCTGAAGAACTTCGGCGCACAGCTACAAAAGGGTAATATGGTATGGCAGAATATGGCTACACCGCTCCAACAGCTAGGCCAAGCTACTCCACTCTTAGAGACGGCTACAATGGCAAGCAGAGCTTCTGTCATCCAACAAATAGCATCTACTGGTGTTAATACAGCAGCTGTAAATGCTAACACAGCCGCTCAGTCTTCTTCCTCTATCACCGGAGGTATCCTTGGTCACGCGAATGGCGGCTCTCTTGCTAAGTTCGCTTCTGGGGGCAGTATAGGGTTAATCAGTGGGGCTGGCACTGGTACAAGTGATTCTATACTCACGTATCTTGCCCATCAAGGTAGATTTATTGCTACATCGAACGGTGAATATATCATCAAGAAATCTTCCGTAGATAGACTTGGTGTAAATTTCCTCGATATGATAAACCAGAATCCTGAAGCTGCTGCTGGCCTGAAGCGTTATGCTGACGGCGGTTCACTTGGTGAGAATATGGTTCCTGTTATGAGTCCTAAGACGGTAGATTCGTATAATTCACTCAATAAGAACCATGCTGTTATTAAGATGAACAGTAATAAGAAGCTGGAACAGTTGATGGCGCAACAGAATGAGATGATTGGCAAGATGGGCAACAAGAGTGACAGCGGAAATCTGGTTGTACTTAATACGCAAGCAGACTCTGGCAGTGTCATGAAAGCCCTAGCCAAGAATCCAAGAATGGTTCAGAGAATATTAGGAGGTCAGAAGAAGCATGGGTTCGGTAGGTAATTTTGATTTCTTGCCAGTAGGTACAGTCAAATTATCTTACGCATGGTCTTCTAAGGATACTACGTTTGAAGATGGTTCTAAACAATACCGTAGGACTAGAGTCAAATCGAAGAAAACCATAGGATTTACAGTCAATGGTCGTGGGGTAGCGTCTCTCGAAAAACTCGTAGACTTCTACAATAACCAGTTTGGGCAACTAAACCCATTTTGGTTCACCTACGACGGTGTAAAGGAACTATGCTATTTCTCCGATTCGATTTCTCCTAAATTACATATGGAATGTGGTACAATCGTCGGCTTCGAGTGTGATATATCACTTGAGGTCGATGACCAATCCACTTCATTCCCTACTCCATCTGAGGATGATGTGCTACCACTACCGCATGGTAATATAACTCGTTCAATAGATTGGAATGTTCAGGTATTAGAAATGGGAGCTACTGGCAGACGAGCTAAATCCAAGAAACCTATTGAGAAATTGACATGTACATTCAGCGGCCTGAAGAAAGATAGAGATAAACTGATTTCCCTATTTAATTCTCACTGTAAAATGCCGTTGATTTTGAAGCATAATGGGAAAGACATTAAAGTCAAGTTCCCCGATTCGATTGAGATAACTGATAAGAGAGAAGGTACTAAAATAGTTGGTTATGAGTGCCAAATAGAACTAGAGGTTGTCTAATGGAAAATATAAATAAGTATATCGGGATTCCTCATTATTTTGGGGAGTCCTCTTTTAATAAATGTGATTGTATCGGCTTATGCCGATTGTTCTATAGAGAACATGGATGGAAGGATACTTTCGATGATGGTAAGCCTGTAACAAAGGAACACTTCTCGGATGTTGGCGTCTGGCGTCGGCTCTATAAATACTGTCTTACAAAGATGGACAAGGTTGAGTATGATGAGCTTGAATTTGGAGACTTTGTTATTTTTCAAATCGAAGGAGATTTACATACTGGAATATATTTAGGTTATGGCGATTTGCTGTCTATGCAAGTGCCTACTGTTTATGGAGAGACTATCTCTACTATTTATCATCGTAAATGGTGGACTCCATTCTTCAAATATTCATTTAGACGGAGGGATAACCTTTGATTACACTACCTGTAGAAATGCAGAAAGCGAAAGAGTCTGGTAATCCTTTCTTCATAGAGCTGTATATTTTGCAACTCCGCGACGGTGTTATGCGTATAGCTGCTTGTGACGAGAACATCCTGTTTAATAATCAAGAGTTTACCGCTGTACCGTTCCAGCGCGGCGAAGTAGAGACAAGCATGGATAACCTGACGGACTCTTGCGAAGTTTCTTTGGGTGATTGTTCCTACAAGATGCTCCGATATGTTCTTGACGGATTCGATTTCCGTGGCTGCAGAGCTATGGTCATTCGTATACAATACCCAGAATCTCTTAAAGACCCTACTTTATATCAGCCAATATTCAGCGGTATCATAGATGAGCCTTCTTATACAGAGGGCGAGTTTACTTGTAAAATTAAGAGTATACTACCTGAGATTGAATGCCCAAACAGAAATTTCCGTATGGCGTGCAATAGTGCTTTCGGAGACGCCGAGTGCGGTATGAGCCTAGCAGAAGAGACAATGTCTGTTATATCTACTGCGGCCAATACGGTGAGATTGGACAAGAGCCATGATAAGAACTACTGGAAAGATGGAGTTATTTCTGTTGGCGGAGAGTCGAGAATAATCATTCAGTCTAGTGATGATACAGTTACTCTCAACGTAAACTTTGTACAGGATATCACAGGGCACTCTGCTACATTGCGCCGTGGATGCAACAAGACTGTAGAAGCATGTAGGGCGTATGGTAATATGCGGCACTATAGCGGCTTCCCTGCAATTCCGTTTGAAGCTAGATATCAATAAGGTGGTGAAAAATTGAACACATTCGATTTAACAGGCTTAATGACTGATAAACAGAAAAAACTGTATAAATCACGTAATGCTATGTCGGACGGTCATCTTAAATATCTATATGAACACACCATAAATCATACTGATATATTCGACCTACAGCGTTTCGGACATCATCACGGCAAGTCTGGCGGTAAAATATTCGCTACTATCTTAGGCGCTGTCATAGGATGTGCAGACCCTGTTTTATTCGGTCTAGCACGCACAGCAAACTTCGCTGGTGCTCTTATGGGTGCATCGTTGTTCGGTTCTATATGGAGTGCTACGCATAATCAAAACGTAGATTCTGGCTCCCCGGACGTTTCTCGATTCGATAGAGCGCAGGAGACTATGAGTTCGGATGGGCAGATTCCTATTGTTTATGGTACTCGTCAAGTCACTGGCAACCAGACATTCCATCAGACGAACGCTGACGCAAATACATTGCACAAGCACGTAGTTCTCTGCGAGGGTGGTATTGAGGGCGTTGTGTCGGTAACTGCGAACGATATGATTATCCCTACTGGCTCTCAGAGTGGTAATACCGTCTTCACGATAATGAATAACAAATATCAAAACGCTCGCGTGCGTAAGCATGGCTCTGACTTTGAGTTATGGGCTGGCGACCATTATCATCATATTCATCTATGCACAAAGAGTGAAGTAGAGAAATCTAACGACACATATTGGGAGTATCAGGTATCAGTTACTTCCCTCATTTCTTATATCAACCAATTATATTCTGAGGGCTGGCAAGCATTCCCTTGTGCTGCTACAAACAACTACCCGGGTGACTTATGGGACGTTGAGGGTAACGTCTACATGGATGAACCCTATGGCAAGGTCTTTGGGAGCAGCAATAGTTGGCAACAGCAGAACCATGTCTCTGTTGATTCGAATCATGGCTTCGTCAACTTCTGTGCAGACACAATTCGTGGCGGTACGAACTATACGTTCCATGATGGCGACACTCCATCAAATTATGATACCGTTGGTGGCTATCCGGCAATGGCATGGCTGGACATGAACTTTATCGTATCGAGCGAATTGAACGGTAATCCTAGCGTATCTGCTGTAGTTATGGGCAAGAAAGTCTATGATATTCGTACAAAGAAAACGGAGTACAGCACTAACCCCGCTATGTGTCTGCGCGACTTCATGCTCTCTGAACGCTATGGACTTGGTAGATGGATAAAAGCAGATGACCTAGATGATGACTCATGGGCAAAGGCAGCAGACTATTGTGATGAAGAAATCAGCTTCCTCGATGCGTCTGGTGCTATTATAAAGGCAAAACGTTTTGAACTTAACATGGTCATCGACCAAAAGAATGACGCTATTGAATGGTTAAAAGAAATTCTAGCAAATTTCCAAGGCTATTTGACTCTCACGAACGGCAAGTTCAAACTTCATATCGAGCAGCAATCTGAGATATGCTATAAATTCAACGATGATAATTGCTTTGAACTCAGCGTTGCCCCTCTTAGTCTGACAGATACGCCGAATAAATATGATGTAAAAATCATCGACCCTCGTAATAACTGGTCTACAGTCTCTTGCATAGTCGAAGATTACGCTGACCAAAAAGAACGCCAAAAGATAATCACTAAGGAAGTTAATCTGAACGGTACTACTTCACAGTATCAAGCTCTTCGATTGGCTCGTTTCTATCGTGACCAGAACCTTGCTTGCCCTCTTAATATCTCTTTCAAGACTGGCATGCAGGGTATGCATTTGGAGCCGGGCGATGTTGTTACTGTAAGTTATCATGAGGTATTCACTGATTTACCGATTCGGATAACAGATATTAAGCAAAACGATGATGGTAATTACGAAATTTCTGGCCGTCAGTACAACGATACTATCTATGGCGATGCATTAGGTGGTGGCGTCCATTGGTATAACTACACAGACACCACACAGACCGTTGAAAAGCGCACTCCGTCAAATCCTACGAATATCAGGGCATATACACAATACAGACGCTATGAGGACGGTACGACAGGATACGACGTTATCTGCTCCTATGAACTCCCACAGAGGTACGATGTAGAGACAGGGCTGGTTTACTACAAGACGAATCACATGACAGGTGCTCAAATTGGAATATTCAAAGAGGGCGAGGTTGTTGATTCTGTCGGCTTATCGAGAGAATGGATATACGCAGGAGATAGCCCTACGAAGATTGTTATTCCTAATGCAAAGGTCGGAGACATCTATGAGTTCCGTGTACAGAGCCGTACAACCGATGGGTTGGTGTCTAGCGAAGCCAGTGCACCTACTACGACCATCAAGGTAACGGCCAAGGAGACTGTACCGTCACAACCGTACAATCTCACTTATAACTTCACTAAGGCGTTCACCTTTATGTGGTCGGATGTTCCTGATTCTGACGTAATGTACTATGAGATTCGTAAGGACACCAACGTAGGTTCTTCTGTTGGACTGCTCGGTAAAACACAGTCTACTTCGATTGATGTCAATTTGATGGAACGCAAGGGGACTGTCTATGTATACAGTGTAAACACATTGAAGAAGTACAGTTATCCTGTAAAGGTAACGTACAACTATCCGAAGCCAGACGCACCGAGTTACATTCACTTCACAGAAGCATTACGCGGTGTCAATGTACTGGTTGCTCCATTCCCTGTCCGTGTAAAGTCTATGAGACTCTACGTAGAAGGTTCGAACGTTTCTAAGGCACTTGACCTAGATAACTCCTCGTACACGTTCTACGGCGAACCAGACGTTTATAATTTCAGTGCATCTTATGTTGACCTCATGGGTGAAGGTTACACATCCGTAAAATATGCTTACACGATTAAACCTGAAATGAACCCTGAATGGCTCGAAGATGAAGCAATATCACTCAAGAAAGTCGATAAAGAAATTCAAGACGCCGTAAAAGACGCACAGCAAGCATTACCGAATCTTAACGAGAAAGTTGCTGAATTGACTAAAACAGACGATGAAATCAAGGCAACCGTTCAGAACAATGTAACAAAAATGTCATCGCAAATCAAGCAGAATGCAGACAAGATCACGAGTGTCGTCACAAATCTGAGCGACACGCAAAAAGCCAGCGCAGCTTATTCGGCCATCGCTCAGATGGTCAACGCAATCCAGATGCGCGTGACAGCTGACAATCTCAAAGAGATGGGACAGAGCGGCCAGCTCATGTCGTACATCAATCTGACGCCGACGGCAGTGTCCATCTTGAGCGAACTGCTGCACATCACAGCCGACACACTCATTGACGGTAATGTCATTACAAATGGGATGATAAAAGCCGGGGCAATCACGGCGGATAAGCTTGCAGCGAGCATCATTGAGCTGACAGCGAACCAGGGGATCAAAGGTGGCGGTGCCACACTTGATACTAACGGACTTACTGTACGCGGTTCTGATGGCTCCTATGTTGTACACGGTTCTAATGGCATGGAATTTCACGACGGTAACGGTAATACTTTTGCGATGGTTGGTGCTATGATTATGGGTACAGTAAAGGATGGTCAGTGGGTTAAATTCACTAAACCGTGGAAGACAGTACCAAACGTCATTGTCACGCCAATTAGCTTACAGACAGCTATCCCCGGTTATAACAGTACAAACCTCTACCTTGATTGCCGTCCACAGAATGTAACGGTTAATGGGTTCCAAGCTGTATGCCGCACAGTACTCAAAGCTGGTTCTGGTGGTCTTGTTCCTGTTAACAAAACAGTAACAGGGCATCTAGAATCTTACTCAATGACGATTGACGGCACGGAAATAACTATCCCTGAAAAGGCCACGACATTTACAATTAACACTACGTGGGCGATAACAAACTACGGAGAAGATAGGACACATCATGAAGACGATTACCATGCGTTCTTAGGCCCAGCGTACTTAAACCTAAAAATAGACGTAAACGGGACAAACAAAGTAAACAAAAGAATAGGCGCTGCGCCCGCAGACGATTGGTACTATGAGAAAACATTCAGTGGTGGACATTCCGAGACAATTACTGTGAGTGGTGGAGACAAAATCAAGATATATTTTGTAGCAACAGCGGAGAAAGGTAAGTGGCAGGACTTCAACGAGGCAGATGTATCAGCTACCATTGGTAACTATTCTTTCAACACCACAGCAGACTCACCTCTTGCTTCTGGTAATGCCTTCTTCCTTTGCACGGATAAACATAATAGCCCGTATACGATTAGTAATAGCTAATGATAAGGAGTGTGATAATAAATGCTAAACGCAGGATTCCAGTATTTAGAACAGCGTGACGCCAATGACACCATTACAAAAGACGGTGTTGTTGGCAAGAATAGTCCATTTGCTACAAGTGATAATAGCGGTATCTATGACATTATCGCGGAGGATTTACGGTGGCTCAAAGAGAATGTAGACGATGTAAAAGACACGTCCGATTTGGAAGCCATTAAGCAGTCTGTAACTGATATGTACAACGAGATGAAGAACAATAGCTCGTTTGGTGCAACGGCTGCTAAAGCTCAGGCAGAAGAAGCAAAGAAACAGGCACAGGCAGCATTAGAATCTGCAACAAATGCAAAAACGTATCGTGACGATATTGTGGCAAAATCCACAGAAGTCAATGATACCCTTGCTGAGATTAAGAATTGCATTGATAAGGCTGAAAAACTCAACGCATCCAACAAGGAGCTTGAGCAGTCCATTGCTGACTATGCAACCGTGGCAACAAATAAGGCAGACGAAGCATCTAATAGTGCAACCAAGGCTGCTACGAGTGAGACCAATGCTAAGACCTCTGAGACTGCGGCAAAGGCTTCTGAGACTGCAAGTAAAACGTCTGAAACTAATGCTAAACAGTATGAAGCAGAGGCAAAGGCTCATATGGATGCACTGGCAACCGGTGTATCTAATGCTAAGGCTTCGGAAACTGCAAGTAAGCTCTCTGAGACCAATGCTAAAACAAGTGAAGTTAATGCTAAAGCCTCCGAAGTTAGCGCCAAGACCTATGAAACCAATGCATCGAATGGTGCTGATTTAGCCAAGAAATGGGCAGAGTCCAGTGATTCCCCCGATTCGGTAAATGATACAGATAGTACTACTGGCAAAACTCAATCGTCAAAATCATGGGCAATCTATTCAAGAGACCGTGCTATCAGTGCATATAGCTCTGAATCCAATGCCAAGGCATCTGAGACCGCATCGAAGACATCTGAAACTAATGCTAAGACAAGCGAGACAAACGCTGCTAAGTCTGAATCCAATGCAAAAGCATCTGAAATTGCATCGAAAACATCTGAGACCAATGCAGCTGCCAGTGCATCCAGTGCTAAGACTTCGGAAGACAATGCAAGTACATCGAAATCCAATGCGGCAACTAGCGAAAGTAACGCCAAGTCTTATATGAGCACGGCAAAGGAATACATGACAAAGGCACAGGAAGCTCTTGCGGCAGCACAGGCGATTCAATCTATCGTCGATACAGCAAAGGCTAATGCAGAGAAATGTCTGGCCGATGTAGAAGCAGTAAAAGAATCATTAGCGAAGATGATTACTTACCAAGGCTCTGTCGATAATTACTCTGATTTGCCAACGAGTCCACAGGTAGGCTATTCGTATAA
>ERZ1034980.523-NODE-523-length-27725-cov-13.614384_pt1 | contig 27725 bp, 39 predicted proteins | sample MGYA00520622_ERZ1034980 | MGnify/ENA primary metagenome ERZ1034980 (study PRJEB33766, sample SAMN09781791) | gut metagenome | biome: gut microbiome | host: Homo sapiens | place: Madagascar | study: EMG produced TPA metagenomics assembly of the PRJNA485056 data...
GGTGATATCGATGGCTGAGAGCTTGAACGTCTGCACGGTGAGCGGGAACCTTGGCAAGGAGGCCGAGCTTCGCCTCACGCCTACCGGCATGGCCGTTGTCACGTTTCGCCTTGCGGTGAACAGCCGCCGCAAGATGCAGGACGGCAGCTACGAGGATGAGACGAGCTGGGTTCCCTGCGTGATGTTTGGCAAGCGCGGCGAGGCGCTGCAGCAGGGCGGCTACCTGCCGAAGGGCGCGAGAGTCGCCGTCACGGGGCACCTGCGCGAGAGCCGATGGGAGAAGGACGGCCAGCAGCACAGCAAGCTTGAGCTGTACGTGGACAACATCGTGGGCATGACGCAGTACCGCAAGGGCCAGCAGAGCGCCGCGGCAACAGCTGCGGCGGCTACCGCAGCCGCCATGCCAGCGGCGCAGCACCACGAGCAGCAGGGCTTTCCGATGATGCCGCCACCCCAGGCACCCAACATCTACGACGACATTCCGTTCTAGGGGTGCTTGCGATGATCGTTTACGGAAGGGGCTGCGCAGGGTGCCAGACCATCCCGCAGTCCATACAGCCCCAGGAGCCGAAGGAGCTACCCGAGGGCGCAGAGCACGGGAACATGATCGCCTACCAGCTGTACGGGTGCCGTTGCCGCAAATGCCAGGAGTGGGCGCTTGCAAGTAGGAAGCCTAAAGGCCGCCTGCGCCACCGCGTGGCCATAGGCAGCGTGAGGGCGGAAAGGAAGGAATGGGAATGAGCAAGGAGACGGTTGTGCGCTGCGATATGTGCGGCGCTGTTGTGGACGACAACACCAAGGGCGTGCTGTACCGCGATGTTTGGGGGCACATCGATGCCACCGACCTGTGCGGGAAGTGCGCGGAAGAGGTGCGCGAGTTCGTGAAGGGGAGCCGAAACGGAAAGGACGGCAGCGATGACTAGCTACGACTTCTTGACCGAATGCTGCGAAGGGGAAGCAGAAACCCAAGACGTGGCAAAGCATTTCTGCGAGGCTGAAGCACTTCAAAAAGCCATGTCCGAGCTTCGTTCCGTCAAAAGTGCGATAGGGCACGCGAACAGCGTTATGAACCGCGCCTTCGGCAAGATAAACATGCTTGAGCGTGAGAATCGGCAGCTTATGGAACGGTTGGAGGAGATAGAGGGGGGCAAGCCTCTGTTTACGCCCTTCAAGGACAAGCACGGTTGCATGATTCCGCTGGGTTCGTTTGTTTGGAACGGCCGTGCGGTCAACGTGGTGACAGCTCTTCGCTATGAAGACGGAATGGCACCCATGGTCGATTACGAAGAGGGCTGCGACCGGGCATTTAACGTTGAGCTTTGCGTGCTGGACGCAAACGGCGAGCCCATCACTGTGGGCGATACTGTTTACGTCGTCAACGGTTCGGGCGTGCCTAGAAGGGTAGAGGGCATCAATCCCGAAGCGAGTGCTGCCCTGCTCGAGGATAATCTAGGTTCCGTCGATGGGAACCTGCTTGCTCACCGTAGCCCCGACAGCTGGGAGGAATTGGAAAAGAGCACCCATCAATCGCCGACCTATTATGCGATGAAGTGCAAGGGGCTTTCGCATGGGGAAGTTTGTTTGTATACCTACTTTGACATGATGAAAGACCTTGTCAGCCGAGCCAAGCGCTTAGCGGGTGTTGAGAATGATTAGCGGCGAAGAGCGCCGTGAGGTGGCAAGCAGCCTTCGGCGCGATGCGGCATGCGGCGAAGGGTCGCTCTCGGAATGGTGGGGAAGGCTTCAATTTATCGTTCTTGATGAAGACGATTTCCCGAAACCAAGGGAGGTTTTCGAGAAGCTTGCCGACTTGGTAGACCGCACGACAATGAGCATTGACGTTGATAAGCATGGTTGCGCTTACTGCACCAAATGCGGCTGCGATGATTGTTGCCTTTCTGACGGTAATGCATGTTATTGCCCAAAGTGCGGCGCGGAGGTGGAGTGATGAGTGGTGAGAATACACTGCCGACCTGCTACTCTTGCCATGCGCCGGCAAGAGAGAGGTGTGTTTCGAAGATCACTGGCGAAGATTACACGTTATGCCCTGCTTGTGACCGCAGGCTTGGCGCGCTCGTCGATTGGGACAACACGCAGCTGCTCGAGGACAATGCGATCTGCCCGTATTGCGGATACGAGGACCTGGACAGCTGGGAATACGAGGAAGGGCACCAGGAGGTCAATTGCCCGAACTGCGGCAGGGAGTTCAACCTCGAGGTTGTTGTTGACGTCAGATACACGAGTAACCGACGTGGCGAGGACATGCCAGACGGTTACATGTACATGAGCGACACGGAGAGGTTTGAGTACGGAGAAAAGCTCATGGAGGTGGTCGAGTGATGTTTTTGAGGCACCCGATTGTAATGACCCGCCGAATGCTTATCCCGCCTTGCTCCGAATGCGGGCATTTCCTTTCAGTCAACGATTCGCCGTGGAGTGAAGATGCTTGCACATGCCCTAGCGCCATCAGGTTCTTTTCCAAGAGGGAAGCTTGCGATGTCAACAACCCCAAGACAGCAGCTGCGCGCGGCCGTATTTGCTGCCGTTTCGAGCGAAAGAGGCGAAGCAATGAGTGAAAAGCTGAAGCCCTGCCCCTTCTGCGGCGGGAAAGCATGGGCGTATAGCGGTACCACTTACCATTTTGAAAGCGGTTGGGGCTGGATATGCGCCTGCAAATCATGCGATGCGCAGGGGCAGATTGGCGAAACGAAGGCAGCCGCGATTGGGAACTGGAACCGCCGAACCGCGCAGCATTGCCGCTACGAGAGCACCGACCATTGCACTGAAAAATACAGCGTTTGCGGGCGGGAGGTCGAAACTTTCCATCCAGGTTATCGACATTGCCCCCGCTGCGGATCGTACATCGAGCCCGAAGAACGGATGCGTGGTTTCCGCTGCGATGGGGACATGAAGGAGGCGGGGCTGTGAGCATTATATCCGTCTGCATGTTCCTTCTAACGGCTTTTCTGCTTGGTGCGTTGGTAGCTCTGTTAGGGATGTACGTATCGATGAGGAGAATTGCCGAGTTCCGGAAGTTGGAGCGTGATTTGCATATATACAAGCAGGCTTACCAAACGGCCCGAGCTGAACGCGATTCCTTGAAATTCGGAGGAGGTGCGTAGCTTTTGGGAACCAATTACTACCTTCGCAAGGTAAAGCCGAGGCTGGTTTACGATGAGTACCACATTGCCAAGCGTTCTGCGGGGTGGTGCGTCAGCTTTCAGGATTCCGAGGACTACCGGGGCGAGGAAGGGGCACCTGCCTACCACTCGGTTGCGGATATCCGCAACCTCCTTAAATCGGGGGAGTATGAGTTGGCGAATGAGTACGGGGAAAGGTTTGGAGCCGATTCCCTGAAGGAATTCGAAGAGCTTTGTGAGTGGAGAGGCGGTGCCGCCTACGACGGCAAGCCCCTCGGCACCTACCCGCAGGACGAAGCACCTTGGGATCATGAGCCGGGTGCCACGGGCTACCGCGACCCTGAGGGCTATGCCTTCGACTCCCAGTATTTTAGGTGACGCGGCCGTTGAGCCCTTTTAAGGGATTCGCCAGTATCTAAAGCACCTATAGTGTCATTATGCTAAAATCCCAAATCAGGATTCATAACAATCTTCTCCAATCTGAAAGCCCCTGCGAACAGGGGCTTTCGCATTATGACACTATGGTTTCCGCAAGGGGTGGCAAATGTGTGAGCTTTCCGAGTATGACCGTCTGCGAATCGACTGCGCCAAGCGCTACCTGGCAACCGTCCATGCGGCGCGTGCCAGGCTGGAGCGCCAATGCGCCCGCCGAATCGAGCAAGCGCAGAAGATGGAGCCTAAGGCCATCGTGTACTCGGGAATGCCCGCAAGCCCCAACGCCTACGGCGATGCGCTGCCCGATGCGGTTGCGAAGCTGAGCGTTATAGACGATGCCATTTCCGCTGCCTCTGCGGAATGGGAAGAAGCTGTATCCCAGGCGTACAAGTGCCTTTACGCGATGGAAAGCCCCGAATACTCGGAGCTTTTGGAGCGCCGATACATCAACGGCGAGCAATGGGCGGAAATCACGTGTGCCATGGGCAAGGGCATAACCTGGTGCCAGTACTCGAAGGAGCCCGCCCTTATCCAGCTTTACGACACCTTGCCGAACGAGTTCCGAATTCCGCGCGTTCCAGCGATATAGACGAAAGAAACGCGCTTCTTTTTAATCTATTCCAAGCGAATGAGCCAATCGACAAAAGAAACTCGGCATTTTTCGACAAAAATCGGCAATTTTCGGCAACATTCGGCAAGAATCGGCAACATTCGGCAATTTTCGTCAATGAAAAAGCGCTATAACGGTATGCGTCAAAAAAAGACAAGGAAACCCGCCAAGGCAAGCGCCGAAGCGGGTTTCTTCGTTCTCGGGAAAGAAAACCTTATGACAATCGAATACATGGCGCGCGCTGCGTCGAGGCATGAAACCGCTTTTGCGCATGCGATGCTTCACGCAATCGCCGTTTACCGAGCCTATGGAGGTCGCTTCGTATGGCCTACTGCCTAGCGTGCGGTTGCAACCGCGATACAATCGGCGGATTCTGCCGGCAATGCAGGGCAGACATGGCACGGCGCAAGGTTGCCGATGCCAAGCGAAGCATACGCGTCCCGCGCGCCGAGCAGCCGCATGGCCATGAGTCCAAGGCTTGCCAGCCATGACGCGCAACGTTCGCCGATCTTATGCCAGGGACAAGCTGAGACAGAGCATAAAGCGCCAAGGCTTGCCGTGTCATATATGCGGGCTGCCCATAGACTACAGCCTGCCGGCGGGGCACCCCATGAGCTACGAGCTTGACGAGTTGGTGCCCGTGTCCCGCCTGCCTTACGAGCAGCGCAAGGCCGCTGCGTGCGACCCTTCCAACGTCGCGCCCGCGCACCGCAGGTGCAACCAGCGCAAGGGGAACCGTATGGCAACGGACGCGGGGCTGGACGCTGCCAAGGCCGCGCCCATCGCGCATTCGCGGCAATGGTGAGAGGCTGCCTTGGTGCGGCATATCCTTCTATCTGTCTTTGCTATGGAATATAACGATCTGACCTGGACAAACGAAGGGGTGGGGTATCCCCCTCCCCCTGGGGTGCTCCGACGCCCGGGGGCATAGTCGGAAAATACCCCCGAATCAGAAATTTTGCCCAGGGGAAGCCTTCGGAAAGGTTGTTTTTGAGCCTTGAAGCTATCCGATATCCGCCCGTACGAGCGCAACGCCCGCAACAACGAGAAGGCGATTCCCGCCGTGATGGAGTCCATCAAGCAGTTCGGGCTTCGCGGCACCATCGGGCTTGAGTCTCCCGATAACCCGGTGATCGTCTTCGGACACACCCGTGTCGAAGCGTGCAAGCGCCTTGGTTGGGAGGAGATACCCGATTCCAAGGTTGAGTACTGCGACGACCTCACGCCAGAGCAAGTAAAGGCTTTCCGTATAGCGGACAACAAGACGGGCGATATAGCCACCTACAACAAGTCGATGCTGCGCGAGGAGATACGCACGCTCAAGGATTTCGACATGTCCAAGTTCGGTATCGACTTCAAGAGCAAGAAGCTGCCGCTTGGGTACGAGGCGATGCGCACCGATAAAGCCTACAACCTGGATCTGGTGAATCGCTCCGACTGTAACGCAAGGGGATTCCCGAAGCTGCGCCCTGTGATGGCCGCACCTGAAGCCTTTGTGCCGTTCAACTACGCGAAGAGCACGAGCGAAGATGAGAAGAAGGGCGCGGCGTGCCACTTCTTCAAGGACGATTACCAGTTCGAGCGCATTTGGCAGCGCCCCAAGGCTTACCTGGACGCGCTGGGCGGCTTCGATTGCGTGCTCACGCCCGACTTCTCGCTTTACCTGGACATGCCCAAGCCGATGATGGCGTGGAACCACTACCGGCAGATGTGCATAGGCAAGGTTCTGCAGGATGAGGGGATGAAGGTAGTGCCCACCCTTACCTGGGCGGGCGAGGAATCGTACTCGTTCTGCTTCGAGGGCATACCGAAGCACGGCACGGTTGCCACCTCAACCGTGGGCGTTCTGGAAAGCGAGGAATCCGTTTCTTTTTGGAAAGCGGGCATGGCTGAAGCCCTTAGGCGGATACGCCCTAAGTGCGTGCTGGTGTACGGCGCGGAAGTGAAGTTCGACTTCGGCGATGCCGAGGTTGTCAGGTACAAGGCGCACATAAAGCGCGGAAAGCGGGTTTGCTGATGGGCGGTAGAGGGGCCTATTCCGTATCTTCAGGCAAGAGAAAGATGCATATTAGACTTCTTGGCCACGATAGCTCGTGCCACCCAAAGAACGCAGGCGGCAATCCCGACAGCCGTAGCGGTGTCGAAGAGCTCGCTAAAATGGCTGGCTTTGCTGCTACAGCGGGCACGGATGAGATAGGCACCCAATCGATGGGTGCTTACACAAGCGCGATAGGCAAGCTTGAGAGAAAATTCGGTGCTCTTAAAGCTGTTCCAACAACTTTGGCGGGAGCTGATGGCTCAGGTTTTTATGCTGCTGCCGGTGGTTCCGATAAGGGCGCTGTTCTTATGCTCAACCGCAAGGCTATGGCCAATGCTGCCAAGCATGCGAAAGCCCAGGGGAAGGAAGAGGCGGACGGCTTCAAGATGCCGACCGATGGCAAGCTCACTTCGAGGGCAAACTACACGGTTACACATGAATACGGTCACCTTCTCCAGAACGCGCTTTATCAAAAAGCCAAGAAAAACGGTTACACTGGAACACGTAGCCAGCATGCGAAGAAAGCATATAAGAGCATTCAACGAACGGCATTCATGAAATATGGCGCCACAAGCAAATCGCTTTCCCGCTATGGAAGAACGAATGAATTCGAAGCCTTTGCCGAGTCATTCGCGAACTTAAACTCTGGTTCCCCCAACGCATTCGGAAAGGCGATGGGGGATTACTTGAAGAAGAACAAGCTCTAAAACCGTTAGGAGGTACCCTCATGGATCAAGGGATGCCTTTCTTCATGACGAATCCTGATTGGTACACAACGTTTGATATCAGCGGCGATTTCCCCGAAGATGGCAGGGGCTATCACCTCACGGACAAAGCACCGCAAGAGGCCATCGATTCCTATAACGAGTTTTACGCGCTTCACGACCAAAACGCATTCGACAAGATTGTCGAGCAGCTGGTGAAGGGGCCAAATGAGCGTTAGCGATTTCGAGTTAGGGAAGTACAAGGCGCTTTCCTATCTTTACGAGTGCATCCGTGAGGGCGTGGAGCCAAACGATGCCAAGGCGCAGGAAGTGACGAAGCTCAACCCTGTTTTCTGGCGGGCTGTGGAGAACGACCTTGTTAGAAACGAATTGGTTACGGCTGTTGAGGTAAAGACGCTCAAGGAAACGCTCTACGGCAATCTGCAAATCACTTCTGCCGGCGTTGCCTACCTTGAGGAAAACCCTGGCGCGCGCAAGGCGCGGGAATTCCTGGGCGCGGCTTTCGAAACAGCACTGAAGGTTGCCGTGGAAGCCACCAGGTACCTATAACCAAAACAAACAATCGAATTCGCAAGCGCCCTGCGGGGCGCTTTCTTTATGCCCTGTTCCTAAGGAGGCGGTGTCGCTTTGCCCCTTGATAAGCCGGGGTCTGTTGCCAACGACCCCATAAAGAGCGCGAAGTGGGACGAGATAACCGAGGGGCGTAGCTTCACGCGCTCGGACGTGCCCGCGCTTGCCCTGCTTTGCCAGTGGCACAAGATCGTCGAGCTTGCCACCGACGAGCTGGACAGGTTCGGCGAGCAGACCGCCTACGGAAACGATATGGGCGATCTGAAGGAGTTTCCGCAAATCGGCACGTTGAAAAAGGCGAGCGCCGAGATACGCGCCCTGAACAAGCAGCTTGGAATAACCGACTCGCATGAGGAGGGTGAGGCAGATAGCCAGCAACAGCAAGCAAGCGTCCTCACCGTGTTCCAGGGCGGGCGTGCGCAAAGGCGCGCAAGAGCCACGGGTTAGGGTCGAGCGCGGTGAGGTATGCGAATCGGACGGTACCGATGCCGCCAACCTCATGGCGAACATGGGAATGACACTGTTCCCCTGGCAAGCCGATATCCTGGATGTGTGGTGTTCCCGTGATTCGAGGGATACGCCCTCTTTCGTGACCTGCGGCCTTTCGGTTCCGCGCCAGAACGGCAAGAACGCCATACTGGAGGCTTTCGAGTTCTACCAACTGGCCATTTGCGGGGCACATATCCTGCACACGGCACATCGTGTGAAGACCGCCAAGAAGTCGTTCCAGCGCCTGGTGCGCTACTTCACCGACAAGAAGCACCGCGACGTCATGCGGGCTGTGGAGAAGATCCGCTACACCAACGGCGAGGAATCCATACAGCTGAAGAACGGCGGGGTGATCGAGTTCTCCGCCCGCAGCCGTGCGGGTGCCCGTGGCTTCGACGATATCCAGGTTGTCGTGTTCGACGAGGCGCAAGACCTCACGGACGACCAGCTGAGCGCAATCATGTACACGCTGGCAGCATCCGCAACGGGCTACCGCCAGATGATATACACGGGCACGCCGCCCGATATCGCCAGCCCCGGCACCGTCTTCCGCCGTACGCGCAAGAACGCGCTGGACGGCGGCGGCAAGCGCCTTTGCTGGCACGAGTGGAGCGTGGAGAGCGCCCCGAAGCAGGGCGCGACTTTCGCCGATGTGCTCGATGACGTTTACGCAGCGAACCCCTCCATGGGCTACACGCTTGACGAGGAATACACGGAATCGGAGTTCGGAACCGCTGACTTGGAGTCCTTCGCGTGCGAGCGCCTGGGCTGGTGGAAGTCGGACGTTCTGGAGCAGAACCTGATAATCGATGCGAAGAAATGGGCGAAATGCTGCATCAAGGACGATGATGCCCCGACTGGGGGAAAGCTTGCCTACGGCGTGAAGTTCACGCCCGACGGCAAGACGGTTGCCGTCTCCGCCGCGATACTGCCAGCCGAGGGCAAGCCCTTCGTTGAGTTGGTGGACATTTACAGCACCGGGCGCGGTGTCGGGTTCCTCACCGAATGGCTGATGGAGCGAAAGAGCAAGTGCGCGGTTTGCGTCATAGACGGCCGCGCGGGCGCGCAGGCGCTCATGCAGCAGCTGCGCGCGGGCGGGTTCCCGCGAAAGGGTGTGGTGGAGTGCACCACCTCGAACGCCATTGCCGCCGCATCGGGCTTTCTTGATGCGGTGAACGGCGAGGCTTTGGAGCACATAGCCAGCCCTGCCATGGATGATTCCGCCCTGAAATCCGTTAAGCGCGTGATAGGTCGAAACGGGGCCTTCGGCTTCGGCGACGGCTTGGAATCGCTTTCGGCCCCCATCGAGTCGGGGGCGCTTGCCCTGTGGGGCGTTAAGAACACACGGCGCGACCCTAAGAGAAAGGCGAAGGTGCACGTATGACAGTATCTGTACCCTACCAGGTGGCCGCTGCCGACGGGCTGCGCGAGGAAGACCGCGAAACCGTGCGCGGACTGCTGAACAACTGGCAGACCCATTACGCGGGCAACGTGCTTCGCAACAGCTACTACGAGTCGCACTCCATGCTGAAGGACTTGGGAATATCGGTTCCCGATTCGCTCAAGAACCTGGAGGTTGCGTGCGGATGGGGTTACAAGTGCGTGGAGGTGATGCGCGACCACCTGGCTTTCGACGGCTTCAGCGTGGAGGACGAGCGGTACGACTCCGACCTGCGCGCCATGGTGCGCCGCAACTCGCTTGATGTCCGAGTAGGGAAAGCCTTGAACAGCGCGCTTAAGTACTGCTTCAGCATGTGGGTCGTGACCGCCGACGAGGAAGGCCACGCCCGCATATCCGCGTACCCGCCCACACTGGCAACGGGGCTTTGGAACGATGTGTCAGAGCGTTTGGACGCCGGTATGTTCGTGGTGCGTTTCAGGCGCGAGAACGGCGTGAAGACGAACCACCCCGATTGGGTTGACGTCATGCTTCCCGATTGCCTTATCCGCCTGCACGAGCAGCGCCCGGGCTACTGGTTCGCCGAGTACGTGCCGCATGGGCTGGGCGTGGTGCCCATGTTCGTGATGCCGTACAACCCCGATGACGACAGGCCGTTCGGCACCTCGCGCATCACGCCTGAGGTGCGGTGGCTCATAGACTGCGCGATACGCGCCAACGTGAACGAGGAAATCGCCTCTGCCTTCGCCGCATCCACGCAGAAGTATCTGCTGGGCACCGATGGCGAGAGCTTCGAGGGCGTTTCCCGTTGGGACGCGTTCATAGGCTCGATCCTGGAAGTGGAGATGAACTCGGACGGCGGAACGCCGCAGTTCGGGCAGCTGACGCAGCCCAGCATGCAGCCGCTTTCCGAGCACTTCAACAACCTGTGCAAGCGCATGAGCGCGGCAACGGGAATCCATGTGGGGCAGTTCGGGATCATGTCCGACAACCCCAGCAGCGCCGAGGCGATATACGCCGAGAACGAGCCCCTGATTCTCAAATGCAAGTCGTTCATCAAGCAGGCGAAGGGTGCTTTACGGCGCGCGTGCACGGCGGCGCTTGCCACCGAGTACGGCAGCGACTATGACACGGCAGAGCGCACGTTCGATGTCTCCGCACACTTCCTGAACCCATCCATGCCCACTTTGGCGCAGCAGACAGATTCGAGCATCAAGCTCGCAAGCGTTTGCGAGGGGTTCGCGGAAACGCGGGCATTCTGGCGGCTTAACGGCTTCGACGATGACGAGGTGCAGGAAATAGACTCGCAGATTCGCAAGGCACGCGCCCGCATAGCCGCCCAGAGCGCGGCGCTCGCGGCGGTGCAGCAGCAGGAAGGCCAGGCGGCAGCAGATGGCGGTATCCCAAGCGCTACTTGACGCGTTCCGCGCCGAGCTCGAAACACAGGCGGGCAAGGCTTCATCTTATGCTTTGGCGTATTTAGCGGCGATGCGCGCCATGTTCCCCGATGTCGGGGTAGCCGAGGTTCGGGATGCGGCCATCGAGGGCATCCGCGAATCCTTGAGCATCTACGGCGACCAGGCGGCCGCCTTGGCGGGAGCCCTTTTCGACCAGCTGGCCGCCGAGCACGGATACGCTGCTAGTTCTACCGTGCAAAGCGTCATAGACGATGCCGAGATTGAGCGCAAGGTGCGGTACTTCGCTGGCTCGCTTGCTTCGGGCAAGGTAGAGGAATTCGACCGCAGCGTATCGGACTTGACGGGTTACTACGTGAAGCGCAGCGCGTTCGAGAACATGGTGCGCAACTGCGAGCGGAACGGGATACGATACGCCCGCGTGCCTTCGGGCACGGAAACGTGCGCGTTCTGCTTCATGCTCAGCTCGCGCGGGTTCGTGTACCGCTCGAAGGGAAGCGCAAGCAAAAACCACCGCACGGGCGGCGGGTACCACCTGAACTGCGATTGCATCGTTGTGCCCGGCTTCGGCGATATGCCGCCCGATGCCCAGGTAGAGGGATACGCCCCCTCAAAAATGTACGATCGCTGGAGCCAATGCGCCCGAACCGTGGGCGTTGACGCCGAAAAGGCGCTGGGTTCAGAAGAGCTTCGCCGCGCTGTGCTGCAAGAGGTTAGAACCCGCGACTGGCGCTGGCTCTACACGGGCGAGGTGCCCGAGGTGACGTTCTGCGAAGAGATCGCCTCAGGTGCCTACAAGAAACCCGAAAAGCACGAGTTAACCATTGCGAAACTGTTATCGCGAAACGGGTTCAAGTGCCATTTTGTTGTTGACAGGCAGAAAGCTTTGGAGCTGAAAAACGGCTCAACCGACTGGATAGGGCTTCCAGACCTAGAAGGCGGCATCGAGCTCAAATCCCTTATGAACGCCAAAAGCGTTAAGGCGATAGATAGATTGCTGAGGGATGCAGGAAAGAAAACCGGCTTAGCCGTTTGCGTTGTCGATAATTCGCGCGGCGTTGTTTCCGATCATGATGCACTTGCCGAAGTGCGTGCGCGAATGGCGAAGAGAAACGTTCACAACGTTATCTATGTTGATTCGAGCGGAAAGCCGATAAGAATTCGAGCGTAAACCAAAAACCCGGGAGGGACCATAAAGGCCCAACCCAGGTGTAGGGCTATTTTAACGCATGCGAAGTCAAAGGGAGAGAACATGAAACGTGATTTAGACCTTGTGAGGGCGATTCTCGTTACGGCTGAAGATTCGTCTAGGGCGGTTTCCGAAGGCGAGCTTTTGGAGCTTGACGACGACATTCATAAACTAGCATTCCATGTCGAACTTATGGTGGAGCATGGGCTTATCGTGGGTAGCGTTACCTATGACGGTTTCCGTACCCGCCCTCTTTCAATCGAGGTTCACCACGTCACTTGGCAGGGATTCGATTACTTGGACGCTATCCGATCTCCGAAGGTTTGGGACAAAGCCAAGAAAGTTATCGCGAAATCGGTAGGTGACACTTCGCTTTCCGTGGTGAAGCAGACGTGCCAGGCTATTGCGTGGCAGATGATACAGCAGCAGATAGGGCTTTAGCGCCCTGTTGCGAAAATAGAGCATGGGCAGGTGGCGGAGAGGATGAACGCGCCCGGTTGCTAACCGGGTGTGCCCCAAAGGCACCGCGGGTTCGAATCCCGCCCTGCCCGCCATATTCAAGTTGATTGAAGCAGTCCGCATGGGCTGCTTTTTTCATGCGGAAGATATGACCCGCATGGGTCGAAACGAAGGCCGCACGGCCAGGAAGAGAGGATGCAATGGCACAGAAAACCGAGCCCAAGGAACCCCAGGAGCCGACCGATCCCAAGGAACCCCAGGAGCCGACCGATCCCAAGGAACCATCCGAGCCGAACGGCGAGGGCGGCGCACAGGGAGAGGATTGGGAAGCCAAGTACCGCGAGGCGGTGAAGCACTCCCGCGAGTGGGAGAAGAAGGCCAAGGCCAACCTGACGGACGCTAAGGCGTACCGCGATTCCCAGACTAAGCAGAAGAGCGTTGAGGAACGCTTGGCGGCATTGGAAAGCGAGAACGCGGCGCTGAAGGCAAGCGCCGAGCGCGCCAAGGCCGTGAAGGAAGCCGCGAAGGCGGCGGGCGTTCCCGAGGCCATCGTGGCCACGCTTTCCGGCGAGGACGTGGAAGCCCTAACCGAGCAGGCAAACGCCATCGCGGCGGTGATGAAGCCAAAGGGCGGCGCACCTGCGGCAGCCGAGGCGGGCAAGCTCGACAACGGCACCCCGAAGCCCACCAAGAAATCGATCATGGGCATCAAGGACACCAAGGAGCGCCTGCGCCAGATAGCCATGCATCCCGAGCTTTTCAAGAACAAGAACTAACCAGAAGGAGAAACGCATATGCCAGCACCAACAGGGGCGGTAACCACCGAGCAGATGAGCTTCGCGCTCGACCAGGAGTTCGTGACCCACTTCGATCAGGACGTCAACCAGCTTAAGGACATCTTCGGCATCGTGGATGTGGAAGTGCTGAAGGCGGGCGTGACGCTCAAGCAGTACAAGGTAACGGGCTCCCTCAACGCCTCCCAGGCAGAGGAGGGCGAGGAAATCCCGCTTTCCCAGTACAAGGAAGATCCCATCCCCATCGGCGAGATGGTGCCCAAGACTTACCGCAAGCTGACCACCGCCAAGGCCATCTTGAAGAGCGGCTACGAGCACGCCGTGGTGCGCACCGACAACAAGATGCGCAAGGACGTTCGCGCCGATATCCTCAAAGGCTTCTACGAGTACCTGAAGAACGGCACGGGCACCGCCGAGGGCACCGACCTCCAATCCACGCTTGCCAACGTCGATGCGGCATTGGACGTTGCTCTGGAAGACAACGACGACTCCACAGACGGCAAGGTGTACTTCGTGAACTCGCTCGACCGCGGCGTTTGGCTCGGTTCCCACGAGATCACCGGCGCTCAGACCGCGTTCGGCATGACCTACATGGAGGGTTTCCTGGGCCTGACCGGCACCACCGTGTTCACCTCCAAGGTTCCCCGGGGCACCGTGTACGCAACGCCCAAGGAGAACTTGCACCTGTACACCCTGGACTTCAGCTCCCTGGGCAACGCGGGGCTTGCCTACGAGGTCTCCGACAACGGCTGCATCGGCGTGCACCACACGCCCGCATACAACCGAGCTAGCGCCGAGACCCACGTGATGACGGGCACCACGTTCCTTGCCGAGGCAACCAACTACATCTTCAAGGGCACCATCAATGGCGGTACTGCCAGCCAGACGATTCCCGTTGCCGTCGTGGACGAGCTGGAGCCCGCAGCAGCGGCAACGCCCGTTGTGCAGGCGGCAGTGGCAGACGAGGCTCCTGTAACCCAGGCGGCAGCCGCGAAGAAGGCACCGGCACGCAAGACTGCGAAGGCAGCCGCGAAATAACCCAAGGCCGTTAGGAGGTGTCGGCATGGAAGAAACCGCTTTCGCCTCTTACGCCGACTACTCCAGCCGCTACGGCACCGATGCGGACGAGGAACGCGTTTCAACGCTGCTCTCGGACGCATCGGGGTTCCTGACGGCAGAGTACGAGAGGCGTTACGGCTGCGCTTGGGAGCAGGGCGCGCACCCCATCTTCGACCGAAACGCCGCCGCCGTGTGCTGCGGCATGGTTGCCCGCATGCTGGCAACGCCCGAAGACCTTTACGGCGCGAGCCAGTACAGCCAGGGTACGGGCGTTTACAGCGCATCGCTGACGTTCGCGAACCCAACGGGAGACATGTACCTGAGCGCCGCGGACAAGAGGCGCTTGGGCCTTGCGGGCGGGCGAATGCGCAGCATTCAGGCGGCAACCTGGCAGGACAGGGGCTAGCCATGGAGTTGATAAAGCCCGAAGAGGTAACCGTGGTTCGCCGCTCCCTTGCCCTGGACGACCTTGGCGAGCCCAGCGGCGAAACAGAGACAGCCGAAACCGTTATGTGCGTGGTTGCTCCGGGGGCAACCGCCGATTTGGCCGCTTCGCGCCCGAACGGCGTTTCGGTTGCCTACACGCTGCATTTTCCCAAGGGCTACACGGAATCCCTTTACCGCGCCCATGTGCTGGTGCGCGGCGAGGAGTTCGCCGTGGTGGGCGACCCGAAGCCCTATTCCGATGCGAACACCCCTGGCAGGTACAACCGCGCCGTGGAGGTGACCCGAGCCTATGGTTAGGTTCCAGGTGGGCATAAAGGCGGATTTCGGGAGGTTCCAGTGGGACAGGGACGGCTACGCCGCCGTTGCGTCCATGCCGGGCGTGCAGCGCATGGTGTCGGATTCCGCCGAATCAACCAAAAAGGCGGCGGATGCGGCGCTCTCGGAAGGCGGCTACTCTCTGCCCGGCCACGAGGTGAAGGACTTCCAGGGCAAGCTTGCGCCAGGCAAGGTGGTTCGCACCAAGACCGACCAGGCGCGCTACACCCAGGCGAAGAGGAAGAGCCTCACCAAGGCTCTGGGAAGTGCGAAGGGGGCGTAAGGCAATGGACATCGAAGCGGTTGCGGCACGCGCGCTGAAAGCAGCGCTTGGCGTGCCCGCGTACCCGGAGGCTCCAAAGGAAGCGCCAGATGAGTTCATCACCGTTGAGGCAACGCGGGCAACGGGCGGGTTCACCGACCGCGTGGCGCTTGACATCGACTGCTTAGCGCCGCCGAACAGCCGAAAGCGGGCGAAGGCCCTTGCGGAAAGGGTCATGGGCGCGGTGCCAGGGCTCTGCTCCGAGCCGTGCATCTTCGCCCCGGCGGTTGCCAATTGGTACCGCATGAACGAACCGGACACGAACCGTTCGCGCTACGTAGTTCAGGTAGAGCTTACGGTTTGCGAGTAGAAAGGAAGGCAGCGCATGGCGAAGAACAGCGTTGCGACGACGAACAACCAAGAGAACGTATCGGCGGGCAAGGGCGTAGACGGCGGCTACATCTTCGTGGCTCCCACGGGCACCGCCCTGCCAACCGATATCAAGGCGGAGCTCGACCCTGCGTTCAAGGTGCTGGGCTTCATCTCGGAAGACGGCTACGTTGAGACCGTTGACGAGGACACCAGCGACATCGTTGACATGAACGGCGACCTGATGGACTCCACCAACTCCAACCGTGTGGAATCCGCGCAGGTCACGCTTGCCGAGATCAAGGCGGGCACGCTGAAGGTCCAGTACGGCGAAGAGAACGTCACGGACGAGAACGGACTCATCACCGTGAAGCACAACGCGAACTCGCACCCCACGTTCAGCTACGTTCTGGAGCTCGCGCTTAAGAACGGCCGCCGCTGGCGAAAGGTGGTGCCGCTGGGCAAGTCGTCCGAATTGGACGACTTGAACGTTGTCAGCTCCGAGCTGTGCCAGCGCCCGCTCACCATCAAGTACCTCACCGACGAGCAGGGCAACACCTGCTACGACTACATCGAGTCCACCGAGACGAACGCCGCGGCCTAAAGCCGCGCGAGGAAGGCCCTGCGGCCGCGTGCTGCGGGGCTTTCCCTTTCTTCAGGGCCGTTCGCCCATGGCCATGCCGCTTCAGTAGGCGGCGGCATGGCCATGGGCGGGCCGTGCCCGCGAGAGCCTACGAGCCTACGAAAGGAAAAGAAATGACCGTTATCACCAAGCCGACCGTGGAAATCGAGTTCCGAGGGGAGCGCTTCAAGGTAAGCAAGGCCGCGTTCCGCTCCATGAAGGTGCAGAAGAAGATGGCGCTGATGGAAGAGGACCTGAAAGGCGCGTTCGAGGCAATGGACATGATCCTGTGCGGCGGGCTGGACGATGCGCTCGACCGCATCCCCGAGGCCGACGGCACGGTGTCGGAGTACGGCGCTTCCGCCGAGGCTTTCGGCGCGCTGTTCGAGAAGATCGGCGAGCAGCTGGGAAAAAACTAACCGCCTTCGCCGCCGACTGGCTGGCGAACCCCGTGGACCTCATATGCGACTTCAGGCAGTTCTACGGAATCGACCTCCCGCTTCCGGAAGATGCGGAAGGGCTGGATTTCGACATGCTGCGCTGGTCGGTGCTGTGGGAGGGCTTGCCCAGGGAGTCGCGAACGGCAAGGCGGCTGGACGCGTCGCTTGAGTGGAGCCCCACCGACTACCTGCTCCATTCGATAGAGTTCAGCGCCCGCTGGCTGCAATGGGCGCGAACCAAGGACGGAACCCGAGGGCGCAACGCGCCCAAACCGATTCAGACCCCCGGCGAGCGCCAGCGCAACCGCCAGAGGGCCGATGCTGCGCTGGCGCGGCGCAAGGCGATAGACAGAGTGCTTGGGATGACAACCGAATAAGGGGGCTTGGAGCCTATGGCGGCAAACGTCGGCACTGCGTACGTAACGGTGCTGCCCTCAATGAAGGGCTTCGGGGCGGCGGTCAGCAAGGAGTTCCAGGGCGCGGGCACCGCCGCATCCGCCGCATTCGGCAAGACCGCCGCCAAGGGCTTCGAGCAGGCTGGCAGCGAGAGCGGCGGCAAGTTCCTCTCGTCCGTCACCTCGAAGCTTAAGGGCGTCGTCAACGTCGCCACCAAGGCGTTCGGCATCGTGGGCGCGGTTGCCACCGGCGCGTTCATGAAGGGCGGCATAGACCGCGCGCTGAACATCGAGCAGGCGCAGTTCAAGCTCAAGGGCATGGGCATGGACGTGGAAAGCGTCATGGCATCTTGCAACACGGCGGTGAGCGGAACGGCGTTCGGCCTTGCCGCCGCCGCGACCGCCGCAGCCAACATGGGTGCGGCGGGCGTTGCCGCGGGCGACCAGATGACCAGGTCGCTGCAAGCCGCAACCGGCGTTGCCGCCATGGGCGGCGTGGAGCTGGAGCGCGTGGGCGGCATCTTCGCCAAGGTTGCCGCGAACGGCAAGCTCTCGGGCGACGAGCTCCTGCAGATGTCGGACATGGGCGTGAACGCCCTTTCCGCCCTGAGCTCGTACCTGGGCAAGTCGCAGGCCGATGTGCGCGCCATGGTCACCAAGGGGCAAATCGACTTCCAGACCTTCAGCGACGCCATGTACGCCACGTTCGGCACTGCCGCCTACGGCGCGAACGATACGTTCAGCGGTGCCATGGCCAACGTGCAGGCGGCGCTTTCGCGCGTCTCGGCGAAGTTCGCGGACCCTGCGCTGAAGGGCTTGAAATCGGTTTTCCAGGCGACCATACCCGCCATCAACGCGGTGAGCGCGCGCCTTGACCCGCTGATATCCGTGTTCAGCGCTCTTTGCGAGCAGGTGAGCGGGCAGGTCGTGACGGGCATCAACGCCTTCACGCAGGCGCTAAACGATACGGGCAACCCGATAACGGCCCTGAAGGCGGCTCTTGATGCGGTTGTCCCGGCTGGCAGCCGTGCAAGGGAGATCTTCGATACGGTCTGCAACGCCGCACAGGGCTTGCTTCCCGTTGCGCAGGAGGCGGGCTCGATGCTCGCGGGCATCTTCGATACTGCCGCTGCCGCAGCGGGAAAGTTCGCGCCTGTCGTCCAGGACGCGGCGGGCAAGGTCGTCGCGTTCCTTGCAAACGGCGGGGCGCAGGCAACCGCGTTCGGTGCGGTGTTCGCCGGTGCGTTCGCCTTGCTGGCAACGCCCATCGGGCAGCTTGCGGCGAAGCTGCCCGCGATTATCGGGCTGGTAACGGGCCTGGGCGGCTCGGTGTCGGGAATCGTCGGCACCTTATCGCTTATGGGCGGGAACTTCGCCAAGCTTGTTTCTCAGATGGGCTTGCTGAAGGGCTCCATGTCCTTCTTCAGCGGAATGCCCGCATTGTTGGGCGCTTTGGTATCGCCTGTGGGCCTTGCAGTTGCGGGCATAGCCGCGCTTGCGGCGGGCTTCGCGTACTGCATGGCGACGAGCGAGGAATTCCGCAACACGGTGATGAACCTGGTTTCCGGCATAGGGGCCAGCCTTCTTCCCGTGTTCGCTCAGCTGGGAACGACGCTTGCAAGCATCGCATCTGCAGTGCTGCCCGTGATAGTGAGCGCCGTGCAGCAGCTCGCGCCCATCTTCGGGCAGGTAGTGGCCCTGGTGCTCCAGGTTGCGGCGGCGCTCGCGCCGATGATTGCGCAGCTGATGGGCTCGCTTCTGCCATGCGTCACAACGATAATCGGCGTTCTCGCCAACATCGTTAGCGCGGTAATGCCGGGGCTGGTGGCTGTCCTCAACGTGGTGATGTCTGTTCTTCAAGCGGTTATCCCCGTTGTGATGAGCATCATCTCGGTTGTGGTGTCCGTTGCCTCCCAGATAATCGCGGCGGTAACGCCCATCGTGGCGCTCATCGGAACCGTGGTAACCGCGGTGATGGGCGCGGCAAGCATGGTGGCATCCACCCTTGCCGCCGTCGTCTCTACTGTGGTAAGCGTGTTCGGCGCAATAGCCAGCACAGTGACAAGCGTCATAGCAACAGTCGTCTCGGTCGTCACATCCGGCTTCCAGGCGGCAAGCTCGGCGGTATCCGCCGCAGTGAACGCCATCGGCTCGTTCATTGCAGGGCTGCTCTCCACGGTTTCGAGCATCTTCAACTCGATAGCCCAAACCGTTACCAGCTGCGTGCAGAACGCTTTTTCCGCCGCGCAGTCGGCGTTCAACAGCATGCTCAGCGCCATCGGCTCGGTGTGCGGGCAGATATACGGCGTGGTTCAGAGCGGCTTCAGCTCCGCCATCAGCTACATAACGGGGCTCGCATCCCAGGCTTGGCACTGGGGCGCTGACATAATCAACGGCATAGTCGGCGGCATACAGTCCATGATCGGCAACGTCGCGGGCGCGGCAGGGCAGGTCGCGGACACCATCCGTTCGTTCCTGCACTTCTCGGAACCCGATGTGGGGCCGCTCTCCGACTTTCACACTTACATGCCCGATATGATGGGCGGCATGGCCAAGGGAATAAAGCAGAACATGGGAGCCGTGCGGAAGGCGGTTTCGGGCGTTGCGGACGAGATGGCTCAGGGATTGGGAATCGCCGAGCCGCAGCTTTCCGTTGCGGGCGCTTCCCCTTACGCCGTTGGTTCGGCTTCGCGCCCGGCGGCAAGCCAGGGCGCGGGAGCGTCCTACTCGTTCACGGGCGATATAACCATCGCGTGCGAGGACGCGCAGCAGGTTCACGATATGGGCGAGCTGGCCCGTGCGATCATGAAGGCAGGCGGTTACCGTGGCTGACGCTTACAGCTCCTGGATCGTTGAATGGCACGGCGGGCGAACCCGCGCTTGGGTGAGCGCTTGGCTGGAGTCCCAAACGGACAAGACCGCCACCATCCGCGTTCAGGGGTGCTGCAACGCATGGCGAATCACGCAGTACGGCCGCCGCATCCGCCTTTACGGCGACGGCAGCGAGATAGGCACCTGTACCGATGTCGTGTTCAGCCGATACGGCAGCGGCAACTTCGGCTGGCTGGACAAGCGCTTCACGGTGCAGAAGGGCAAGGAAGCCCGAAGCGTCACCTGCTCGTGCCTCATCAAGAAAGAGGTTGTTGACGGCTACGGCGCTTCCGGCAAGAACGAGAGCCGCACCGCCAGCGTGGGCGTTTGGGTGCCCGCGCAGACCTTGCGCCCGCCATCGATGCCGGGAAAGCCGACCTGCAAGCGCGGCTCCGCCGGGCAGATAGTGATTTCCTGGAAGAACAACGCCGCCAACGCCAAGAAGACCCAGCTCCAGCGCATGGAGTACGGCGGCAGCTGGGCAACGGTCCTCAATTCATCTGCCGTGGTCGCCGACTACACCGATTCTGTGGGCGCGGGCACGTTCGCCTACCGTGCGCGCTACGGCAACGACGACGGGTGGTCTGCCTGGTCGGATTCCTCCGCGTTCATCGTATCGCTGTGCGCGCCCGCCGCGCCGACCGTGGTTTTCCCTCTTTCGGGGGACACCCTATCGCAAGCGGACGGCAACCCAACGCTGAGGTTCCGGCACAACCCCCTGGACAACTCCGAGCAGACGGGCGCTCAGCTCCGCTGGCGCGAGCAGGGGGGTTCTGCGTGGACCACCGTAAGTCTGGGAACCGCCACGCAATGCACCTTGGATGTCGTTGGCTCGGGCGACGTCAACGAGACGATTGAATGGCAGGTTCGCACCAAGGGCGCGTACGACGGCGGCGGCACAGCTGAGAACGCATGGTCGGCGTGGACGGCGGTTAGCCTTTTCCATGTGAAGACGCCGCCCACGGTTCAGGTCTCCGTTGCCGATGAGATAGCCGAGGTTCCCGTATCGGTTTCGTGGGAATACGAGGACGCGAGCGGCACGCAGGCCATGGCAGAGCTGTCGTTCACTGATTCGGAAACAGGCGAGGTGGCGTTCTCCGACCGCTTCGACGGAACGGAGACCGTTGCCACCGTTGCGGCAAGCGAGTTCACGCCCGTTCAATCCCATACCTACACGGTAACGGTGCGCTGCACCTCCACAAGCTCGCTTTCCTGCGAGGGCACGGCTGAGACCACGGTGAGGTACATCCCGCCATCGGAGCCCGTTTTCGCGGTGATGCGGGACAACGGCATGCATGCCAACATGATTACCGCATATGACACCATCGAGCTTGACGATGAGGGCAACGCCGTTACAGCAGCAGCCGAGAGCTTCAGCGTGTTCCGTGATGGGGTTTGCATAGCGGAAGGCTTGCAGGATTCCGAGGAGTTCCTAGACCGCATGCCGCCCTTGGATGTCGATACGGTCTACCGCGTGGTGGCCTACGCCGCATCGGGCTCGGTTGCCGAGTACTCGCAGACTGTGCGCATGCCCTCGAACTCATTCCTGGTAGTGAACTACGGCGAGGGCTTGGCCAAGGTTGCCAAGGTGCGCCGCAACCTATCTCGCCCTGACGGCGTGGAAGGCGAGAAGGTGGCTCGCACGGTGGCGAGCTCGCGGCTGCCCAAGGTGTTCTACGGCACCCACCGCACGCGAAGCCACACCGCCACAGGCGATGTATGGGTTTTCGAGGACGAGGGCGGGGAGGGCGATTCTGCCGGGCTTGCCGCGTTCTTCGACTTGGAATCAAACAACGGGGACGTTTACCTGAGGTTCCCGCGCGGCATGGCGCTTTACGCCACCGTCGACGTTTCCCATACCCAAGACCTTTCCAATGCCAATTGGGCGAAGGTCTCAATCGATTGGCAGGAGGTTTCGCATTGATAGACCTGCGCAAGTCGGGGCGCACCACCTCCTGGCGCTTCGTGCGCGTGCGGTGGGTGCCCTCCGACTCCACCACAAACACCCCGGCGCGCTTCGAGGAATTGGGCGAGGTGGGCGGAATTGAATCGTGCTCTATAGACGAGGCGAAGCTAACCAGCCTGAAGGTATCGGGCAGCGTGGTCTATGTGGGGAACCTGGATCTAGGGGACGACCTTCTGCGCGTGTACGCCGATATGGAGCTTGACGGGCAGCGGGAGAGCAAGTGCTACGGCACCTTCTTCTGCTACTCGTCGAAGGAATCCATAGCGAACGGCGTCCATGCGGGTACCGCCGATTTGTACAGCACGCTAACAGTGCTGGACAAGATGCTGCTCGAATCGGATGTGACGCTGACGGCCATCGATGGCAGCGTCATAGAGGAGTTCATGTGGGACGCGGCGCGGCTGCCGTTCATCCTCACGCCCACTGCAAAGACGTTGAGCGTTTCGTGCTCGTGGGATGCGGGCACCTCGACCTTGGACGTGATGAACGATGTGTGCGATGCGCTGGGCTACGGCTCGCTGGACGTTGACGTTTACGGCAACGTCGTTGCCGCCCCTTACCAAGACCCCGATTCCAAGGAGCCCGCGGACACCTTCAGCGATACCGAGGACGATGTGTGCAACGAGGAAGTGGAGCGCGAGTGGGATGTGCACGATACGCCGAACGTCGTGGTGGTGCGCTGTAGGAAACAGGACGATACCACGGTTTCGGGCACCGCGCGCAACGACGATGCGCACAACGCCTACTCTACCGTTTCCCGCAAGCGCGAGATAACGCGCGTCGAGGATGTGGAGGGGCTTGCCACCGCCGAGGAGTGCCAGGCGAAGGCCGAGGCGCTGCTGATCGAGGGCATGCAGGCCATCGAGCGCCTTACCGTGAGGCACGCTGGCAAGCGCTTCGAGGCGGGGGACACCGTTGCCATGGACTACCGGCGCAGCGGCCTTGACGGGAAGTTCAGCGCCTACAAGCGCAGCATCAAGGCAACGCCGGACATCGAATCGGAGACCACCATGCGAAGGACGGTAAGACTCTATGGCAACGTATCGAAATCCTGACCAGCTGATGAAGGCGCTGTGCGAGGGCTGCCTGCCCTTCTTCCGGAAGCGCTTCGCACGGCTTTCCGTCCAGAAAGCGGTGGCGGTGAGCGGAACGGAAGTCTCGCTGGAAGGCGGCGGAACCGCAACGCGCTTCTGCTCGGGTGTGAGCGCTGGGAAGCTGGTTCTGGTGCTTTCCCAAGGCGGCAGCCGCTATGTGGTGGGGGTGCGCCAATGATAGAGGTTGCCCTGCGCTTGGGACTGGACAAGCCCGCCGAGTCGCGCCGCGTGGTGCTGCGGCAGGGCGAGTTCGGCAACATGAGGCTGAGGCTTGTTGTTTGCGAGGGCGGTATGGCAAAGGACGTATCGCTTTACGATGCCGCCCTGTGCGTTGCAGGGCTTTGCGTGGAAGTTCCCTGCAATATTGCTGACGGCGTAGTTTTCCTGACGGTTCCGAAAGGGCTTACCGCGAAGGCGGGCAAGGGGCGGGCGTACGTGCGCCTTTCCCAGGTTTCAGACGGCACCGCAGACGATGCCGATACCTTGCAGACCGATGTGATAACCACGCAGACGTTCGAGTTGGAAGTGCTGGAAGGGGTGCAGCCATGAGGTACGCGCTGAAGCTGGACACCGCGAAGCCCGAGGATATCCGGACCTTGACCGTCCGCAAGGGCGAGTTCGGCTCCATGACCCTCGTGTTCGAGGTTTCCGAAGAGGGCAAGCGCATAGACCTTGCCGCGAAGGATTCCGAGGGCGAAAGCGCCTACACGGTGCGCTTCTGCGCGCGAACCGGGAACGGTGTCGTGGTCGACGATGTGTCTGTTGCCGAAGACGGCAGCGCATCCTACACGCTTCCTGCCGCCATCGGCGCGAGCGCGGGCATGGTGAAGCTTGCGTACCTGCGCATCGAAAGCGCGGGCGCGGTGGCCACCACGCAATGCGTTTGGTTCAAGGTTCTGGACGCGGTTGATATGGATGCCGCACGCGAGGTGTACATCCCCGAGTTCGAGCGCCTGAAGGGCGAGCTCGACGGTTACGTGCAGCAGTTCAAAGACCAGTACGATGCAATCGCAGCAGCGGAAGAGGAGCGTGCAAGCAAAGATGCGGGCCGTGATGCAAAGATCAGCAATGCAGAGCAGAGCGCCAGCATTGCCGTCGGTGCAGCGAACACCGCCAAGGAAACAGCGCAATCGGTTAGGGACGATGCGGATTCCGGCAAGTTCAACGGTGCAAAGGGCGACCCGGGCGAGGGCGTTCCGTCTGGCGGCTCAGCTGGTCAGGTTCTTACCAAGACGGCAGCCGGGACGGCATGGCAAACACCAACGCAGGGTTCGACGAGCTGGGACGACATCGCCGACAAGCCAAGCTCCTTCGTCCCGTCGGACCACACGCACTCGGCAGGCAGCATAACGTCCGGAACGCTAAGCTCCCTAAGGCTTCCGACCGTTCCCGTATCGAAGGGCGGCACAGGCGCGACTACCGCCGCAGCTGCGCTCGCTAACCTCGGCGTGACAATTGGAACGGACGACCCTCCAGCAACTGGGGCTGCTGGGAGCATCTACATAAAGCTGGAGGCTTAGCGTGGCCTCATTCGCATACAAGGATTATCTGAACTGGTGGTACCAGTACGCCGACAGCAACAAGACCAGCGGCGGATCGCAGTTCCGCGTGACGGCCATGCTCAACGTGAAGGAGTTCGAGGACGGCCGCATGAAGGCGTACGTCAAGGCAACCCTCGCTGTGCTGTCGAACAACTTTGAGGGCGCAAACTGCAACTACGAGCTGACGGTCAACGGGGCCACCAAGAAGAGCGGGTCCGAGAGGATATACGCGGCAGGGGACATGCACACCTTCGCAGACAACCTCGATCTTGGATGGTTCGGCAGCGGAACCGAGATAAGCATCAGCCTGAGGTGCTGGTACACCGGTGGAAGCGGAACCACGTACCAGGCAAAGGCGTCGTTCAGCAAGGTTGCGAAGGGATACGACGACTTCATGCCGCCAGCGTTCACGGCTGCGATTGGCTCCGCGAGCATTACAGACAACGTGGAGATGAAGCCAGGCGGCGGTTCTGTGCTTGTCACGGTTCCGCTCTGCACCGCCGCTCAATGGACTACGCCTGTTGCGCAGCTCGGACAAACGTACCGTCCTACGAGCCTGATCATCGACTGCCTTGGAAACTCCCTCGCAAGAAGCGACACGGCTGCGGCTACGCTGAACCTTGACCCAAAGAAGAAGCTCGCCGAGCTGTACGCAGCGAATGGGGGATACGAGGGGTACAGGGATGCCATAAACAAAGCATTCCCAAACACGCAGTTCGTGCACGATGTCCCGAAGGGAACGATGGCGCTTGCCCTTCGCCAGTATTTCAGCTACGGGAACGATGAGGTTGGGTATCTGTCGAGAAGCAGGACGTACTACGTCTTGCTGAATGTCCTGACGGGCAGCATCGTCGCTTATTCCGCTGGCGGCATTGCGAAAGAGGCAACCGTATACGCATTCGATTCGGACGGAAGGCTCTGTGAGTGCGAGGTGTACGCATACGATTCGGGCGGATCGCCCGTGCAAGTCCAATAGAAAGGAAAAGAGGCAAGTACCTGCGAAGGCCCACGCTGCAGCGTGCCAGGCGCGTGTGAAGCTATTGGGGCTGGTTCGCGAACTCCGATTCCATGGCCATGACCGCATGCAACGGGTTCAACGAGGTTTTCAGGAAGGCAAGGTGGCACGTATCGGCCGCGGAAAGGAAGAGATATGAGCTATGAAACATGCTCTGTAACGCCGCTTGAGGCGGTGCAGGTTGAGCTGCGCCCTGGCGGCGCGGCATCGGACGTTTGGCTTCGCCGCAACATCGAGAAGGACGTTTGCGGCAACGGGCACGATGCCGAGGATGCAACCGAGTTCTACAGGGCGGAGGAAATCCACTTCGTGCAAGCTGACACGCCTGCAGAGGAAAAGCTGCAGGCTGTCTTCGATGATTTGTGGGAAGCCTACGAGTCGGACGAGTTGACTGATATCGAGCGCATTGATGCGCTCATGAGGCAGCTGGGCACCGTGAACGCGGCATTAGACGACACCGTTTCCGCGCTCATGGAGCTTGGGGACATCGTAGGGGGTGGTGAATAGTGGCGAAGTTCTACTTTCTTGCCGTGAAGGCGGGCAAGCGAACCTTGGAAGAGGTGCCGAAGCTCTGGCGCGAATGTGTACGGAAGATGATTGAAGAGGACGAAGGTTAGGAGCCGCCCGGGTTCGGCGGCTTTTCTTTTGCTTTGGAACCAGAGAGAGGAAAAACATGGACTACCTATTCACGGAAGAGCAGCAGTGGGCGGTGTGGATCACCGCAGCGTTCGTGGTGCTCGACGTTCTGAGCGGCGTCATGAAGGCCGCGAAGATGGGCGAGCTGTCCAGCTCGAAGATGCGCGAAGGGCTGTGGCACAAGTCGGGCTACGTGCTGATAGTGTGCCTTGCCATCCTTATCGAGGTTGGCAGCCAGCATGTGGACATCGGCTTCGAGATGCCACTCATCATTCCAGCGTGCTTGTACATCGTCGGCAGCGAGGTTATGAGCATCTACGAGAACGCGAAGGAGATAAACCCAGACCTTAACGATTCGAAGCTTTCCCAGTATTTCGAGAAGAAGGAGCAGTGATGGGCGATTACGAGGTAGACACCGCAACGGTGGAAGAGCTTGCGGCCATGCCCAGCGAAGAGGCAACGGATGCCGAAATCCCAGAGCAGACTTTGGAAGTGCTGGAAGGCAAAGATGGCGACCGCTAGCGATTTCGTCAAGGTGGCTGCAAGCCAGATCGGCACCAAGGAGCAGCCAGCGAACAGCAACCTGACCAAGTACGGCAAGTGGTACGGGCTGGACGGCAACCCATGGTGCGACATGTTCGTTTCCTGGTGCGCTGATCAGGTCGGCGCTTTGGGAATCGTGGGCAAGTTCGCCTACTGTCCTAGCCACGTGAACTACGCAAAGAAGCTGGGCCGCTGGCTCGACCGCGAGGAGAAGCCGCAGAAGGGCGATATTGTGTTCTTCTCGAACGGCTCCCGTGCCTGCCACGTGGGAATCGTGGAATCTCGAAACGGCTCTGCAAGCGTGACCACTATCGAGGGCAACACCTCGGTCAGCAGCAACGACAACGGCGGCGCGGTAATGCGCAGAACGCGATCCTATGGCGTTAATGGCTCAAAGTGGTTCATCATGGGATTCTTCCGTCCTGCATGGGACGGGCAGAGCGCGAACGTTCTCACTTCCAAGCCAACGCAGGAATCGACCGATTACAGCGGTTGGTCGTTCACCGATTGGGTGCGCCGTTTGCAGAGCGAGTGCAACGCTCAAGGCTACTCGCATCAAACGGTTGACGGCATTCCTGGCGCAAACACGCTGAACGGCTGTCCCCAGCTTGGGCGCAAATCGCGCGGCAACATCACCAAATTGATGCAGGAACGCCTTATCGTCCTTGGCTACAACTGCGGTTCTTGCGGCGCTGACGGCATCAACGGCGACGATACGCAGCGAGCGGTAAGGGCATTTCAAGTAGACAATGGACTTGATGATGACGGCATCGTTGGGCGCAACACTTGGCGCAAGCTGCTTGGATTGTAAGCGGCTTAGCTTCGACAAAGGTTCGATAAACGGAGCAGAGTCGAATAGAACGTACCAGAACGAAAAGAGGGGCGCC
>ERZ1034980.526-NODE-526-length-27630-cov-14.308540_pt1 | contig 27630 bp, 22 predicted proteins | sample MGYA00520622_ERZ1034980 | MGnify/ENA primary metagenome ERZ1034980 (study PRJEB33766, sample SAMN09781791) | gut metagenome | biome: gut microbiome | host: Homo sapiens | place: Madagascar | study: EMG produced TPA metagenomics assembly of the PRJNA485056 data...
ATATATATTTTACACCTATATCTGACAGTGGTAGAATAATGGCAACAAAAGTAATTGAGGTATTAATTAATGACAAAAATACATTTTCATTTTGACCATGTAGGAAGCTACCTTCGTCCGCAAGAATTGAAAGAAGCTCGTGAGCAGTTTTCAGAAGGAAAAATTAGTCAAGCAGACTTGCTAGCAGTTCAAGACAAGCTTGTAAAAGATCTCGTTCATCACGAAGTTGAAAATGGCCTTCAAGTGGTTTCAGATGGTGAGTTCGGTCGCTCTTGGTGGCATTTGGACTTCCTTTGGAACCTAACAGGACTTGAAAGCTATCTTCAAAAGGATTCTTATAAATTCCACGGAGCAAAAACACGTACAACCAATGTTCGTATCAATGGAAAAATTGCTGAGAATCCAGAACACCCATTTTATCGTGATTTCCAATACCTCAAATCAATCACACCAGAAGGGGTTACACCAAAAGTAACCATTCCAAGCCCAAGTCTCTTGTTCCGTGATAACCGTTCTGACCAAGCTTTGGACCATTATGACACGTGGGAAGCTTACCTTGACGGTTTGGCTCAAGCTTATCACGATACTATTCTTCACTTTTACGATTTGGGTGCACGTTATGTGCAATTGGACGACACAACTTGGGCATTCTTGATTCAACAATTGTCTCAAGGTAGTGCTGAGGAAAAAGCACAAGCTGAAAAAAATGCTAAAGATGCTGTTTACTTGATTAACAAGGCTTTAGAAAATCTTCCTGAAGATTTGACAACAGCTACGCACGTCTGCCGTGGTAATTTCCAATCGACTTACCTTTTTGAAGGTGGCTACAATGTTGTTGCAGAATATCTTGGTCAATTGAACTACGATATTTTCTTCCTTGAATACGATGACAGCCGTTCAGGGGACTTCTCACCACTTGCTACTATCTGGAATAACCGTCCAAATGTAGAGCTGGTTTTAGGTGTTATCACATCTAAGAAACCAGAATTGGAAGATATTGATGCAGTTATTGCGCGTATCAATGAAGCTGCACAGACTGTTCCACTTGAAAATCTAGGTATTTCAACCCAATGTGGCTTTGCTTCTACCGAAGAAGGAAATATCTTGACAGAAGAAGACGAGTGGAAAAAATTACAACTCATCAAAACGATTACAGACAAAGTCTGGGGATAATTTGACTAGAGAGGGAAACCTCTCTTTTTTCTTGTCCAGATATAGTTTAAAACTATATCTAAAAATAATTATATAGTCAAAAACTATAACAATAGATATAATATATATATTTTACAACTATACCAAAGATTGATAAAATGAGTTCAACAAATAAATAAAGAGGTAATCACATGACTAAAAAATACATTGAACACGTTGGCTCATTTCTTCGTCCAAAGGCTTTGCAAGAAGCTCGTGCAGGTTTTGAAAATGGAACTGTTACAGCTGAAGAATTAAAAGCAGTTGAAGATCAAGCCATCTTTGACTTGGTGGATAAACAAATTGTTGCGGGACTTGAAAAAGTGACAGATGGGGAATTCCGTCGTTCATACTGGCATTTGGATTTCTTCTGGGGATTCCAGGGTGTTGACCATGTCCAAGCAGCAGAAGGCTATCATTTCCATGGTGAAACAACCAAGGCTGACTCAGCAATTGTAGCGGGTAAAATTTCTGGTCAGAATCATCCTTTCGTTTCAGCTTATCAATTTTTGGCAAAAGCGGTAGAAGACAAAGGTGTTGAAGCGAAATATACGATTCCTGCGCCAGCTCAATTTTACTTTGAATTGATTCGTGATGCAGAGCATGTTGAGCGACTCGCAGAGATCTATCCTAATTTTGACGAGCTCCGCCAAGACATTAAAGCAGCTTACTTGCAAGTTATTGATGATTTGGTAGCATCAGGTTTGAAGACTCTTCAAGTTGACGACTGTACTTGGGGATGTTTGGTTGATAAAAACTTCCTAGATGGCTGGGGAGCAGCTCAAGGAAAAACAGGAGAGGAAGTCCACAAGGAATTGTCACATCTCTTCTTAACTTTGAACAATGATGTTTATCAAAATGTTCCAGAAGGACTGACAGTTAACACTCACGTTTGTCGTGGTAATTTCCATTCTACTTGGGCTTCATCAGGCGGTTACGAAGCTGTTGCAGCAGATTTGTTTGGCAAGGAGGCTGTATCGTCTTACTTCCTAGAATTTGACACCGAACGCGCAGGTGGTTTCGAGCCTTTAGCAGAAGTAACAGAAGGCAAAGTTGCTGTGCTCGGTCTGATTACGACTAAAGATGGTCAATTAGAGGACAAAGAAGCTGTTATCGCTCGTATCCATGAAGCAGAAAAATACCTACCCTTGGAACAATTGTGGCTATCAACTCAATGTGGCTTTGCGTCAACAGAAGAAGGAAATACCCTAACAGAAGAAGACCAATGGGCTAAATTAGCTTTGGTAAATGATATTATCAAAGAAATTTGGGAATAGGGAATAATAGTAAAAAAGAGAGTGGAACAGAAATCGGTAAGACGAAGTCTTCGATTTTCCCTCACGTCTTTATTTCTCGGTTTGGGCTGAAACAGTCTCTCCCCAGACTGTTTCACTCCCACCTCCGCACAGTTGAGTAGGTCTCTAAGTGCTGATTTATCAGTGCTTAGATGCCACTCAACCACTGCGACTTGAGATTAGTTCAGACAAAATAAAGAGAGGTTAGGGAGTTTTATCCTAACCTCTTTTACTATATAATAAATCTATGACAGTTTCAAAATCTTTACAGCATCTCACTCGGATTGCTATTTTATCAGCACTCTGTGTGGTTCTCCGCTATGCCTTTGCAAGTTTGCCCAATGTGCAACCTATCACAGCTATCTTCCTCATCAGTTCGGTGAGTTTGGGATTAGCAGATAGCATTTCAATAATGGCTATCACGATGCTCGTTTCTTCATTTCTGATGGGATTTGGTCCCTGGGTTTTCTGGCAAATTCTTTCATTCGCTCTTATCCTATGCCTTTGGAAATGGCTTTTATACCCACTGACAAAAGTCTTGAAATTTGGTAAAATAAATGAAGTTGTGCCTCAAGCACTGCTGGCGGGGATGATGGGGATTGTTTATGGGGTGGTCATTGATTCTTTTTATGCCTTCATTTATAGCATGCCTTGGTGGACCTATGTTTTAGCGGGGGCTAGTTTCAATTTGGCGCACGCCCTATCGACAATCCTCTTTTATCCCCTCATTTTACCTATTCTAAGGAGATTTTATCATGAAAAAAGTTTTTAATCTGCTGCTGGTCGGACTCATGTCCCTTGTTTTGGTCGCCTGCGGCAATAGCGGTGCTACAAAGACAAGCGCCAGCTCATCGGCTGAAAGCCTAAAAATCCAACTCGTCGTTAAAGAAGATACGAACACGATTGATGAAAAAGTGACTGCGGACAAAGGTGACACGGTCATGGATGTTCTCAAGGACAACTATAAGGTTGTTGAAAAAGATGGTTTCATCACCTCAATCGACGGCATCAGCCAAGACGAAAAAGCCGGTAAATATTGGATGTTCAAAGTTAACGGCAAAATGGCACCAAAAGCTGCGGACAAAATCAAAGTCAAAAACGGCGATAAGGTTGAATTTTACCAAGAAGTTTATAAACAATAATCTAAATAAGAGATGCTCGAGTGGGCATCTCTTATTATCTTAAAGAAACTTCTTGATAGCTTCTTCAATTTTTCTTGGTTCTGTCTTGGATGAAAAGCGTTTGACAACATTGCCCTCTCGGTCAATTAGAAATTTAGCAAAGTTCCATTCAATACGTTTACCGAGTGGACCAGAAGCTTGGTCCTTTAGCCAGACATAGAGCGGGTCAGCTTCTTTTCCGTTAACTTTGATTTTGGCAAAACGTGGGAAGTTTGTTTGGTAATTTAGACTGCAAAAGTTATTGATTTCCTCAGCAGTTCCTGGTGCTTGCCCAGCAAATTGATTGCAGGGAAAATCCAAAATTTCAAAGCCATATTGGCGGTAGTCATCGTATAGTTTTTGGAGATCTTCGTATTGTGGTGTCAATCCACAACCTGTGGCAGTGTTGACGACAAGAGTGACTTTTCCCTTGTAATCAGCTAGCGCGATCTCATTGCCATCCTGCCCTTTAACAATAAAATCGAAAAGACTAGTCATGGTCAATCTCCTTTGAATAAGCGATGATTTGGTCCACAGTATCGGACAAGAAAGTAATGGTGTCGCGGAGCGGTTTGTCTGTTGAAATGTCGGCGCCAATCAGGAGAGCAGTGTCAAGTGGTGTACGGCTTCCACCTGATTTGAGGAATTCCAGCCAATCGCTAGCACCATTCGGATTGTTCTTGAGATTGAGGTAGCCGGCGGTCGAGATGACCAAGCTAGCAGAATAAGTGTAGCTGTAAAGTCCCATGTAGTAGTGAGCTTGACGCATCCAAGTGAGGGCTGCATCGTCATCAATTTCTACGGCGTCACCCCAGAATTGAGTCAGAACTTCTTTCATAATGGTGTTGAGTTGTTCGGTACCGAAAGTTCCACCTTCCTCAATAAGGCTGTAAACTTTGCGCTGGAAGGCAGCTTCAAGTAAGTGCGTGATAAAATTGTGGAAGTAAGTGTCTGTCAAACGATGGGCAAGTGCGAAGCGTTTTTGACGAGGGCTGTCAAATTGATGCTCCAAGTAGTCACTGAGGAGTAATTCATTAAAGGTCGAAGGAGCTTCAACATAATAAGTCGACATGTGTGTGTTGAAATAACTTTGATGGTTATCAGAGAAAATGAACTGACCAGAGTGTCCAATTTCGTGGATTAGGGTATAAACATCACTCATACGACCAGTCCAGCTCATGAGAACATAAGGGTGCACCTTGTAAGGGTCGGCAGCATAACCACCTGAATCTTTGTTAGCATTGGCAGCGAAGTCTACCCAACGCTCTGTCTGATAACGTTCCACTTCCTGAGCGTATTCTTGACCAAGTGGCGCAACGGATTTCATGACTAAATCATAAGCGTCGTCGATGGAAATTTCAGGATTGAGGTCATTATCAATATCTAATTTCCAATCGGCAAAGGTCATTTTTTCAAGACCATTGACTTGTGCCACGTGTTTGAGAAATTTCTGTGCCACAGGACCAAAGTCATTCATGATGAGGTCAATTTGACGGTCAAACATGGCACGTTCCACCTCTTGGTCAGCCAATAGGTAATCAAAAACAGAATCATAGCCACGCATGTCCGCAATCAATTTTTCAGATTTGACTTTAGCTAGGTAAGCAGCGGCAGCAGCATTTTGATGTTGACGAAGTCCTTTTGAAAAAGAACGGAAAGATTTTTCACGAATCTCTGAATTTTCATGGTTTTGGAAGAAATTTTCATAGGTTACAAAGCTATTTTTGTAGACCTTGCCATCCACCTCAAAGTCGTCCATCTCAAAATCGCCAGCGCGCATCTTAGTATAGATATCGTAAGGTGCCCCGAGCACTTCGTTGAGATTTGTAAGAGCCTTTTCCACTTCAGGACTGAGCAAGTGTTCTTTTTGGATTTTAGCCTGACGAATAGCTGCGCTGAAGTAGGGATTTTTTTCTAGCTCATTTAAAACAGCAGTGTCTGCACTTGCAAGTGCCGTGTCAAAGAATGAAAGGGCTACCCCAGCCTTTGTTTCGAAGTCAGCGCCAGCTTGCGCAATTTGCGCAAATTCCTCACTCGAAAAATCAGAGGTTTGAGGCATAAAAGCATAAGTGCCAATGTGGCTCATTTGAATGTAAATCTGTTCAATTTCCATGAGGGCAGCCGTGAAATCCTCTGTTGTGCGAAGCTTATTTTCATAGTTACGCTTGAAAGTGTCAATATCGGCTAAGGCCTTTTCGATAGCTAAAAGAAAATCCTGACGGTCTTTATAAAGAGCAGTTAAATCCCAAAGTTCGTTTTCGTGAAATTCTGAACGGTGTTTAAGTTCCATAAATAGTCTCCTTGAATTAGTTACTCTTAGTAGTATAGCAGAAAATGAAGAAATTCGAAAAGGTTTTCAAACAGAAAATGGGAAAAAGACGAACAAAAGTCAGAAAATTCCTACGATAATTGACAATTATATTTACTTTTAGATAAAAAGTGGTATGATATTAAGTAATACTTGAGGAGAGGAAGTGAACATGTGACAATTGGGAAACTTGAAAGTAGTCATAACGACGCTATTGTTACAGAAGAAGTTGGAATTCTAAAAGAATTATTAGAAGAAACCACACGCAAAATGGTTGGCCAGGATGCTTTCCAGAAAATCGAAAAATTAGTCGATTTGTCAGCGAGTAATCAGTATAAGGAACTAGAAAAAGTTATTGCGACACTGACTAATGATGAAATGGTCATCGTGTCTCGTTACTTTTCAATCTTACCATTGTTGATTAACATTTCAGAAGACGTTGACCTAGCCTATGAGATCAACTACAAAAATAATACCAAGACAGATTATCTCGGTAAATTGTCATCAACGATTGATATGGTTGCTGACAGTGATAAGGCTAAAGAAATCTTGGAAAACGTTAATGTGGTGCCAGTTCTGACAGCCCATCCGACCCAAGTACAACGTAAAACAGTCTTGGAGTTGACCACTAAGATTCACGATTTATTGCGTAAGTACCGTGATGTCAAGGCGGGTACTGTTAATGAAGAAAAATGGATGGCTGACCTTCGTCGTTACATTGAAATCATCATGCAAACAGATACCATCCGCGATAAAAAATTAAAAGTTAAAAATGAGATTACCAACGTCATGGAATACTATAACCGTTCCTTGATTAAGGCAATCACAAAATTGACTATGGAGTACAAAAAGTTGGCGGCGCAAAAAGGTCTTCAACTTGAAAACCCCAAACCTATCACTATGGGAATGTGGATTGGTGGTGACCGTGATGGTAACCCATACGTAACATCAGAAACCCTCCGTTTGTCAGCTATGGTTCAAAATGAAGTCATTATCAATTATTATATTGAAAAATTAAATGGCTTATACCGTACTTTCTCGTTGTCAACTACCTTGACGCAGACAAGTCCAGAAGTTGAGCGTCTAGCTAGCCTATCTGGCGATACCTCAATTTATCGTGAAAATGAGCCATATCGAAAAGCTTTTAATTATGTTCAATCAAAATTAGTTCAAACCCTTCTTAATCTGCGACTTGGAAAGCAAAATCGACCACTTGTTGAGGGCAATGCCTTTTTAGGTCGCCAAACGGGCTCAACGGTTGTTGGTCGGTATGTTAAAACGCATTTATCACAGGCTGTTTCAGAGATTCAGACTGAGGAATTGCCAAGCTACAAGACAGCTGCTGAGTTTAAAGCTGACTTGGAAATCATCAAAGATTCTCTTCTTGCAAACGGTGAAGAAGCCTTACTAACAGGAGATTTTAACGAATTATTACAAGCTGTTGATGTCTTTGGTTTCTACCTTGCAAGTATCGACATGCGTCAGGATTCAAGTGTTCACGAAGCATGTGTAGCCGAACTCTTAAAATCCGCTAACATTGTTGACGATTACAGTTCCCTTTCTGAAGATGAAAAATGTCAAGTTCTCTTGAAAGAATTATTGGAAGATCCAAGAACCCTATCTTCAACTCACGCTGAAAAATCTGAATTACTCCAAAAAGAGTTAGCCATTTTCAAAGTAGCACGTGAATTGAAGGACCAACTCGGTGAAGAAGTCATCAAGCAACATATCATCTCGCACACTGAGAGCGTGTCAGATATGTTTGAATTGGCTATCATGCTTAAAGAAGTTGGTTTAGTTGATACTGAAACAGCGCGTGTTCAGGTTGTTCCTCTATTTGAAACCATCGAAGACTTGGAAAATTCTCGGGCTATTATGACTCAATATTTGGAATATGACCTCGTTCAAAAATGGATTGCTTCTAAAGGAAATTACCAAGAAATCATGCTAGGTTACTCTGATAGTAACAAAGACGGCGGTTACCTTTCATCAGGTTGGAGCCTTTATAAAGCTCAAAACGAATTGACTCAAATCGGTGAAGACCATGGTGTTAAAATCACCTTCTTCCACGGTCGTGGCGGTACTGTTGGTCGTGGTGGCGGTCCATCATACGAAGCTATCACTTCGCAACCATTCGGTTCTATCAAAGATCGCATCCGCTTGACAGAGCAAGGCGAAATTATTGAAAATAAATATGGTAATAAGGACGCTGCTTACTACAATTTGGAAATGTTGATTTCAGCTTCTGCTAACCGCATGGTGACCAATCAATTGACTGACCCTAACGAAATTGATGGCTTCCGCGAAGCTATGGATGGTATCGTTGCTGATAGTAATGTTATCTATCGTGATCTTGTATTTGGAAATCCTTATTTCTATGATTATTTCTTTGAAGCAAGTCCAATTAAGGAAGTCTCAAGTCTTAACATTGGGTCTCGTCCAGCTGCTCGTAAGACCATCACTGAAATTTCGGGTCTTCGTGCTATTCCTTGGGTATTCTCATGGTCACAAAGTCGTGTCATGTTCCCAGGATGGTATGGTGTTGGCTCTGCTTTTAAACACTTCATCGATAAGGAAGAGGGGAATTTAGCTAAACTCCAACACATGTATCAAACATGGCCATTCTTCACTTCTCTACTATCCAATGTCGACATGGTTTTGTCAAAATCAAACATGAACATTGCTCTACAATATGCACAGTTAGCAAAGAAAGAAGAAGTCAGAGATGTCTTCAACCATATTTTGAATGAATGGCAACTTACTAAAGAAGTTATTCTAGCTATTGAGCAACACGAAGACTTGTTGGAAGAAAGTCCAACCCTTCGTGCCAGTCTTGACTACCGTTTGCCTTACTTTAATGTTTTGAACTATGTTCAAATTGAATTGATTAAACGTTTGCGCAATAATCAACTTGATGAGGATTATGAAAAACTGATTCATATCACCATCAACGGAATTGCAACAGGCTTGCGTAATTCAGGCTGATAAATTTAATGAAGTCGAGCTGTCTCGGCTTCATTTTTTACCTATTTTGGCAACTAAGCGCCAGCCATTCTTTTACATTGCTTTAGAAAGATGATATAATGCTAACTGATTGTTTCGTAAGGATAGAAAGTAGAAATTATTATGAAAATTGATAAGAGGCATCTTTTAAATTACACGATTTTGATACCTTATTTGATTTTGTCGGTTCTTGGTCTTATTGTCATCTATTCAACAACTAGCACGAGTCTAATTCAGAGTGGTTTGAACCCTTTTAAGTCGGTTATCAACCAAGGTGTTTTTTGGATTGTTAGTTTGATGGCCATCACCTTCATTTATAGGTTGAGGTTGAATTTCTTAAAAAATTCCCGAGTCTTGACCGTTGTTATGTTAGTTGAGATTCTGTTGCTGTTGATAGCACGATTCTTTACTCAGCGTGTTAATGGCGCGCATGGTTGGATTGTTGTGGGACCCGTTAGTTTTCAGCCTGCTGAATATCTGAAGATTATTATTGTTTGGTTTTTAGCTTATACCTTCGCTCGGCGTCAGCAATTGATTGCAACCTATGATTATCAGGCTTTGACTAAACGAAAATGGTATCCACGCAAGTGGAGTGACTTGAAAGACTGGCGCGTGTATGCTCTGGTTATGGTTGGTCTTGTAGCAGCTCAGCCTGACTTGGGAAATGCGACTATCATTGTTTTGACAGCTATTATTATGTATAGTGTGAGTGGTATTGGTTACAGGTGGTTTTCATCTATTTTAGGGCTTATTGTTGCTGGGTCTAGCTTGCTTCTAGGTTCTATTTATTTGATTGGTATTGAGACTGTCAGCAAGGTTCCAGTTTTTGGTTATGTCGCTAAACGTTTCAGCGCCTACTTTAATCCCTTCAAAGATTTGACAGATTCAGGTCACCAATTAGCCAATTCTTATTACGCTATGAGCAATGGTGGGTGGTTTGGCTTAGGATTGGGAAATTCGATTGAAAAAAGAGGCTACCTACCAGAGGCAACAACAGACTTCGTTTTTTCAATTGTCATAGAAGAACTTGGTGTCATTGGTGCAGGATTTATTTTGGCCTTGGTATTCTTCCTAATTCTTCGTATCATGTATGTCGGTATTAAGGCAAAAGACCCCTTTAATTCAATGATAGCTTTGGGGATTGGCGGAATGTTGCTCATCCAAGTATTCGTAAATATTGGTGGTATTTCAGGATTGATTCCATCAACTGGAGTTACCTTTCCCTTCTTATCTCAAGGGGGGAATAGTTTACTGATTCTTTCGGTTGCCATCGGTTTTGTTCTTAACATTTCTGCTAATGAAAAACGCTCAGCCATTTTACAAGAGGCTGAAGAAGTCTATGAGCAAACTGTTCAAAATGAAAAAGTGGTTAACATTAACGATTTTCAATAATCTCAAAAACTAGGTGCTTTGCCTAGTTTTTTTGTAACCTTTTGTCTGCGTATTCGTTATACTAATGAAGAGGAGGTGAGGCTGATTAAACTGGATGATTATGAAAAAGAATTGATAGGATATGCGCAAGAAATAGTTTATTATTTACAAAAATCAGGAGTGGCTAACGAGACCGCAAAAGATATCAGCCAAGATGTTCTAGTCAAAATGCTAGAAACCCATCCGATTTTGTCAAAAGATAAAATAAGGGCTTGGATGTACCGCGTTGCCATCAGGAAATATATTGATACTTATCGCCGCGACAGGCTCTATTCTGAAATTTTACAGAGAGAATTTTTCAAAAAAGAAGAAGTTATCGAAATAACTAAACCAGACTATCAGCCACTTTATGACGCAATCCATCAATTAAAGAAAGACTACCGACTCGCCTTGGATTTATTCTATTTTCAACAGCTGACAATTAAAGAGATTGCTAATTTACTAGGAAAGTCGGTGGCTGGTGTTAAAGTCACCCTCATGCGGGGGCGTCATCAATTACGACGTGAATTAGAAAAGGAGGGCTACTCTTATGAAGACTTCAAATGATTTTAAAACCATTGCTAAGCGAAGTAAATGGAAGAATCGAGTTAAAACAATCTTATTGACGCTCTTAATTTTAGGAATAAGTTATGTTGGTACCCGTATGCTAACAGGACGATTAATTAGCCAACAAGCCCGGGAAATTGTTCACCAAATAGAGTTAACGGAGAATGTAGCCTATCCCAATATTTCAACCTATACTTGGTCAGCCGATGGCGGTGATATGTTTCATGGAGGTATCAAATGGCGTCAGGCAAAAAATATTGATGGAGTAGAAGTAGGATATTCTGAAAATAGCGTATCTTTCAATATTTTAGGTCAAACATCAGGTCTTATTTTTGACCACGATCCGGGTAAGTACGCTGCAAATGGTACCCGCTATAATTTGAAAGAAAATCAAAAGATTCCACAATTTTACAATCGCAGAGCCAAATCAAGTAAAAGTACCACTGTAGCAAAATCAAGGCGAGAATTGGCTCTTGTCAAGAATATGCCAAACCAACTGGTTGAGATGGCTATCACTTTTGATAAACCTTATCAATTAAAAGACATCAAGCAGATGCTACCTAGTAATCTAAAGACAAATTGGTACTGGATTGGCACGACATCAACTGGTGATTCAAGTGTATGGCATGAAAGTGACTTATTCGGCGCTAGTGCTGAAAGTCTCAGTCAGTCTAGTAAAGGTAGTCCAATAGACAGCAGAAATTTTTTGAGTCAGTTGAAAGCATATCAAAAAAATAATAAAGGAAAATCAACCTACAATAATGTTGCTCCATCAGATGACATTACACGCTACCTAAAAACTTTTCGTAAAATTGACATGAGCAAGTCATCAGACGTAGACAGGCTGAAGTTCTCAGGTGTTATCTTGACAGGAAAGGCTGAGAATTTTGAGCAACTAAATAGCAAAACTTGGATTTATGCATCTTCGATAGGCATGACTATACCTAATCAGCCATATTATCAGCTAGAAAAGCAATAAATAGACCATGTTGAAGAGATAGGAAGAGTCTAAAATTTGTAAAAAGCAAAGTAAACTCTTGCAATTTTAATATAATTTGTTAAAATAGTAAAGTAAAGTTAGACTGTATTGCCTACCGTCTATCTATAAAATATATTTTATTGGAGGCTTTTCCTAAATGGCAAAAGAAAAATACGATCGTAGTAAACCACACGTTAACATTGGTACAATTGGACACGTTGACCATGGTAAAACTACTTTGACTGCAGCTATCACAACTGTATTGGCACGTCGTTTGCCTTCAGCAGTTAACCAACCTAAAGACTACGCTTCAATCGATGCTGCTCCTGAAGAACGCGAACGCGGTATCACAATCAACACTGCACACGTTGAGTACGAAACTGCTAAACGTCACTATGCTCACATCGACGCTCCAGGACACGCGGACTACGTTAAAAACATGATCACTGGTGCTGCCCAAATGGACGGAGCTATCCTTGTAGTAGCTTCTACTGACGGACCAATGCCACAAACTCGTGAACACATCCTTCTTTCACGTCAAGTTGGTGTTAAACACCTTATCGTCTTCATGAACAAAGTTGACTTGGTTGACGATGAAGAATTGCTTGAATTGGTTGAAATGGAAATCCGTGACCTTCTTTCAGAATACGATTTCCCAGGTGATGAAATCCCAGTTATCCAAGGTTCAGCTCTTAAAGCTCTTGAAGGTGATGATAAATATGAAGACATCATCATGGAATTGATGGATACTGTTGATGAATACATTCCAGAACCAGAACGTGATACTGACAAACCATTGCTTCTTCCAGTCGAAGATGTATTCTCAATCACTGGTCGTGGTACTGTAGCATCAGGACGTATCGACCGTGGTACTATCCGTGTCAACGATGAAGTTGAAATCGTTGGTATCAAAGACAAAATTCAAAAAGCAGTTGTTACTGGTGTTGAAATGTTCCGTAAACAACTTGATGAAGGTCTTGCAGGGGATAACGTTGGTGTTCTTCTTCGTGGTATCCAACGTGATGAAATCGAACGTGGTCAAGTTCTTGCTAAACCAGGTTCAATCCACCCACACACTAAATTCAAAGGTGAAGTTTACATCCTTTCTAAAGAAGAAGGTGGACGTCACACTCCATTCTTCAACAACTACCGTCCACAGTTCTACTTCCGTACAACTGACGTAACTGGTTCAATCGAATTGCCAGCAGGTACTGAAATGGTTATGCCTGGTGATAACGTTACTATCGACGTTGAATTGATTCACCCAATCGCCGTTGAACAAGGTACTACTTTCTCTATCCGTGAAGGTGGACGTACTGTTGGTTCAGGTATCGTTTCAGAAATCGAAGCTTAATTTTAATTAAGTTCCCAAATAACAATTAGAGTCAGACAGCTCATATTGTAAAGAGTCTCTTCGGAGGCTCTTTTTGTATGTTATTGCGATTTTAAGCAAAAATATCAGAAAAAACCTCGTGAATCTTTTAATAAGCTCTAAAATATGGTAAAATATGTAAGTAAATAAAAAAAGAAGAGGTATGTGAAATGTCACGTAAACCATTTATCGCCGGTAACTGGAAAATGAACAAAAACCCACAAGAAGCTAAAGCTTTTGTGGAAGCAGTAGCAAGCAAATTGCCTTCAGCTGATCTTGTTGAAGCTGGTATTGCAGCTCCTGCAGTAGATTTGTCAGCTGTTCTTGAAGCTGCAAAAGGTTCAGCTCTTAAAGTTGCTGCACAAAACACTTACTTTGAAAATGCAGGTGCCTTCACTGGTGAAACTAGCCCACAAGTATTGAAAGAAATGGGTACTGACTACGTAGTAATCGGTCACTCAGAACGTCGTGACTACTTCCACGAAACAGACGAAGATATCAACAAAAAAGCAAAAGCTATCTTTGCTAACGGTATGCTTCCAATTATCTGCTGTGGTGAATCACTTGAAACTTACGAAGCTGGTAAAGCTGGTGAATTCGTAGGAGCACAAGTATCTGCAGCTTTGGCTGGTTTGACAGAAGAACAAGTTTCTTCACTTGTTATCGCTTACGAACCAATCTGGGCTATCGGTACTGGTAAATCAGCTACTCAAGACGACGCTCAAAACATGTGTAAAACAGTTCGTGACGTTGTTGCTAAAGACTTCGGTCAAGCAGTTGCTGACAAAGTTCGCATCCAATACGGTGGATCAGTTAAGCCTGAAAATGTTGCTGAGTACATGGCTTGTCCAGACGTTGATGGTGCCCTTGTTGGTGGTGCATCACTTCAACCAGAAAGCTTCTTGGCACTTTTGGACTTCGTTAAATAAGACTATTTAATTGAGAAAAAGGTGAACTAGTGTTCTAGTTTGCCTTTTTGATTTTATCTGGGTTTAGACTAGATTTTTTGCCTATTTTTTTGTAAAATAGAAAGAGTAAGTATTGGCTTTTAGCCAAAAATAAAAGGAGAATTATCTAATGGTAAAATTGGTATTTGCACGCCATGGTGAATCTGAATGGAACAAAGCTAACCTTTTCACTGGTTGGGCTGACGTAGACCTTTCAGATAAAGGAACTCAACAAGCGGTCGATGCTGGTAAATTGATTAAAGAAGCTGGAATCGAATTTGACCTTGCTTTCACTTCAGTTCTTAAACGTGCCATCAAAACAACTAACCTTGCTCTTGAAGCATCAGACCAACTTTGGGTACCAGTTGAAAAATCATGGCGTTTGAACGAACGTCACTATGGTGGCTTGACTGGTCAAAACAAAGCTGAAGCTGCTGAAAAATGGGGTGACGATCAAGTTCACATTTGGCGTCGTTCATACGATGTATTGCCACCAGCGATGGCAAAAGACGACGAACACTCTGCACACACAGACCGTCGTTATGCATCACTTGATGATTCAGTAATTCCAGATGCCGAAAACTTGAAAGTTACTTTGGAACGCGCACTTCCATTCTGGGAAGATAAAATCGCTCCAGCACTTAAAGATGGTAAAAATGTATTTGTAGGTGCACACGGTAACTCAATCCGTGCACTTGTAAAACACATCAAACAATTGTCAGACGACGAAATCATGGACGTTGAAATTCCAAACTTCCCACCATTGGTATTCGAATTTGACGAAAAATTGAACATTACTAACGAGTACTACCTCGGTAAATAATGTTTAGGAAAAGTTCGGGATTTTCCCGGCTTTTTCTTTTCTGCAAAAAAATGATTTTACAATTTGTGTGACAGTTCCATTTGATTTTGTGATAAAATAGAAGTCAGAGTTTTTTAAAACGAGGGTGACATGTCTAGAAGATTTAAGTGGCGAAAGCTAGTAATTGAAAAGCAAAAAGTGAGTATTTCAAGACGGATCAACTTGCTATTTTTTATTGTGGTGAGTCTATTTACCATATTAGTACTGCGATTAGCTTATATGCAAATTCAGCATCAAGAATTTTATAAAAAGAAATTGACAGCTTTGACGACTTATACGGTCAAATCCTCGGGAGCTCGTGGGCAAATTTATGATGCTAAGGGTGTTGCTCTGGTGGAAAATGAGGAGAAGCCAGTGGTCGCTTTTACGCGTAGCAACACGATGACAGCAGAGGATATTAAAAAAATCGGTAAGAAATTATCGGCCTATGTCGATTTAACAGAGACAACAGTGACTGATCGTCAAAAACGTGATTATTATTTGGCTGATTCTAGTGTCTATAAAAAAGTTGTTGCATCATTACCAAGAAGTAAAAAATACGACAACTATGGCAATTCTTTAACCGAGTCAACTATCTATTCAAACGCTGTCGCTGCGGTATCGGATGATAAGGTGAATTACTCTGATGATGAGTTAAAATTGGTTCACTTGTTTAGTGAAATGAATGCGGCAACGACCTTTGGGATGGTCAAATTAACCACAGCTGATTTATCGGAAGACCAGATTGCCTACATCACGGCTAATAAGTACAAATTTGATGGAATTTCTATCACAACCAAATGGAATCGTAAGGATGTCGATAGCTCTCTGTCAGATGTTATTGGCACCTTGTCTACTGAAAAAACAGGCTTGCCTAAGGAAGAAGCGAAAGCCTATTTGAAAAAGGGCTATTCCCTCAATGACCGTGTCGGAACATCCTATCTAGAAAAGCAATACGAGTCAGATTTGCAAGGTAAGCGCACTGTGCGTAAAATTACGGTTAACAAAAAAGGCAAAATCACGAGCGATAAAACCACTTCTGAAGGTGGCAAAGGCGACAATCTTAAGCTGACTATCGATTTAAAATACCAAGAAGCAGTTGAAAATATTTTGAAGCAATATTTTAGTTCAGAATTGTCAAGTGGCAGGGCGACTTACTCAGAAGGCGTGTATGCTGTCGCTTTAGAACCATCGACAGGAAAAGTATTGGCGATTGCTGGCTTGAAAAATAAGGACGGTCAAGCTGAAGCTGATAATCTGGGGACCATCACCGACAACTTCACCCCTGGTTCAGTTGTCAAGGGGGCAACGATTTCGTCTGGCTGGGAAAATAATGCCCTTTCAGGAAATGAAGTCCTCTATGACCAAGAAATTGCGGGTATTAAGTCTTGGTTTACAAGCGGTTTAACACCAATTTCTGCTGTTCAGGCCTTGGAATATTCTTCAAATACTTACATGGTTCAGATTGCCCTTCGCATGATGGGACAAGACTACAAGACTGGTGATTCATTGATGACGGGCGACTACAAAAAAGCAATGAAGGCTCTTCGTGCGACCTATGCTGAATATGGTCTAGGGACTAATACTGGCTTGGACCTACCAGAATCTGAAGGTTATAGCCCATCTGATTATAGCCTCAGCAGTACTTTGATGGAATCCTTTGGGCAGTTTGATGCTTATACCCCAATGCAGTTGGCTCAGTACATCTCGACAGTTGCCAATGGAGGAACTCGTATTTCACCACATATTGTTGATGCTGTTTATTCCAGCTCAGATGATGGCGGTTTAGGGAATCTTGTTCGTCAAGTGACAGGGGAAAAATTAAATCAAGTCAATATCTCAGCAGATGAGATTAGAATTATCCAAAATGGTTTCTATAATGTGGTTAATAGTAGTAGTGGCTATGCTACAGGTACAACGATGAGGAGCTCAGTAACAACCATTAGCGGTAAAACTGGTACAGCTGAAACTTATGCTAAGAACAGCTCAGGTGATTCGGTGTCTACTTACAATTTGAACGCTATAGCCTATGATGCTAATAAAAAAATCGCTGTTGCTGTCATGTACCCACACGTTACAACGGACGATACCAAAGTCCATCAAAATATTGCCCGAGATATGATTGACACTTATGTGTCCAATTTCGCAAATTAAAGAAGAAAGGTGACAACATGCTTTATCCAAGTCCAATTGCAAAATTGATTGATAGTTTTTCAAAATTACCAGGTATTGGCATTAAAACAGCTACCCGCCTAGCTTTTTACACCATCGGCATGAGTGATGAGGATGTCAATGAATTTGCCAAAAATCTACTGGCAGCTAAACGTGAGTTGACTTATTGCTCAATTTGTGGAAATTTGACAGACGAAGACCCTTGTCAAATTTGTACCAGCGATAGTCGTGACCGCTCAACAATTCTTGTTGTAGAGGACAGTAAGGATGTCTCTGCTATGGAGAAAATCCAAGAATACCATGGCTTGTATCATGTTTTGCACGGCTTGATTTCCCCTATGAATGGGGTCGGTCCTGATGATATCAACCTCAAATCGTTGATTACCCGCCTGATGGATAGCGAAGTCTCAGAGGTCATCGTGGCAACTAACGCAACAGCTGATGGTGAAGCGACTTCTATGTATATTTCACGCGTCTTGAAACCCGCTGGAATCAAGGTTACCCGCCTTGCTAGGGGGCTAGCAGTCGGTTCAGATATTGAATATGCTGATGAAGTAACCCTGCTTCGCGCTATCGAAAATCGTACAGAATTATAGAAAATAGGTGCTCAGCACCTATTTTTTTAATAACAGTCAGCTCTAGTGAATATTTTTACTGTTTGTGATAGTTGTTACAAAGGATTTTTGAAACTTTTATCAAAATGTGGTATGATATTAGAGCAAATTTAGTTTGAAAGAAAAGAGAATTACCATGTCTAAAGAAACACTTGTCTTGCTTTACGGTGGGCGTTCTGCTGAACGCGAAGTGTCAGTTTTGTCAGCTGAAAGCGTCATGCGTGCCGTTAATTACGATAAATTCTTTGTGAAAACCTATTTTATTACACAAAATGGTCAATTTGTTAAAACTCAAGAATTTGATACAGTACCGTCAGTTGATGAAAAATTGATGACAAATGCCACTGTTGATTTGTCAAAAGCAATTCGTCCGAGTGATATTTATGAGGAAGGAGCGGTCGTTTTCCCGATTCTTCATGGTCCAATGGGAGAAGATGGTTCTATCCAAGGCTTCCTTGAAGTCCTTAAAATGCCTTACGTTGGGACAAATATCTTGTCATCAAGTGTAGCTATGGATAAAATTGCAACTAAACATGTCCTTGAAAGTGCTGGTGTGCCACAGGTTGTTTATGTGACTTACGTTGAAGGTAGCAATTTAGATGCAACGATTGCTAAAGCCAATACGGAATTGACTTATCCATTGTTTGTTAAGCCTGCTAATATGGGTTCTTCAGTTGGTATTTCAAAAGCTGATGACGAAGCGGGTCTCCGCTCTGCCATTGCGCTTGCGCTCAAATACGATAGCCGTATCTTAATCGAACAAGGTGTCAACGCTCGTGAGATTGAGGTTGGTATTTTGGGAAATACTGACGTGAAAACAACTCTTCCTGGCGAAGTCGTCAAGGATGTGGCCTTCTATGATTACGATGCCAAATATATCGATAACAAGATTACCATGGACATCCCTGCGAAGATTGATGAGGCTGTCATGGCAGAAATGCGTAATTATGCAGCTATTGCCTTCCGTGCTATTGGTGGTTGCGGTTTGTCACGCTGTGATTTCTTCCTGACAGAAGATGGTAATATTTACCTCAATGAGTTGAACACCATGCCCGGTTTCACTCAATGGTCAATGTACCCACTCCTTTGGGAAAATATGGGACTTAGCTATTCAGACTTGATTGAAAAGCTAGTTGACCTTGCCAAAGAAATGTTTGAAAAACGTGAAAGTCATTTGATTTAAAAGAATTCAATAATGAAGTTGAAGACTCGGTTCTGTATGGAGCGGGTCTTTTCCTATCTGAATGATTAAGTTCAGTAGGTCCATACTGATAAAATATGGTATAATTGACTTATCTTACTGTTTTATAGATTCCCAGTTTTGGGATAAGAATACAAAAGAAGGATAAAAGATGAAATTAAGTTTGCATGAAGTTGCCAAGGCTGTTGGCGCAAAAAATCAAATCTCGGAATTTGATGACGTTCCTCTGAGTCAGATTGAATTTGATAGTCGCAAGATTCAGGCGGGAGATTTATTCCTACCTTTGAAGGGTGTACGTGATGGTCATGATTTTATCACGACTGCTTTTGAAAATGGAGCAGTAGCAACATTCTCTGAAAAAGAATTAGCAGGTGTCCCTTATATCTGGGTTGATGACAGCCTAAAAGCTTTTCAAGATTTAGCAGCTTATTATATTGAAAAAATGCGCGTGGATGTTGTGGCGGTCACGGGTTCTAATGGGAAAACGACGACTAAGGACATGATTGCAGCTATCCTTGCAACGACTTACAAAACTTATAAAACACAGGGCAATTACAACAATGAAATTGGTCTTCCTTATACGGTGCTCCATATGCCAGAAGACACTGAAAAAATCGTTCTTGAAATGGGACAGGACCATCTCGGTGATATTCATCTTTTGTCTGAAATTGCCAAGCCCCACATTGCAGTGGTGACCTTGATTGGCGAAGCGCACCTAGAATTCTTTGGTAGCCGTGAAAAAATCGCTCAAGGAAAAATGCAAATCGTGGACGGTATGGACTCAGATGGTATTTTGATTGTTCCAGGCGACAGCATTGTTGACCCCTATCTTCCTGAAAATCAAATGGTCATTCGCTTCGGGGATGGGCAAGAGTTGATGGTTACAGAACTCGAGGAAAGAAAAGATTCATTGACTTTCCGAACAAATGTTATCGACCGTCAGTTGACCCTTCCCGTCCCAGGAAAATACAATGCCACAAACGCTATGGTAGCAAGTTATGTCGGAAAACTACTGGCTGTCTCTGATGATGATATTGCTGACGCTTTGGAGAACATTGAGCTGACCCGCAACCGCACAGAATGGAAGAAAGCGGCAAATGGTGCAGACATTCTGTCAGACGTTTATAATGCCAATCCAACAGCCATGAAGCTGATTTTAGAAACTTTCTCTGCTATCCCAAATAATGAAGGTGGCAAGAAAATTGCTGTGCTGGCAGACATGAAAGAACTAGGAGAAGCTTCAGTCAATCTTCATAATCAAATGATTATGAGCTTACGCCCAGATGTTATTGACACATTGATTTGTTACGGAAAAGATATCCAAGACTTATCACAACTAGCTAGTCAAATGTTTCCAATTGGAAAAGTTTATTTCTTCAAGAAAAATGAAGAAGAGGATCGATTTGATGACCTTCTCAGCCAAATTCGCGAAGTTTTGGGAGAACATGACCAAATTCTCTTAAAAGGCTCAAATTCAATGAATCTATCAGCTATTGTAGATGCCTTGGTTGAAAATTAGTATTAAACGTGAGATTAGCTTGCTCACGTTTTTTTTAATTTTTAAGGTACTGCGCCAGCTTTTTCACCGTGGATAATGATTGAAAAAAGCCCCTAAATTCGTTATAATAGTAGAGTTAGAGACAGTGCCTCTATTTTTTATTGTCACGAAATAGGAATGACCAATGTAAAAAGAAAAGTAGCTATTTATCTGTAAAAAGCTCTGCTATTATCAAAAAAAGGAAAAGAAAATGACATTACAAGATGAAATTAAAAAACGCCGTACTTTTGCCATCATCTCTCACCCGGATGCTGGTAAAACGACGATTACTGAACAATTACTTTACTTCGGGGGCGAAATCCGCGAAGCGGGTACTGTTAAAGGGAAAAAGACAGGGAACTTTGCTAAATCTGACTGGATGGATATTGAAAAGCAACGTGGTATCTCCGTTACTTCATCAGTGATGCAATTTGATTATGCTGGAAAACGTGTCAATATCCTTGATACACCAGGGCACGAGGACTTCTCTGAAGATACTTACCGTACGCTAATGGCGGTGGACGCTGCGGTCATGGTTGTCGACTCTGCCAAGGGTATTGAAGCGCAGACCAAAAAACTTTTTGAAGTTGTTAAACACCGCAACATCCCAGTTTTCACTTTCATTAACAAATTGGACCGTGATGGTCGTGAGCCTCTTGATTTGTTGGAAGAATTGGAAGAAGTGCTTGGTATTGCAAGTTATCCAATGAATTGGCCAATTGGGATGGGAAAAGCTTTTGAAGGACTTTACGATTTGTACAACAAACGTTTGGAACTTTACAAAGGCGATGAACGTTTTGCAGCACTTGAAGCTGGTGATGAATTATTTGCTAACAACCCATTCTACCAACAAGTTTTGGAAGATGTTGAATTGTTAGAAGAAGCAGGTAATGAGTTCTCAGAACAAGCTATCTTGGATGGTAATTTGACACCAGTATTCTTCGGTTCAGCCCTTACAAACTTTGGGGTACAAACTTTCCTTGACACCTTCTTGGAATTCGCGCCAGAACCTCACGGTCACAAAACGACAGAGGGTGACATGATTGACCCGCTTGATAAAGATTTTTCAGGTTTTGTCTTTAAAATCCAAGCCAACATGGACCCACGCCACCGTGACCGTATCGCCTTCGTTCGTATTGTCTCTGGTGAATTTGAACGTGGGATGAGCGTGAATTTGACCCGCACGGGTAAGGGGGCTAAGCTATCAAACGTGACTCAGTTCATGGCTGAGAGTCGCGAAAATGTAAGCAATGCTGTTGCAGGTGACATCATCGGAGTCTATGATACGGGGACTTACCAAGTTGGCGACACGCTTACTGTCGGAAAAAATAAATTTGAATTCGAACCACTGCCAACCTTCACACCAGAATTGTTCATGAAAGTTTCTGCTAAAAACGTCATGAAACAAAAATCCTTCCATAAAGGAATCGAACAATTGGTACAAGAAGGAGCTATCCAGCTTTATAGAAACTACCAAACAGGCGAATACATGCTTGGTGCTGTTGGTCAACTTCAGTTTGAAGTCTTCAAGCACCGTATGGAAGGTGAGTACAACGCAGAAGTTGTCATGACACCAATGGGTAAAAAGACTGTTCGCTGGATTAGTCCAAATGATTTGGATGAGCGCATGTCTTCAAGCCGTAATATTTTAGCTAAAGACCGCTTTGACCAACCAGTCTTCTTGTTTGAAAATGATTTTGCTCTCCGTTGGTTTGCTGATAAATATCCTGATGTTAAACTAGAAGAAAAAATGTAATAATTGACACCTTTTTGTCACAATAAAGTGATTTAAAAGGTGTTTTTTAGTTGCAAATGTTATTTAGTATATGACAATTTAGCTTAAAAACGAAATAAAGATGACGAAATATTACAAAAGTGTTGCAAAATATTCTAAAAGTGTTACAATAAAACCATAAAGAAATAGAAAACGATTTAGGAACTTGCCAAATCATTTTCAACAGATGATTAGTAAGTTTAGGAAGTGTGATTAAGATGATGAAAACAAAAGGATATAACCACCAAGAACAACGTTACTCAATTCGTAAATATTCAATTGGTGCTGCTTCAGTATTGATTGGTTGTGTGATGTTTGCCAATTCTCCACTTGTTTCTGCAGACGAAGTAACAACAAATACCGTCTCAACCTGGGTTCCTGGTTTAGTGGATAGTAATCAAGCACAAGCTGATACTAATAATATCATTGTCAGCACTAAGGAAAAAACACCAGCAGAAGTTACTAGCACAAGTAGCGCAGCAGTTGTTACTGATAATACTACTGAATCAACTACTACAGAAACTGTGACATCAGAACCAGTTGAAGCAAAAACACCAGCAACAGAAGTTACTACCACTACAGCGAAATCTAGTGAACTTCCAGAAGTTTCAGCGGACACAACAGTAGAATCTACAGCAACAGAGACTGTTGACCCTAAGACAATTTCTAGCACATCGGCTGATACACTAGCAACAAGCAAAGTTGTTACAAGCACTCTCCCAGCGCAAGGAACCTATGTTTTCACAAAGCGTACAGAAGTCAAAAATGCTGCCAATATGAGCCAACCAACTGTCTTTTATTTCAACGAAGGCGACAGCGTTAACTACGACAAGGTTGTCAATGAAGATAACCACACTTGGGTCAGCTATCGTTCATACAGCGGTACTCGTCGCTACGCTCCCATTGCAGAGCTAAAAACAGCAATCCAAGAAAGTCCAACCATTACAGATAAAACAACCAAAGATAGCAATCTTCCTGATAAAGGAAAATACATTTTTGTTGAAAAAGCTGCTATTAAAAACGAACCAAAAACATCAAGTCCAACCATCTACTATTATGACAAGGGTGAATCTGTTAATTATGACAAGGTTTTAACAGCGGATAGCCATCAATGGATTTCTTACGTGTCTTACAACGGTACACGTCGTTACATTTCTGTTGGGGAAGCGAAAGCTCAAGTATCTTCTGATGCTAAAGCGCCAGCTATTACTACGACAGATAAAAAAGAAGAAACTCTTCCAAGTAGCGGTAGCTATGTGACAACTGACCGTACTGCTGTTCGTAATGATGCTAAGATGGATAGTCCAGTCGCTTTCTATCTAAACAAGGGCGACAAGATTAATTATGACAAAGTTTTGACAACGAACAATCATTCATGGATTTCTTACGTGTCATACAGTGGTACTCGCCGTTACATCGCTCTTGAAAAAGCAACTGTAGCTAAGGATACGACTAAAGATGTGGTTAGCACACCTGTTAAACAAGCAACTACAGGTACTATTACCATTCAAAATCAATCTGCTAAGGGCTTTGATGTTCGTGTAACAGATGTTTACAATAAAGATGGTATTTCAGAAGTTAAAGTGCCTGTTTGGTCAGAAGTTGGTGGACAAGATGACCTTATCTGGTACACAGCTAGCAAACAAGCCGACGGTTCTTATCAAACAAGTGTCAAAGTGAGTGATCACAAAGGTGACTTAGGTGTTTACAATGTTCATCTTTACTACGCTCAACCAAATGGTCAATTGAAAGGTGTCACTGGTCGCCAAGTGACATTGGAAACTAAGGCAGAAACAAAACCTATTACTGAAACAACCCTTCCAGCGAGCGGTACTTATACCTTTACTGAAAGAACAAGTATTAAGGCAGAAGCAAAAGTTACTTCTCCAGAACTCGCTTACTACGATAAAGGTGACAAAGTCAACTATGATAAAGTAGTCAAAGCTGACGGTTATCAATGGATTTCATACATAAGTTATAGCGGTGCTCGCCGTTATCTTCCTGTTGTTAAATTAGCAACGGAATCGGCGAAGACAAGTGATACAACTACAAAAACAGCGACTGAAGCAACAGCGCAAGCAGTGACATCTAATCTTCCAGCAAGCGGCACTTATACCTTTACAAAAACGGTTGATGTGAAATCAGAAGCTAAAATGGCTAGCGCGACTGAATTTAATTTCCAAAAAGGGGAAACAATCAATTATGACCAAGTACTTGTAGCTGATAATCATGAATGGATTTCATATAAGAGCTATAGTGGTACTCGTCGTTACATTCCGGTAGCTACTGTTTCAGCTAGTCAAGCATCAGCTAGACCTGCCGAAACCGCTAAAGCTAGCCTTCCAGCAAGTGGTAGCTACACTATGATAAAACGCTCTGCTATTGTTAACAACCCAAGTAAATCTGCTGATGTAGTTGCTTACTACAATGCTGGCGACAAGGTTAACTATGATAAAGTTATTAGTAGAGATGGGGCACAATGGATTAGCTATATCAGTAATTCAGGCGTTCGTCGTTATATTAATGTTGCTTAATGCGTTAGGAAACTAGCGATTAAGATAGATATCTTGCCTAGCAAGATGGAGGTTCTTATCAAGAAGGTGCAGGGAACAAGTTTTCCTGTGCTTTTTCTTTGGCTTTTGGGTATAATGAAGAAAAAACATAGGAGGTGCTGATATGGGACTATTTTCAGGGATGATTGGTAATGCGTCACAACGTGATAATGACAAGGTGGAGCGTCAGCTAGAGGATATTTTGATTCCAGATGAGCAGGTTAATCTGGCTTTTGTTTTGGTGCGAGATTTGATTGTCTTTACAGATTATCGTTTGATTTTGGTGGATAAGCAGGGCGTGACTGGGAAGAAGACATCTTACAAATCTTTACCTTATCGGTCTATTTCGCGATTTACGGTAGAGACTTCGGGACATCTTGATTTGGATGCGGAATTGAAAATTTGGATTTCATCGGCAGCAGAGCCAGCTGAAGTTTTGCAGTTTAATAGTGACCATAACGTGGTGGAAATTCAGCAGGCACTTGCTGAAGCTGTTTTGCGGTAATCAAATTGAGGTTTAGGGGATGGGAAAGAAGATGGCAAACGTTGTTTGGGTGATGACTGGGCTAGCTTGGTTGACTTTAGTCATTGCTATGGTTGGTCATCTGGCTTTCCCAAAGGTATTTTTGACCGTGCTTGCTCTATTGACTGGGTTATTTTATCTTTTTGTTGTAATGGTTGGTTTGATGCGTTTTCGGGTGGCTTCGATTGAGCGAAGGCGCAAGCGCTATGGGATTATGCTTATTTTGGAGATTGGGGTTTTATGTCGCATGGTTAGCTTGATGATTAGATAGAACCAGGAATTAGTGTTTAGTTTGATTTTGGCTTTTGTCTTGGGCTTGCTGGTGTTTAGCGCAGCTTATTATCCTAAATAAAAACCTTTTCACAACTTATTTTCTATCTTTTTAGTTTTAATTGTGTTACACTAGTTAGGTTGTTAATAAAGACAATGAATAAAGGCTTATAAGACAGCTTCGCACTGTCTTTTAGAAAAGAGAAACATTTGAAATTTACAGAACTTAACTTATCGCAAGATATTCTTTCAGCGGTAGAAAAAGCAGGCTTTGTTGAGCCATCTCCAATTCAAGAAATGACCATTCCACTCGCCCTCGAAGGTAAGGATGTTATCGGTCAAGCGCAAACGGGTACTGGTAAAACAGCTGCCTTTGGGTTGCCAACTCTAAATAAAATTCATACTGAAGATAATACCATTCAAGCACTTGTCATTGCGCCTACTCGTGAATTAGCTGTGCAGTCTCAAGAGGAACTTTTCCGTTTTGGTCGTGATAAGGGTGTTAAAGTACGCTCTGTTTACGGTGGTTCTAGCATTGAAAAACAAATCAAGGCGCTTCGTTCAGGTGCTCATATCGTTGTGGGGACACCGGGTCGCTTGCTTGACTTGATTAAACGCAAGGCGCTTAAACTTAATCATGTTGAGACTTTGATTTTGGATGAAGCAGATGAAATGCTTAACATGGGCTTCCTTGAAGATATTGAAGCTATCATCAGCCGTGTGCCAGAAACACGTCAAACCCTTCTTTTCTCAGCAACGATGCCAGATGCTATCAAACGTATCGGTGTGCAGTTCATGAAAGAGCCTGAGCATGTGAAAATTGCGGCTAAGGAATTGACAACGGACTTGGTTGACCAATATTATATCCGTGTCAAAGAACAAGAAAAATTTGATACCATGACGCGTCTTATGGATGTTGACCAACCAGAGCTGTCTATCGTTTTTGGACGTACCAAACGTCGTGTTGATGAATTGACCCGCGGACTTAAGTTACGTGGTTACCGTGCAGAAGGTATCCACGGAGACCTTGACCAAGGCAAACGTCTTCGTGTTCTTCGTGATTTTAAAAATGATAACCTTGATATCTTGGTTGCAACAGATGTGGCGGCGCGTGGTTTGGATATTTCAGGTGTGACTCACGTCTACAACTACGATATTCCACAAGACCCTGAAAGTTATGTTCACCGTATCGGTCGTACCGGTCGTGCTGGTAAACATGGTCAATCAATCACCTTCGTGTCACCAAACGAAATGGGTTACTTGGCTATCATTGAGAACTTGACTAAGAAGCGCATGAAAGGTCTTAAGCCAGCGACTGCTGAAGAGGCTTTCCAAGCTAAGAAAAAAGTGGCTCTTGCTAAAATCGAACGTGATTTTGCGGACGAAGCCATTCGTGCTAACTTTGACAAATTCAAGGGTGACGCGGTTAAATTGGCTGCGGAATTCACTCCGGAAGAGTTGGCTTTGTATGTTTTGAGCTTGACTGTCCAAGACCCAGATACACTTCCAGAAGTGGAAATTGCACGTGAAAAACCATTACCATTCAAACCATCAGGCGGTGGCTTCCAAGGTAAAGGTGGTCGTAATAATCGTGGTGGTGACCGTCGTCGTAATGACCGAGGAAATCGTCGTGGCGGACGTGATGGTAATGATCGCAACGGTGACCGTCGTGATTTCAAACGTACCTCAAACAAGAACCGTAGGGATTTTGAAAACAAAGAAAATCGTCGACCACACCGCACTTCAAGTGAGAAGAAAAACGGCTTTGTTATCCGTAACAAAGGCGACAAATAATAATGATATAACATGGAAATAAGCATCTAATTCAGGTGCTTATTTGTTTTGTTGCCTATTAACTTGGCTCATTGTCAACTGTAGTGGGTGACTTATCACTAACATCTAGAGAGAATCAGA
>ERZ1034980.527-NODE-527-length-27613-cov-113.939546_pt1 | contig 27613 bp, 35 predicted proteins | sample MGYA00520622_ERZ1034980 | MGnify/ENA primary metagenome ERZ1034980 (study PRJEB33766, sample SAMN09781791) | gut metagenome | biome: gut microbiome | host: Homo sapiens | place: Madagascar | study: EMG produced TPA metagenomics assembly of the PRJNA485056 data...
TGAGAATGAGAATGTTAATGTTAATGTTAATGAGAATGAAAATGTTAATGAAAAACATAGTTATCAGCTAATAGCTGATATGTATAACACCACTTGCGTGACGTTGCCTAAGTGTACCACGCTTTCTGAAAGCCGAAAGAAGGCTTTAAGAGCAAGGCTCAATCATTATGGCATTGATGATTTCCAACGATTGTTTGAAAAAGCCAACGAAAGCAGTTTTTTGACCGGAGCGAATAATAATAACTGGACTGCTAACTTTGATTGGCTGATAAAAGATGCCAATATGGCTAAAGTGCTTGATGGTAATTATGACAATAAGCCGAGAGCAAGCGGAGGCGGTGGTAATCCGTTTATGGATATGTATTACAAGCTTAAAGAGGAGGAGGAGAACAATGACGAAAGCGGATACAGCAGCGATTTTGGCAGTTTTTAAGACTGCTTATCCCAGATATTACAGCGGAAAAACAGAAGATGAAATCGGGAAGGCTATTAGCTTATGGTATACAATGCTTGAGGAATACCCGGTTGTGCTTGTAAACGCTGCTGTTAAAGCTTTGATAGCAACAAGCCCTTATCCACCAACGATAGCGGATGTCATTTCAAGAATTGGACAGCTTACAGCAAAAAAAGGATTGTCCGAAGTCGAAGCGTGGGGACTTGTCAAAACAGCGATTAGAAACAGTGCTTATCACTCAACCGAGGAGTTTGACAGACTGCCTGACGATATAAAAGCCACAATCGGCAGTGCTAATGTGCTTAGGGAATGGGCATTGGCTGATGATGAGAGTACCGAAACGGTGATTGCAAGTAATTTCATGCGGAGCTATAAAGCAAAAGTCAAAGAACGAAAAGACTTTGAAGCTATACCGACATCGGTCAAGGCTTTGTTAATAAAAAACAGTGAGAAATTAAGCTTGGAGGTAACAAAAAATGCTCAATAAGATAATCTTGATGGGGAGATTAACAAGAGATCCAGAGGTTAGGTATTCGCAGGGTGCAGAACCTATGGCGATTACAAGATATACACTTGCGGTTAATAGACGATTTAAACGACAAGGAGAACAGGATGCGGATTTTATTCCTTGCGTTGCCTTCGGTAAGCAGGGCGAATTTGCAGAAAAGTATTTATCAAAGGGTCGATTGATAGCCGTTTCGGGTCGTTTGCAAGTCAGAAATTGGGAAGACAACAACGGCAATAAGTGTACAACAATCGAGGTAGTTGTTGAAGAACACTATTTTGCAGAGAGCAAAAAAGGCAATAACGAAAATAGTCAAAAACGTGAGAATGACGGCATCGGGGAAGGTTTTTATCCGATAGACGATGACGTTAAAGACGACGATTTGCCGTTCTGAGGTGATTGTATGAATATTTATTATGTTACTTGTGCCGGAGATTGGCTTAGTAAGTATTTAGTTAAAGCGAACAGTAAACGTGAAGCAATAAATTTAGTATTTGACAACTATTTTAAGCCGATAAATGCAATAAGAGCAAGGGAAAACAAAGAAGCAAAACAAAGATTAAATATGTTGTTTACTAAAAAGGATTTGATGCTTGAAGCTGTTGAAATAAATGCACTTATCAACACAAACAATAATGCTGTTTTATGCTTAGATGAGGAGGAAATGTAATGATAGTGGATAGAAGTGTATTAAACGGATTACAGGTTGTTGCAGAGGGTTACAAGATTTTTAATTATGATTGGACAGCAAATTACGGGGATAACTATTGTTATGCCGATAAAGACGGCAATGTTGAAGGTGTGGTACATAGACAAGAGGGGTTTCCGGACAAGTGCCACAATGGCTTACATTTTTGTGAAAATCCGTTAGATTGTTTTAACTATTACCCTTTTGTACAATGGAATAAATTTGCAAAGGTCAAGGGGTATGGGGCTATTTCGAAAGATGATAGCGATAGTAAAGTTGCTGTTGAAATACTTGAGATAGTCAAAATATTAAGTTTTAATGAGTTTATTGACGAGATTAAAGGATATACAAAAAACAAATATGTCGAAGGCATAAGCAACGGCTTCGGCATACGCAACGGCTACGGCATACGCACCGGCTACGGCATACGCAACGGCTACGGCATACGCAACGGCTACGGCATAAGCTACGGCTACGGCATAAGCAGCAGCTACGGCATACGCAACGGCTACGGCATACGCACCGGCTACGGCATACGCAACGGCTTCGGCATAAGCAGCAGCTACGGCATAAGCTACGGCTACGGCATAAGCTACGGCTACGGCATAAGCAGCAGCTACGGCATAAGCAACGGCTACGGCATAAGCACCGGCTACGGCATAAACAACGGCTACGGCATAAACAACAGCTACGGCATAAACAACAGCTGCGGCATACGCTACGGCTACGGCATAAGCGATAGCTGCGGTATATATAATTGCTATTACATCAAAAAATGCGAAGGTCTTGCATATTCGGTTATGTGCATTAACGAGACTGGCAAATATAAATTGTTTAACTTAAATATTGATAAGGAACGATTTGACGAAGTTAAAGAAAATATAAGAAAATGTGCAGACGGTTGGTATCCGAAATTTACAAATGCTTTTGATTACTACGAGAAGGAAAAGAAATGGGAATGTGTTCCTGCACCGAGAATTGAGGGCGTAGATGATAAAACAGCGTATAAAGATATGCCGGAGAAACTAATTGAGTATTTTAAGAGCTTACCGGAATTTGATGCGGAAATATTTACGGCTATTACAGGAATTGAGGTTGAGTAAATGACATCAGACGAAGCAAGAGAAGCAATAGAAGTTTTGGAAGTGGCAAAGGCAGAGGTTGAGTGGAATTATCCACTCGACTATGCCATAAACATTGATTTAGCTATTGAAGCGTTAAAAAAAGAAGTCAGTAAAAAGCCATATTTACAGCAGGACGAGCAAGGAAATGACTGTTTAGAATGTCCGAATTGCGATAGTTTTATAGGATATTCTTACGACTGCAAAGATGAGCACTATCAAATAAATTACTGCCCATACTGCGGACAGAGGATTGATTGGGAGGAGTTGAAAATGACTAATTTTGAAAAATACAAAGATGATATAATAAAAACTTTATTTGCTAATGGTAGCAGTGGGATAGATAAAAAAACTGGAGAATTCCGTGGTTGTGGTAGTTTAAATAATTGTGAAAATTGTCAATTCAATGACGAATGCGGGTCTGATACTCTTCGAAAGTGGTTAGATTCCGAATATGTTGAACCCGAAAAAGAAGAAGTTGACTGGTCGAAAGTTCCGATTGATACAAAGGTTCTTGTGAGTGATGATAATGAAAATTGGGCTAGAGGTTATTTTGCAGGATATGACAGGAAAAATAAAGTTATATACACATTTCCGCTTGGTGCAACAAGCTGGACAAATGAGGATATGGGTAGAGTAGAGTGGAGATATGTTAAATTAGCGGAGGACGGAGAATGATTAAAATAGAGAATATTGACGTTTACGGCTGGGAACCTGCCATTCGTGGTATGAGGAACCCAATGAACAGCTGGGAAAAATCTGACAGTTGCGAGTGCTCCATCGAAGAGATGGAGTACTCAAAGTGTTTAACGTCTTGCACGGAAAGCGAGATACCCGAAAAGTGTATAAACTGCAAGGGCGTTTACTTAGGCGAAAACGATTTAAAACTTATGCAGAGCTTATCAAAAGCAGGAACAGACCATTCAAAATTTTTAAGGATGATAGTAGTTACGATGGACATTACAGCACCGCAATTCTGGTGGGCGGAAGCTGACACTTACAAGATCGGTACTGTCCGAAACTCATGCAGTAAAATGCACCGTATTCATACAAAAGAGTTTTCGCACAATGATTTTTCACATGAAGGAATATATGAAATACCTTATGCAAAAGACGTTTTTATCAATGTTAGGTCTGTTTGCGAAAGACTGCGAAAAGATTTTAACGAAACAGGCGATAAAAAGTATTGGAGAGCGTTAATTGAGTTACTGCCGGAAGGCTATAATATGCGTGCTACTGTACAGTTAAATTATCAGGTGTTAAAGAATATGTATTGGGCAAGAAGGAATCATAAACTCGATTGCTGGCATACATTTTGTGAGGAAATCGAGAAGTTGCCGTATTTTAAAGAAATTTGTATTGAACCGATGGAGTGATAACAGATGTCGAAGCTGAAAGAAAAAACAACGGCTGATTATGCAAAAGACATAATCAAAGAGCTTGAAGTTTGGATTTACATCAACGAAAACGGCTGTCAAGACCCGTTCTGGGCTGATGGCGTAAACATGAATTTGGTCAGAAACCACATTGTTTATGCAAAAAATCAGATTTTACAGCTTGCGGAAAACGGCGAGGATCTGCCGGAAGAATACTATATTCCAACGCCGCCCGAAGTCGATGATAACTACATTGTAAAAACAAACAAGTACTACAAAAAGCGAAGTAAACGACTTGAGGAGCAAGGCGAAAAGCTGACACATAAGAAAACGAAGTATAACGGCGAACAAAGCAGTTTATTATAAAGGGGTAGAGTTATGACGGACATCGAAAAAGCGGAGTTAAAAGCAAAATTACAGATGATTTATGAGCACTACGGCAAGTATCAGTTTACAAAATGTTTAGAGGAATTACAGGAGCTTATAGAAGCAATTAATTTATACATAGTTTCTGGTTGTTCGGAAGAGCCCGAAGGTCATGTTGTCGAAGAAATAGCAGACGTTTGGATTATGATTACACAAATCATAATGATGTTAAATGCGGAAAACGAAGTTGACGAGTATAAAAAATATAAGGTTGAAAGACAGTTAGAAAGGATGGCGTTGGAATGAAATCAGATTATTTTGATAGAATTATTAATAATATTAAAAGTATGTCTGATGAACAAATTGAAGAAATGCTTATTAAGGCTGGTATTGAAAAATCCGATAATTTTATAGATATTGCCGGATATGCAGCTTGTGCTGGCGAGTTGGTGAGTAAAAAGAACGAGTAAATAACAGCTGCACACGAAGAAAACGAAGGGGGACTGTTTAATGCCGGGAATAAGAACAGATGATATTGTATTTATAAGAGCATTAGCCGACAGTAATTTAAATATGACAAGAGCGGCTAAAATCATATCTTATAGTTATAACGCTGTTGCATGGCACAGAAAAAGGATAAAGGAAAGCACCGGATTAGACCCATGTAATTTTTACGACATGACAAAGCTGTTAAAAATGATTGAGGGTAGGTGATAACATGAAGAATGCAAATACGTATCTTAATCAGCTCCGGCTATTAGATGTGCAAATACAGCAGAAGGAAAAAGAACTCGTTAGACTTAGAGAAGATGCGGAAAGCATAACGGCGAAAGTCAGCGAAAGAGTACAGGCATCAACAAGTGATAAATTGGCTGAGGATGTCGCAAATGTTGTAGACATAGAAACAGAAATCAGCAGAAAAAAAGCGGAACTGATAATTACAAGACACATTGTAATTGATAAAATACACGAGCTTAAAAATCCGATACTGGTTGAGATATTATATAAACGCCATGTCGAGTATAAGAGCTACAAAGAGATTGCCGCAGAGCTTAAATATAATGTGTCATATGTACGCCAACTACATTCAAAAGCATTAAATTTGTTATAAAAAAATGCCCCGGGAAACCGGGGTATTAGTGTTATTCGGATACTTCTTCTTTTTTGGCTTCTTCGAGGATTTTATGGAGTTCTCTTAAACTCATTCTAGCCCATACCAGAAGAGGTATCTCAATATTGTATTTTACAGCCAATTCGTTCACGATTTTATAACGTGGGTCTTTTTTGTAATCATAATTCTTATTATTCATTGCTTTTTTCCTCCTTTTTTGTGCTCTAATTCCCATATCCTGTCCAGTAAGTTAAGTAGATATGGCGGCATTGCCTTATTTCCTTGCTCCCACTCTTGCACATTCCGTACGGAAAGCCCAAAATGGAAAGCAAATACAGATTGGCTCATGCCGGTTTGGGTCCGGAACTCTTTTAACGTTCAGTCGGGTACTCTGATTTTTACGATTCCGACGTTACTGTTTGCGGCTTCTATTCCCTTATTCCCTAATCTTGTTGCAAGTCCCATAGCAGCATAATCAGGCACCTTAACCTGTATACATTTATATTTCTTGGCGTATTTCCCATATACGTCACCCAAAACAGATTCGTAAGGTTCTGATATATCATCATCAGTAAGGCAAAATTCTTTTTTCAGTTCTTCCAGCTCTTTTTCTGTTATTGCTCGTCTTAATACAATGTTATAGCCGGATTTCTTTTCAAGTCCCCATATAATGTAATCATAATCGGGGAATTCTCGCATACATTCCTTGCCAATAACCTGCTTGACGGAGCGGAAGTCGCTTAGATTGTTAGATTTGCGGTTGCGTGTCGGGATAAGATACATCTTTCCGTCAAGCTCTGCAATTATGTTGTGGGGGTACGCATCGTACCAATAAGCACAATCAACGATGATTTTTTTATTTTTTTTGTTTTCTTCCATTTTTATTCCCTCCGTTTTTTTTGTGTGTCATAATATCAGCCTCCAAACTTATTAACTTAATCTAAGTATACGCTATTAGCGTATAATGTCAATACCTATTTTTAATTTTTTATGTTTTGTCCCAGTGGGGCATGAAATAAATCACCCACGCTTATTTTTCCCATCTTGCTTTGTCAATATTTTTAACATGTTCCGCTTTTGGGTATTGCTTACATAATTCGTTATATCTTACTATTGCTTTGTTGCGTTCTGTTCCGGGATAGGTTTCTGTTAATATTGTTTCTGTTCCGATACCTGGAAAGACCTTTGCAATATTGATATAGTAGTATACCTTATTATCTCGGTAATAACGCTTCTCACGCTTAATTGAGACTTGCAGTGTATATTCTGCCGTTGCTAATTTTTGAGCGTGCTCATACAATCCCCGGCGGTACTCTTGCAATCTGTCAATAGCGGCTTGTAATGCTGCTATGTCGTTAACGGCGTAGCGGTCATAGTCCTTAATCGTATTGATGTTAGCTACTTCTTCATAATTGTACATATTAGCGTATATTCTTATACATTCCTCTTTCATTGCTTCGCCTCCTATCCGCAGACCCCGAAGGGTTTCGCCGTCCTTACGGCTCATCAGTGCGGCTATTATGTTATGCAAGTAATAAATCTGATGTGCTGTAAGATGTTGAGCCGTATTTATTGCGGATATAATCCATTGATTTGGTTTTACGGCTTTTAACTGCATCTGCTTCACTTCTCCAGTACCACATTTTTTTCTTGCTTGCCCAGCGGCAGCCAATAGACTTAAGTTTGTCCTTGTGCTCTCTTGTGTCTCCGCTTATCCATATCCAAGAGCCGCAAAGCTCAACGGTTAAGCCCTTAAGTGTTACAAGCTCCGATATTATGTTGATGTATTCTTCCGGACATTCGTTTATAGGTCTTGTGTTGCCTGTTGTGTCTGCTTCCGCTTTTGCGTTGTGCTGATTTTTTAAGGTGTTAAAAAGTTCTGTGTACTCGTTATTGATTTCTGCCATGATAGTTACGTTGCCGCCGTTGTCCGGGTGGTTAAGCTGGCAGAGCTTTCTGTAAACTTTCTTAAGTTCATCGATTGTTGTAATTCCTGTAAAATATTTCATTTTTGTGCCTCCTATAATTAATATACTGATATTAAGTTGCCGTCCTCATCGTACAATCTGATTTCGTCAGCACTATTGGTCATATACTCGGAATAGTATTCTTCGAGTTCTTCCGGTGTTAATGGTTCGTTGGTGTCGTCAATCGGTTCTTCGTAGCTCCAGCCGCTTCCGTTCTGCCATGCTGCATGAGTTATATAATACATATTTATTCCCCCTCTCAAGCCTCTACATAATAAGTGATATAACAATACTGTGTGCTGTTTGGGTTGTGTCTTTTGACTGTGTAGCCCTTGCCAAATCTGCCGTTATACTCTTCTTTGATTTCCTGATTAACTCTGATGTAGCCTCTTGTTAATGATGTGTGATGTTCTTTGTAGTTTTTCACGTTTTTTTCTTCCTTTCTTTTGATTTGAGAGGGTTTTTATTATTTTCCTCTTCTATGCTTTCTTTTTCTCTCGTTTTTTCAACTTTCCTTAACTTATGAGCTTATTATAATCTATACTTGTATAGATTGCAATAGGCATAATTACTAAATATACAAGTATAGATTTATGCAATATTGCTATACAAGTATAGACGACAGAAATATATAATGTAAGCAGATACACAGGGGGTGAGATAATGGCGAAATATACAGAGGCACAAGCAGAAGCAATCAGAAGACATAGGCAGCTCTTGGATAATATAACGGTAAGCGTGCCCAAGGGAGAGCGAGACAAGTATAAGCTTCAGGCGGCGGCGGCAGGCATGAGCCTTAACGCTTACATTATTAAGTTAATGGACGATGACCGGGAGCGATTGGCGGAAGCAATGGAGTTATTACAAGACATCAATAATTAATTCAGTAGGCGGCAGAGATGCCGCTTATTTTTTGCGGGTCTGCGTTATAATGTAGCAATAATTAAGACAGTATTAAGATGTGACGCTTACCGGATGCCGTAATCTCGGGCTTTTCCGGCGGTGTTGTATATCTATTGTATATCTTTCTGCATCTCGAGCGGTTAAGATGTTATTTTGATAGCTTTTTATTTTTTGAATGCCTGACAAATAACGCAAAAAGACCTAACAAAATCTAACACAATAATAACACAATCTAACAACGTGATATGATACTATATTAATGTAATATATAGGCGTAAAAATACATTTTCCTTTCATTTTTATTCTTTTCTTTGCCCGGACTGGTAAGCCGGGCTTTTTTATTGGCAGGAGGTGAGAACATGAGAGCGTCAGAAAAGAAAGCAATAAAAGAACGGTTGTTCTGCGAAGAATACATAATTGACTATAACGGTACGAGGGCATACGGTGCCGCATATGGCGAGGAAGACAAAGGAAGGTGCAACAGTAATGCCCGTAACTTGCTCAAACGTAAGGACATTCAAGATTATATAAAAGAATTGCAGACGGAGCGTAACAAGCGGCTACAGATAACGCAAGATGATGTATTGAGAGAGTTGGCGGCGGTCGGGTTCTCCAATATCTGTGACTATGCGGAGGTTGACGAGAACGGCAAGCTTAAGTATATACCCACATCAGAGATAGACCCAAGCAAACAGGCGGCTATCATGTCCATTAGGCAAGACAAGTACGGCATGACTATAAGGCTGCATGATAAGCTTAAGGCATTGGAAACATATGCAAAAATAGCCGGTTGGCTTACTGATAAGCAGGAGATTACAACAACGGTTACATACGAGCAGTTCTTGAACAAGCTGGACGGCGATTATAATTATGACTGATAACATTATTAATATATTCAACGCAAGAGAGTATATAAGCCGATTTTTACACATTAGGACTAAGGATAATAGGATTGTTCCGCTACGGCTCAATGAGCCACAAGAGCGATTATATAAGATAATTGGTAATGAGGCACGACAGGGCAAGCCGATACGATTAATCATTCTTAAAGCTCGACAGATGGGATTTAGTACATTAACAGAAGCGTTAATATTTCACCGCACGGCGGTCAAGCCTAACATCAGCAGTATGATAATAGCTCACAAGGATGATGCCACAACTAACTTGTTTAATATGTCTAAGCTCTTCTATTCATATTTGCCGGATATGCTTAAACCGGCAAGAAAAGCGAGCAATGCGAGAGAGATTATATTTGACAGCCCGGCTAAGAGTGAGGGCGGCATCGGACTTAATAGCCGCATCAAATGTGCAACGGCAGGCGGTGACGGTGTAGGACGTTCCGACACTCTCAGTAATGTACATATATCTGAGTTTGCATTTTGGACGGGTGACAAGATGGCAACGCTTAACGGTCTTTTACAGTCTGTACCTGCACAGCCCGGAACAATGGCCATTATAGAGAGTACAGCTAACGGATATGATGACTTTAAGCGTCTATGGGATTCTGCGGTTGCCGGTGAGAATGATTTTATCCCGGTATTTTTCCCATGGTTTGAGCTTGCGGAATATAGCCGACCTTATGACGGTTTCCAGCTTACACCAGAAGAAGAAGAACTTAAGGCAAGACATAATCTTACTAATGAGCAGTTGTCATGGCGTAGATGGTGCATAAAAAATAACTGTGGTGGTGACATCAATTTATTCAGGCAAGAGTATCCATCGACACCGGAAGAAGCCTTTATCGCAACAGGAGCTTGTGTATTTGATACAGCTATTATTATTAAGCGTATTAATGATTTACAGGGCTGTAAGCCGCTGAAACGTGGTTATTTTGCGTATGATTATGACGGACAATATATAACTAATGCCCGTTGGATTGACAGCGACAGAGGCAATATCAAAATATTCAGAGAACTGGATAAGTCAAGACCGTATGTTCTGGGCGGAGATACAGCCGGAGAAGGTAGCGACTATTTTACGGCTCATGTAATAGATAATGTTACCGGTGAGCAAGTAGCAGTATTACATGATGATAATATCGACGAGGACGAGTATTCAAGGCAAGTATATTGCTTAGGACAATACTATAATACTGCTCTTGTAGGCTTAGAGGCTAACTATTCAACATATCCGATTAGAGAGGTAGCGAGATTGGGATATAATCGCCAGTATGTGAGAGAACAGCCGGACACATTCACAGGAGCAATCAAAAAGTCATATGGTTTTCGCACTACATCAGCAACAAGACCGGTTATAATCGCTAATCTGGTACAGATAGCGAGAGACCAAATAGAATTGATTAACGATGTGGACACTTTAAGGGAAATGCTGTCATTTGTCCGCATAAAAGGCAAACCACAAGCAGAAGAAGGCGAACACGACGACCTTGTTATGGGGCTTGCTATAACATACGGTATCAGAGAGCAGCAGAGTATGACAGAGACACAGAAAAAACAGAAGAAAACACGCTGGGAAGCAGACCAGTATGACGATTACTACGCAGCCACACCAGAGCAGAAAAAAGAATTAATTAAGCGTTGGGGCAATCCGTTTTGATGGGAGGCGATTAAGTGCCGGAAGAGAATAATAACACTAATGCCTTGCAGAAATGGCAAGACAGACTACAAAAAAATAGAAGCGAATATTTAAAAGAGTTGCAGTTGATGGACGAAAGAGACGCATTATATAACGGTACTCGGCAGGTTGCAGGCATTAACGGCAAAGCAGCAAAAAAGAGTAATTATGTCCGTAATGCAGTAGGAGAGATCATAGAAGCGGAGGTTGATAGCTCTATTCCGCTGCCGAAGGTAACGGCAAAACGTCAGGAAGATGAAGAACGAGCGGCAACAATCGAAGCGTTTTTAAGAAATGAGCTTGATTATTTACCGTTTGAAGTCATTAACGACATGGACGAGAGAACAACACCGATTCAGGGCGGTGATTACTTTTTGGTTGAATGGGATAATGAGCGTAATTCACATCGTACAATAGGCGGTATTAAGGTTACGTTACTGCATCCGAGACAGGTAATACCACAAGCCGGAGTAAACGAAATACAGGATATGGATTATATTTTTATCCTGACAGGTACAACAAAAAAGGAAATAAAAAGGGTATACGGAGTAGACGTATTTACGGAGGAAGAAGAGTTCCCGGAAGTCAGAAGCAACGGCGGTATGACAGATAGTAACTCAAGTGATTTAGTTACGTTGATTACAGCATACTACAAAAATAAAAACGGCAATATCGGTGTATATCGTTGGGTAGGAGATACAGAGGTACAAGCCTTAGAAGACTACTTTGCACGCCGCCTAAAATATTGTAAAAAATGCGGCTCGACAGTGCCGGAAGAAGTTGTAGAGTGTCCACACTGTCATAGTAAGTCATTCGAGCACAGAACACAGGATAGCACTCCTCTTGATAGGAGTATAGATATATTAACGGCTGACGGGGCATTAGAGACGATACCGCAGATGACAGAGCCGGTATATCAAGATATGCCGATGTATGGCGATAACGGACAACTGTTAATAGGCGATTATGGCGAGACTGTAATGGATAATGTATTAATAGAGCCTGAAAGGCCTAACGAAGTACCGGCGTATAAGCTTAAGCAGTACCCAATCATATTAAGACGTAACATATCTAAGAACGGTACGCTATTAGGTTCATCAGATGTTGACAGTATTCGTGACCAGCAGGAAGTCATTAAGAAAATGGGTGACAAGATACAGGAAAAGCTGTTTAAAGGCGGTTCATATGTCACACTGCCAAGAGAAGTCAATGTAAGAAAGACAGACGAAGAGCTTAAGGTGATAGAGCTTGACGATGCCGCACAGAAGAGCATGATAGACGTTTTAAATATGCAGCCGAATGTGTCTAATGACCTAACATTTATGGACATTGCATATCAGGCGGCAAGAGAAACAATCGGTATTACAGACAGTTTTCAGGGAAGAAACGATAAGACGGCAGAATCCGGAACAGCTAAACAGTTTGCGGCGGCACAGACAGCCGGAAGACTAGAAAGTAAACGAGTAATGAAGCAAGCAGCATATCAGGATATATTCCAGTTAATGTTTAAATTTATGCTTGCATATGCCGATGAACCAAGAGCGACTAATTATCAAAACTCAATAGGTGATATTGAGTACGGAATATTTGACCGTTATGCGTTTCTCGAAAGAGATGCGGCAGGTGAACTGTATTGGAATGATGATTTTCTGTTTTCGGTTGATACAAGCAATAACCTTGCACAGAATAGGGAATCGCTTTGGAATACAACTAAAGAGGCATATCAAAGCGGTGCTTTTGGAGATGCGGCAGATATTAATACACGCATTCTTTATTGGTCAACACTTGAAAAATACCACTATCCCAATGCCGGAAACATTAAAAAGCAGCTACAGGAAATGAAAGAACGACAGGAACAGCAGATGCAAGCACAACAGCAAATGGGGGGAATGCCTAATGAAATGCAGTCAATGCCATATGGAAATGCAGGTATACAAGGGGCAGTTAATAACGGACAGCCTGTACAGAATGATATACAGATGCCGTAATGAACAGTGCCCCGAATACAACAAAAATATAGAAAGAGATGTTAGCATACAGTCCGACGCCGATATGGCGTAGAAAGGCGGTGCTCCATACATATCTCATCTTTAAGGCAAGATGTAAAACATGCCTTATTTTTATGCAAAGGAGGTGAGAATATGGGTAAAGGTATGAACACACTTAAAGGCAAAGTAACAACACATGGTGCTATGTACGTAGAATCTGACGTAAAGAGCACAAGTAAAAAGCCGACTGTAAAGAAAGGCGGCGACCTTAGAGCGAAGGGGGATAAATAATAATGACAGAAGAAGAATTTATGGGATTGGGCGGAACCGTTGATGATGAATCAGAAAATATACAGACTGTCGAGGAAGGAAATACCGAAGAAGTCATTGATAATGTGGACGAGCCGGAAGTTGAAGAACCCGATACCGATGATGGCGATAATGATACCACACAGAGTAATGACGAACCTGAACAGCCACAGGGGGTACAGCCGACAGCTGCACAGCAGGCATATAGAGAACGCCTTGAACAGGAATATCAACAGGCTGTAAATCGCATTAATCCATATACCGGCAGAGTTATTCAGTCGCCACAGGATTTTTTTGAGTATAAACGCCAGTTTGCTGAAGAACAGCAGAGGCATGAACGACAGCAACAGTATAATGCCGACAATGATATATACGAGGCAATACAGAACGGCACAGCTTCAAGGGCACAGTTTGACAAATATATCAAAGAACAGATTGTGAACAGCTTGCGTGATAATCCTGATATTAGGGCGGCAAGAGAAGCCGCGTTAAGAATACAGCAGGAAGAACAGCGAGCAAGGATTGAAAGTGGTAAGGAACGAGTACAAAAAGACCTTGATGCACTTAATAAAGAATATTCAAATTGCAAATTTAAAAAAGCAGACGAAATAAACGGAAAAATGGCTGATTATATGCGAATGGGACTTTCTGTTGCCGATGCTTACTATCTTACGAACAGAGAAAGTATAGCACAGGCACAGATGGCAGGAGTACGACAAGCTACAATTAATCAGGCAAACGGCAAAGGTCATTTAAAGAGTGTTTCAGGCGGTACAAGCGGAGACGTAATAGTTCCGGACGATATTGCAAAAGAGTATCGCAACTTCTTCCCTGATTGGACAGACAAAATGATAGCGGAAGACTATAAAAAGAGAAATGGAGGTAAGAACTAATGTTTAAAATAGCAAAAAGAGGCGTAGCCGATGTTGCACCTATCGAATACATGGAAGGTACAGCAAGCGAAACAATAACACTCGGCGAAGCATTAAAAGTATCAAACGGAAAGCTTACAAAAGCAGGTGCGGCAGATGAAGTAACTCATATTTGTATGGGTGTAAAAAATGAAAGAGGATTATTCCCTGTTATTGCTGTACAGCCTTATATGTATTTTGAAACAACATCAACTGCAACAGTAGCGGCAACAGCAGTAGGCACAGCAGTTAAATTACATACAGACGGACTTACAGTCACAGCAACGGTAGGCGGCCCATTTGTAATTGATGAAACTGACGGAGCAACAACTAATTCAACGGTTGTCGGACACTTCACAAAACCGGCAACAGTGGCAGCGTAAGGAGGTAGAAAACAATGGCAGGAATTATTTTTTCGGAAGGTTCCGGTGTAAACGATAGCGTTTTTGGTCGTTCACAGGATCCCATCAAAGCAGTTATTGAAGAAAACGTAGAAGCATTCAAGGAAATGTCCATGATTGATAAGATTTTTTATATGGACAAGTCATCTAATTTTGCCGAGAAGTATTCACATGAAACATCACTCGGAGACTTTAAAGATGTAGGAGAAAACGGTTCTTACCCTGTTACATCAATGCAGGAAGGTTACGAAAAGACAATCACTCCTACTACATGGAAAAACAAATTTGAAGTAACTGCGGAAATGCTTGAAGATTCAAGATATGGCAAAATTAAATCAAAGGCTAATATTTTTGCAACATCATTTAATCGTACAAGAGAGAAGTTTGCAGCTTCTTTACTTGCCGGCGGTGTTGGTGCAACAACAACCATAGCAGGCAATAAATACGACACAACAACAGCGGACGGTGTAGCACTTTTCTCACAGTCTCACCCTTCAATTACAAAGGGTACAAAACCACAGAGTAATATATTTACTGCGGCTTTTTCGCAGACAGTTATGGACACTATGCAGGAAAAAATGCAGATGTTTACTGATGATGACGGAAACCTTCTTAATGTCGCACCTGATACAATTATCATTCCAAACAACGGAGCATTAAAAAGAGCTGTATTTGCGGCTATCGGCTCAGAACTTGATTCAACATCAAGTAACAATGCAATTAACTTCCAGTTAGGACTTTGGAATGTTCTTGTATGGCCTTATCTTCCCACAGGACTTGGCACAGGTAATAAGCCTTACTTTATTATGCTTGACAGCAAATTTAATCATGATTATATGGCTCTCCCTTGGGTTGATAGACTTGGTCTTACTGTTAAATCAAATATTGACCAGAATACAGATGCAAACGTATGGAGTGGCAGAGCGAGATTCGGTGCAGGTTTTAATAACTGGAGAGGTATTGCTATTTGCGGCGAAGGTCTTACAGGTACAGCATTAGCATAAGGCGGTGGTAGTATGCGTTGGTACAAAGTAAAGCTGGTCACATTGCAGATGATGTTTTCCAACGATACGGCAAATATTGTTATTGACGATAATTCATCACCTTATATAGCGGCTATGCCGGGTGCGGCTAATTCTTGTTTAAACCTTATTGCGACATCGGTACGACATGTTAGTATGTCGTACCAGTTGGAGCAAGATGGAACGAAAACAGGAATACAGCGTTATGATTTTAATGAACTCGCCAGTGACTTTTATTCGTTTGATGATTCGGAGATATATTTTGAAGATGAATACGGAAACTACGGCAAGGCGAGTAATTATAATATTGAAAATAAGAGTATTTTGCTTATAGATGGTTCTGTCAAAGGAAAATGGACTGTACATTATAACGCCTATCCTGATGAGATAACAGAAAAAACAAAAGATGATTATGAGTTACCTTTATGTGAGGAGGTAGCTGTTTTATTACCTTTCTATATGGCTTCGCTGCTATACATGGATGATGATATAACAGCTTCGACTATGTATTGGAACAGATTTGTAATATTACTTGAAGAAGCAAAAGAAACGGCGAAAAAGCTTAAAAGGACAGGTTATGACGAGTTTATCAACACAAAGGGGTGGTATTAAATGCGACAGTTAAGTGTGCCTTCGCAGGTTGCAAGAACTGTAACAAAAATAGAAAGCTTTAAGGGTGTAGACCTTACAAACGCCGCCGCTAATGTTGATATAAGCCGTTCGCCCGAAGCACCTAATATGATAAGAGATGTTCCCGGCAAAGTAAGAAAGCGAATGGGATATTACTTAGATACTGAATACGAAGATGGAATACATGGAGTATTTCATCTGAACGGAGAGCGCATAGTTCATGCCGGAACAAAACTTTATATGGGTACTACTGTATTGTATTCAGATATGCAAGATGCCGGATTTAACCGTTCAAAAGCGTGGGAGATAGGCGGTAGGTTATATATACTTGACGGAAAAACATATCTTGTAGTCGGTAAATTTAACAGCGAAACAAACTATACAGCTAAGAAAGTAAGCGAGATAGCAACAGTGCCTATTGTATCAATCGCACGAACACCAAATGGCGAGGGACAACAGTACCAGGAATATAACTTAATACAGCCTAAGTTCATCAATATGTTCATTGCTGACGGAACAACAAAGATATATCAGTTATCATCGGATAGCATACAGTCGGTTGACCTTGTGGAGCAAATGAACAGTGATGGTGACTGGGTAACTGTTGCGGCATCTAAATATACAACGAATTTAGAGCTTGGCACAGTAACATTCAGAACAGCACCGGAAGCACCGACAGTAAAGAGTAGAGATAACATCAGAATAACGGCTTCAAAGGTTATTGCCGGTTATGCCGATATGATTAACAAATGCACAATATCTATTGTATATGGTGTAAACGGTGCAACAGACCGTTTGTTTGTCGGCGGTAATCCGGACTATCCGAATAGAGATTGGTTCAGCGGATATAAAAGCACCATATCATATGACAGTGACGATAGACCGGAAATGGCATCTTTTGAAGATTTTACATTCTTTGGCGACTTGAGCTATTCAACAATCGGGCTTGATACCAATGAGATAGTTGGATATTCACTTGTAGGCAATTATCTTGCAACGCATAAATCAGTAGGCGAAGACGGACGTAACGTTATTATGCGATACGGTGAGTATACAACGCTTAATGGAGTTATAAGACCGTCATTCCGTATTGTTAATGTTATTCAGGGTGTAGGTGCTGTCGGTAAAGACAACTTTGCATATCTGAATGAAAGCTTATTTGCAACAGAACAGGGTATATACGCTATAACAGCACAGGATATAACAGGCGAGAAATACACCCAGAACCGTTCTTTTTACATCAACGGTGCATTAGCCGATGAAGACCTTGAACATTCATGTGCGGTTGTTTACAAGGATTTTTATGTACTTGCTACACCACTCCGAGTATATCTGTTAGATGGCTTGCAAAAGGTCTATGAAAAAAACAGTCCGTTATCATCGTTTCAGTATGAATGTTATTACTGGGATATACCCAATATAAGTTATTTATTCGTTGAGAATGAAACATTATGCTTTGGCACATATGACGGAAAAATAATGAAGTTTTATGCGGATAAAACAAAGCAAACAGCTTATAACGATAACGGCGTTGCTATTAAGGCACGTTGGGACACAAACGCTATTGACGGAAAGATATTCTATAAAAAGAAGAACTTCCGTTACCTATCGGCACAGATAGCACCGGCTATCAACACAAGCTATGAAGCGTGGGCTGAGGTAAAAGGCATGTGGAAGAGATTATTCAACAGTGGAGCTAAAGCAAGATACTTTGACTTCTCATATGTTGATTTCGGCAAGATAAACTTCTCGTCCGATGCCGCACCGAGAACAATAGGCACAAAAATACGAATTAAGAAGATAGACAAAGTGCGTTTTTCATTCAGAAACGAAGAACTTAACGAGCCGTTTGGTTTATATGCAATCGGCACAGAGTTTACGGAAAACGGAAATTATAAGGGGTGATAAATAATGGCATTGCCTAAAATACAGCCTGCTGATTATGCTACCAAAGGTATTCGAGTTAAACCAAATCCATTGGGACTTTCAGTAAGCGATGCACAAAGAGCGTTTGATGAACTTACGCTTGATGTGGTAATTCCTAAGGTAAACGAGATAGCGGAAGCACAGGACGCAGTTAATAAGACATTCCAGCTGAAAGAAACAGGTAAGGGACTGTCAGAGAATGACTTTAATAATGCGTATAAAGCACAGCTTGATAATTTACCTAATGACTTAGCTACTAAGGTAGACAAGGTACAGGGTAAACAGTTATCAACTTTTGATTATATATCGGCTGATAAAGAAGCCGTTGAAGATTTAAAAACAGCATTAAAAGCCGGAAAAGTACTGACTGATAACAATTACACCACAGTCGAAAAAAGTACTGTAACACTTATCAAAGATGAGCTTAACATGGGTAAAAGGCTTACAACAAATGATTATGCAAATGAAGATAAACGTGTAGTTACAAATTTGGCAACAGATTTATCTAATGGCAAACAATTATCAACTAATGATTACACAAATGAAGATAAAGCAAAGCTTGACGATGTTGTTAGTGCATCTGATGTATTGCCTAAAACAAATACAATCCCATATTCCCCAACAGATCCTTATAACCCTGCAACAAAGAAATATGTTGACGACAATGTTATAAGTGGTGGTGTTCCATCATCAAGAAAAATCAACGGTTATTCACTTGCAAACGATATTATATTACATGGTAGCGATATTCCGTTTATTGACGATACCACAAGCACAAAATACGTTATAGGCTTTGATAACGGCGGTCTATACTATAAGGAGGTAATTTCATAATGGCAGGTGAAAAGAAATACATAGCTTTAGAAGAAACATCACAGGACATACTGTCAAAGATAGGTACAACAGATGATAGTGAAACTACCGAAACAATCTTTGGTAAAGAAAATAGAATTGATAACAAAATAGATAATTTAAAGCAGTTGGGTTTCGAAAATCGTAGTATTATTCAGAATGGTAATTCAGACATACTCAGTGCACTTGGGCAAACAGGAAATACTGGAGGCACAGCAACATCGGGTTCTGTATACGCTAAATTAAATGCAATAATATCAGCGATAAACGGTGGCTACAGATTTTATGAAGGCAGTCATATTATTGCGGAGCATGACGGAGGAACTGAAAATTTTTCGTTCAATATAACACCGACTTGCTCCGGCAAAATCACCGTTATGGCAACGCTCACCGGAAAAAGCACATCAAGCTCCAAGCCGGCGGTCGAGCTTAAGGCAGACGGAACAACCATATTGAGCATTACAAACAGCTCGTCTGTGGCAACTGAAACAAAGACGGCGGCACTTGCGGTTTCTGCCGGAACAGCAATTACAATAAGTGGAGTTATGGTTGGATATAGAACAGGTATTACCGATATTAAATTCATGGCAGATGTTATCAGCGACAAAGCTGACATTACAATAAACTAATTTATTTAAGGAGGAAATTTATATGAGAAAACTTATTAAAATGAAAACAACACAGGCAGACGGACATCACGATTTTATTTATAAAGACGGTAAAAAGGCAGCTATCCCCGATGACGGAGTTGTGTTCTGCTATCTCACTAAGTCGGGTATGCTTAAGGTATCGGAATATCCCGATATTGCAGGTAGCGTATACGGCAAGTTTGTTGTAACAGACGAGGTTACATCAAAAATCGGTAAACCTTGCATCGGCGGCAAGCCTTATGATGTATGGGGTATCGGCGAGGATTATGTTGTTGTATCGGCAAGAGGTGACAAGAGGTATATTGGTTCTGTAAATGACAAACAGCTCATTACTCACCCGAATGAAAAGAATGAAACAGGAGCATACAAGCTTATCCACGAGATATATTCTATGCTTAAATAAAAATCGGGCGGTTTAACCGCCCTTTTTTCGTGGAGGTGAAGATATGGCAATTATACCCGGAAGCACATGTATAATAAAAACAAATATAAAAGATATAGACATAACACTGATTGAAAGTGCAATATTTTCTTTTAGTGTCAGCATTGATGAAAAGCCTATTGTGCAGAAAAAGTATCTCACAAAAGGAACAAGCAATGTGAAGTATATCGATGGTAATTTTATAGTTCCGTTGACACAGCAAGATACGCTGTTGTTTGATGGAAATAAAAACATATTATACGAAACACAAATAAACTTTGAAGATAAAAGTGTATCAAAAACAATATATACAAAAATCCAAATACGTAAAACACTTGCGACCGAACTTATAGACGGCAATGCACCAAATATAAAACAAGATGAGAATTATTATGAAGTGAAAGTCGATACTGTACTCTATCTTAATGTGTCAACTGAACAGATAGAAGATTATGTTTCGCAAGCAAATACATTCGCTGAAAATGCAAAAACATCGATGGAAAATGCAAAGAACAGTGAAGATGTTACAAAAAACTACTGTGAGAATGCCAGTCAGTATGCACAAACATCCGTTGAAGCTGCTAACGCTGCGATAGCTGCACAAACTTCTGTCGAAAATAAAATCTCAGTGGCTAATACATTACAGAATAAAGCGATAGAAGCAGCAACAACAGCTGAAAACGCAAAAAATACAGTAGTAGATACTGCTAATCAAGTTTCGGCGGACAAAGAAATTGTATTAAATGCTAAAAGTGACATTTTGATTGCGAAGCAAGATACAATCACTGCAAAAAATGAAGCTGTTGCAGCCAAAAACGATGCAGTAATAGCTAAAGATACTGCCGTTGAACAAGCCAATTCAGCATCACTCAACAAGGATAAGACCGATACCAACGTAACTACGACAAAACAACTCGCCGAACAGGTCGGCACAGATAAGACAGAGGTGTCTGAAATGGTTACGGAAAGCCGAGCCATCCTCGAAGAGCAACGTAAGCTTATAGGCTTAATGCCAACAATATACATTACACAGACTATTGAAGAGATGCGAGCTATCGCAAATCCGAAAGAAAAGGACATTTGTTTTGTGCTGGGTGATGTACAATCCGCTTATATGTACTATACAACGGCAATAGATGGTACGGCATTAAGTAATCCTACTTGGGTATGGCTGACCGACATACAGCTTGTTGCCCCGTCTAAGGATTATCTACTTAATATCTTACAGCTTGCCACTGTCGCAACAACGGGCAGTTATACAGACTTAACCGACAAGCCTAACCGGTATGAGAGTTTTGCGACTGTTGATGACGGCGTATGGGATTATTCTGTGGCCGACAAAATCAAGCTTACTGCTGACCTTGTGAGTATTAGTAATGTGTATAACGGAGCAGTCGGGCTTATACAGACAAACTTGAATATAACCTTGCCGGAAAACAGCAAGAAAGCTTACGACTATGACTATATGGACTTGCCGACAGGCGGTATGTATCAGTATACGTTTTTGTACGATGGTGGCTATTACAACTGGTCAAGGGTGGTGATTGTGTGAGAAGTGATAATATGTTATTGCTGCACGGCAACAATCACTACCATGCAAAAGAACACGAATATCAAGGCACAGAGATAGCGGCAGAGAATACATATCGGGCAGAGCTGGGATTGCATCTGTATGGGAAGAGTTGGCAAAAAACGACTACGGGAGCACAGTTACTCGATTGGAAAACTATATCCACGAATTTTACCGACCGAACAGTAGCAATCGAAAATAACGGATATGACATAACAATATCAGCAAATATTACGGAAGCGGGCAGTACAACATCACCAATATATATGAATACATCAGCTTATCTGCCAGATACTTTTGCAGGTAAAACTATAACTTTTTCGTGTGCAACTTTGGAAAGCAATGTTCCGCAAGAAAAAAATAAATTGGGATTAATGTATAAAGTTGACGGAAAAAATCATTATCATGGCACTGCAACAAATATGCTGACAGTTACAATTCCCGAAAATGCAACTAATATATACCTTAGATTTTTCTTAATCGAGACAGCAGCAAGGACTGTGCCAGTTGGTACATATACAGCTAAGTTTACGGGTGTAATGCTTAATTATGGCGATACAGCATTGCCTTGGGAGCCTTACACTGGCGGCATACCATCGCCTAATCCTGACTATCCCCAGCCAATCAACAGCATAGGTGACAGCGGCAGTGTAGATGTAGTGGTATCAGACAATAACGGCAATAGCCAAACACTTACAATCAATACACCTAATGGACTTTGCGGTATACCTGTTGACGCCGGCGGTAATTATACAGATAGTACAGGGCAACAGTGGGTATGTGATGAAGTGGATTTTGAGAAGAATGTGTTTGTTAAGAGAATAGGAAGGATTGCATCCTATAATAATGAGCAACTATCTACTAAGTATATGAGTACAACGGGAAAATTGACAACTGGTTCAAGCGTTATATACATACTCACCACACCTATCGAAACACCACTCACAGCCGAAGAACTTGCTGCTTACAAGGCGGTTAAGTCATATCCGCATTATACGCGTATAAAAAGTGCGGCAGAGTTGGGGGTTAAGTTGAAGGAGTACTGACATTCAAGGAGGTTATATGGAGAATATAGTCGTAGCACTTATAACAGGGGCAATAACGCTATTTGGCGTATTAATTGCCAATAGTAAGTCACAAGCAGTAACAGACACAAAACTGAAAGAACTTACAAGAGAGGTAAGAGAGCACAATGATTTTGCACATCGAGTGCCGGTTCTTGAGGAACAGATGAAAGTAGCTAATCATAGAATTGACGATTTGGAAAAACTTGAACAGCAGAAAGGAAGATGAAGTATGGATATTACATTTTTAACTAACTTTGCTATACCGCTTATTGTTGGCATTTGTTTATGCCTTGGTTACATAATCAAAAACATTGTACCCAATGACAATATTAACCGCTTTATTCCGCTTGTAATGGGAATTGTCGGCGTATTAATAAATGTATGGGTAAACAAAGTTTTCACCGCTGAAATCCTTTTAGGCGGACTTTTTAGCGGTCTTGCAAGCACAGGACTTTATGAAATGTTTAGAAATTTGATAAACAAGGAGTGATTATATGACTTGCAGGGACATCAACGAGCTTACAGCCGTCGCACAGACGGCTTGTAGGCTTTTTTTAAATGAATGTAAAAAGTCTGGGCTTAATATATTCATAACTGAAACATACCGTTCACAGGAGCGACAGAACGAACTATATGAGCAAGGCAGAACAAAGCTCTGGGATAGCAATGGCAAAAGATTAAACGTAGTGACATGGACTAAGAACAGCCGTCACACAAGCCGTAGGGCATGGGACATAGCTTGTAAAGGAAAAGACCTTTACAATATGAGCACGCTTAGAAAATGTGGAGAAATAGCCGCAAAATTAGGGATAACGTGGGGCGGTACTTGGGAAAGCTCGCCGGACTATCCACACTTTGAAGTATCGCAGAATTGGAAAGCACCAGTAAAGGAGGCTGAGGAAATGACACAGGCAGAATTTAATAAAATGATGGACAACTATTTGGCAGAACGCTCAAAAAAAGCGTGTAGTAATTGGGCTAAATCGGAAGTCGAAAAAGCCAAAGAATTGGGCATAACAGACGGCACACAGCCACAGTCATTTGCAACAAGGGAACAGGTGACAGCAATGATTGTTAGAGCACTTAAGTAAGGAGGTGTTTTTATGGCAGGACAAACTGTTACAGTAACGGCTGACCAGCGTAAGAATAGAAATACAAATACAAGTTCCGGCAGTTCGAACAGTAGCGGAATATCAAATATTCCGACATATGACAAAAACAAAGACTATGCTTCCGAGATACAGAAAGCAATCAACAGTGGAGCAAGTCAGGACGTAATAAATCAGCTTAATGCAGAACGTAATGCAAAGATAAAAGGCGAAAACCTTAATTATAGAGGTTTAACCGATAATGATTTTGCCAATTATAAGAGCACAGGAAATTTTAATGGTACAAAGAGCAATATTTCGCAGGACAATTATGTAATAGGTCAGGACGGTGGCAATGCAAGCAATAGGTTCTCATATAATCCTTCTGATTCACAGATAAGAAATTTACAGCAGAGTATAGATTATGATGGAACAAAAGGCTATGCGGACCCGACAGGCTATTATACAACTCGTCAGACAGCTTTCACATGGGAACAGCCGGACGGTACTTATAAGACCACATATTCAAACGCAACAAACTATAATCAGGCTTTACATGATGCAATAGCAAGTGGACAGGTAGCACCTAATTCGCAGCTCGCTCATTCGTCAACATACGGCACCGGTTCGCTTACCGGAAACGGTTATAACTATGGACGTACTTCGACAGGTGATGGTTTATATTCCGGCTTTGGTGATGGCACAGATGGTGGACGATACACGGCAGATAATCAGTTTGGTAATATGTACGACCAGACTAATATGCAGTTAGGCTTTTTGAGCGGTCGTGATGGCATGGATTATAAAAATCCGTATGCAGATATAGCATACAACGGAAACGGAATACAGAACGCTTATAACAAGGGCTTACAGTTTGCAGGACAGGGTGAGTTAATGGGCGGTAGTGCAGACCCTAATAACCCTACCACACCTAATTTAAATGATATTTACTCACAGTATGGAGCAAATACAAATGGTTATGTCGGTCTTACAAAGGACGATATACAGAACCAAATGGACGATATATATGCGAACTATGAAGATGCAGTAGCAGAACGAAATGCGGCGTTATCATCACAGTACAGAGAACAGCAGAGATTACTCGAAAACGATAACAAAGACCAGCAGAGAGCAAACTATATCACTTATATGCTGTCATTGAATAACGCACCGTCACAAATGCAAGCAATGGGCATTAATGGTGGTGTTGCAGAAAGCACACTCGCAGGGCTTAAGAGTGATTATATGTCGAATTACAACAGTGCAGAAAATACATTTACCAATGCGGTTAATCAGCTTAAGATTTCAGAAGCTAATGCACTTGCAGAGGGCAATATGGAAAAAGCTAATATGTATTCGCAGCTTGCTCAGAACTCACTGTCATTACAGATGCAGGCGGCTGATGCACAGAACAGCTATAACAAATGGCTTGCGGAGTTTAACCTTTCTAAAAATCAGTGGGATCAGCAATTTGCATATCAGAAAGCACAGGACGAAGCTAATAGACTTGCTTCTATACAGCAGGCACAGGACGAGGCTTTTAACCAGCAAATAGAAATGGCTTATAAATACGGCGACTATGATTTGCTCGGTGAATTAACAGGTATGGACGTATCATATCTAAAAAAGGATCGTGATATGGATTATAACATTAAACAGGCAACATTAAACGGAAAGTTATTAACAAACTCAAAAAAAGCTAACGGCAGCTCTGGAAGAAAATCAAGTTCTTCGGGCAGTTCTAAAAAAGGCAAAACACTTTCGCTTTCAGAGTATGAAAAACTTGACAAATTGTATAATAGTGGCGATTGGGAGGCATACAGCAAAAAGGTCGAAGCTCTTAACTTTAGCGGTTATAACTTAGATGATGCAATAACAAATATCGCAAAAAACTCCAATATTATATACCGTGCAAATCGTTCTGGAGGTAGAACGCCTGTAGAAAAAGGCTCTTTTGTTATGTAACACACGGAGGTGACTATATGGGTGCGTATGATAAATATTATGAGTCTTTATTGAAAGAAAATAACTATGGAAAAGTTGAAAAAGTAAAATCGGGTAAAACCCCTAAATCTAATACAAACAGCGGTGTATCGAAAGGTACACCGTCTGTATTACCCAAAGCTTCAGAAACAACACCAAAGTTATCACTCATGGAAAGGGTTAAGCTTGCAAACGACAGAGCGAATAACTCGTTTGCTAAAAGTGCTGTTGCGACAACAGTAAAACCAACATCAACAGTCAGACCGCAACCTTGGAATGGTGGTACCACAACTTTATCGGCATTACCAAAAGCAAGCTTAGCAGATAAAATCAATATAGCTAATATAAACGCAAGCAACACTTATGCGAAAAAAGCAGCAGATGCACAGCCAGTGACGAATAAAAGACTTGACTATGGAGCGGCGGCGGCAATCGGCAAAACTATTGCAGGTGGTGCTATGTTGGCAGGCACAGCAAAACAATCACTAACTGATTGGCAAAACAAAGTAAAAACTCAAGGAATTAGATCTGCACTTGACGATTATACATATAATCTTGATAATCCACAGTATTCATTTGGAAACACTACAAGTAAAAATACATTAGGTTATAGGTTATATCAAGAAGCTGAAGAAAATCAGAATAGAGCGAAAGCAGGTTTACCAAAACCATTACAAACAGCAAGTGACATAGGAATATCTCTTGGCAGTATGGCATTAACATTGCCGACAGCGGTTATCAATCCGATGTTACCAACTGCAATAATGGCAACAAACACAGCCGGAAGTAAAGCATATAACCTTGCAAAACAGGGTAAGACAGCAACAGAAGCTTTGGGTCGTGGCTTGGTATCCGGTACTCTTGATTATGCCGCTAAAAAGATAGGGTACGAGGATTTCTTTAACCTTGCTAAAAACGGAACGCAGAGAGAGCTTATGTCGGCGTTAAATTCGTTAGATAGCAACGCTAAAAATGCTATCATATTCGGCTTGAAAGACATAGGCTATAAATATTATTCTCCGTCAACTCTCGGTGCATTGACATGGGACGCTGTGCGTTCAGGCTTAGCCGGTGCGGCACGAACGGTAGCCGATAGTTTAGCCGATACAGTATATGATAAGGACAGCAAGATTAATTGGAATGAAGTGGTACAAAATGCTATTTCAGATGCCTTATTCAGCGTTTTAAATAACGGAGTAGATTATATCGGAAATAGAATAAAATCATCTATAAGAGACAATACAACAGAAACTACAACATCGGGAACAGCTTTACCGACAGCGGTAAACAATCAGTATGCAAATATTCCGAATATGGGAATGTTGCCGTATGGTTTACAATATCCAGTGAATACAGCGAATGTGAACATCAATAACAATGGTATGTCGGCGGTGGATAATTTTAAAAATAATATCAATGTCATGCCAAGAGTGACAGATACAAAAACTACTATTGCACAGCCACGAAACAGGATTACTGATTTACAGTATACAGATGTAAATAATCCTATATGGAGAAATGTAGATATTTCCGATACTGAAACAAAGGATAAAATTACAAGAGCTTTATCGGAAAGAATGTTAGCTGAAAATAAAGTTGTTAGTATTTCTGACAGTGATATTAGTCGTTTTAATGAATATTATCCTGATTTGAGAAGCATGAAAAAGAAGGATAGGAACCCTATATTAAAAGAGAACATGAAGCTTCTTAAAAATTATTTTAAAAAATTT
>ERZ1034980.528-NODE-528-length-27594-cov-44.107847_pt1 | contig 27594 bp, 26 predicted proteins | sample MGYA00520622_ERZ1034980 | MGnify/ENA primary metagenome ERZ1034980 (study PRJEB33766, sample SAMN09781791) | gut metagenome | biome: gut microbiome | host: Homo sapiens | place: Madagascar | study: EMG produced TPA metagenomics assembly of the PRJNA485056 data...
ATCAGTCGATAAATCCTCTCATCGTCATGTAGTTCTTCATCAGGACTTCCATCTCATCGAAGTCGATGCGGCTCGCATTGATCATCAGATCATAGTTATCCGGCTGCATCCAGTCCTCACCGGTGTAGTACTTATGGTACTCTCTCCGCTCCTTATCGATCCTCCGGATACGGCGGAGCGCCTCCTCCTCATTCACCTTATCGTAGTCCATCACGCGCTTGATGCGCGTCACGAGATCGGCATATACGAAGAGATCCACGTGATTCTCCAGATCGGCCTCGGTCAGGATGTAGTTACTGCAGCGACCGGCGATGATGCAGCTCTCCTTCTCGGCGATGTCACGGATCACCTCCGCCTGGAAACGGAACAGGTTCTCCGGAGAGACGATGTTCTCCTGGGTGTTTGGCTTGCCGATGTCCGGCTTCAGACCGTACAGCGCCTTAAACAGGAAGTTCCGCCCTGCCTTCTCGTCCGCCATACGGAAGTACTGCTCACCGATGGCGGTCTTCTCCGAGGTAAGCTTCAGAATATCATCATCATAGAAATGAATGCCGAGGTCCTCTGCGAGACGCTTACCTACGAGACGTCCACCGGAACCATACTGTCTGCCGATCGTAATGACGAAATGCTTCTTAATCATAGTTGCCTCCTGATGTGATTACCTGTTGATACTATAATTATATACCATTTGAAACCCGCGTTACAATATTTATCAGATACCTTCCTTCGTCGAAAGGAGGATGCGATCGTTGTTCATTTCCTTGCCGGCACCCTCAGCGAAGCGCTCGAGGAGGTCGTTGACACTCATCTTCGCTCTTTCCTCGCCACGTACGTCGAAGACAATGTTTCCGCTGTTCATCATCAGTGTCCGGTTACCCAGCTCCAGCGCCTGGTTCATGTTGTGGGTGACCATGAGGCAGCTGATGTTCCGCTCCTTCACGATCTTCTTCGTGAGCTCCAGCACCTTCTTCGCTGTCGACGGATCGAGGGCCGCCGTATGCTCATCGAGCATAAGGATCTTCGGGGTGACCATGGTCGCCATCAGCAGGGTCAGGGCCTGACGCTGTCCGCCGGACAGCAGTCCCACCGGCTGGCTCATCCGGTCCTCGAGTCCCATGTCGAGGAGTGACAGCTGCTCCCGGAAGGCCTCGCGGTCCTTCTTCGTCACATAGCTGAAGAGGCCCTTCTTATGCTCGCTGGCCCGAAGATAGGCCACCGAGAGGTTCTCCTCGATCGTCATGTGCGGGGCCGTGCCCATCAGCGGATCCTGGAAGAGGCGTCCGATATAGCGGCTGCGGACATGCTCCGGAACGAAGGTGATGTCCTCTCCGTCGAGCTCGATGTAGCCGGAGTCCGTGTAGAAGCTCCCGGCGATGGCATTGAACAGCGTCGACTTACCGGCGCCGTTCGAACCGACGATGGTAGCGAAATCCCCATCCTCGAGGGTGAGGCAGAGATCCGAGATGGCACGCTTTTCATTGACGGTGCCTGCATTGAAGGTCTTAAAGATATGTTCGATTTTCAGCATCTCATCTACCTCCCTGCATGGACTTACGTTCACGGATCGCGTTCATCTGCTTATGCTTGAATGCGACGAGTTCCTTCGCACGCGGTGCGGCGATGGCCACGGCGACGATCACGGCCGATACCAGCTTGAAGGCCTCGGTCGGCACATTGAGACGAAGTGCGACGGAAATGATGAAGCGGTAGAGGCAGGAGCCCACGACCATGCCGAAGATCCGCGCCATCATCTTCCGCTTTCCGAAGAGGGTTTCGCCGATCACGAGGGACGCGAGGGCGATCGTGACCATACCGGTGCCGAGGTTGATGTCACAGGTTTTGTTGTACTGCGCGATGAGGCATGCAGAAAGACCGGTGATCGCATTGGCCACACAGAGACCGACCGTGATCGTGAACGCTGGATTGATCGAGGACGCACGCACCATCGCCGGGCTGTCACCCGTCGCACGGATCGAAAGACCGAGGGTCGTGCTCAGGAACCAGCGGATCAGGAGGCAGACCACGAGGACGACCGCCGCGAGGAGGATCAGCTTATTCCAGCTCGCGAAGACTTTACTGCTGCTCAGCTTTCCGAAGAGCGTGAAGATCGTGTCCGTGCCGAAGATGGAGACGTTCGAGCTGAAGCCCATGACGGCCAGATTCACGGTATAGAGCCCTGTGTTCACGATGATACCCGCGAGGATGCTCTCGACCCCGAGCTTCGTCTGCAGAAACGCCGTCACGAAGCCGGAGCAGACACCCGCTGCCATCGCCGCGAAAATCGCGAGGAAGGGATGTCCTGCGATGGTCACGACCGCGCCCACCGCGCAGCCGAGGGTGTAGCAGCCGTCGGTCGAAAGATCACAGATATTCAGGATAGAATAGCTGATAAACAGTGAAAGCGCCACCAGCGAGTAGACGAGACCTACCTCCAGTGCCGTGCGGATGATGCCCGCTGTAAGAAAACCAGTCAAGGATTCATACCTCCTAACAAAAGATAGAATTATTGTAGCTTAGAATTCAGTTTGCAAATTCCTTTTCGGTCTTCGTCTCAACGATCTGTGTGCAGAGATCCTGGATCTCGGACTTCACGGTGTCGAGGGAAAGGCCCAGTGCCTCGCAGCTGTCGGTGTTGAGCGTCGCGATACCATTATCGAAGGTCTTGACCGCGAGGCTTGCGGTATCCTTCCCATCGAGAAGAATTTCCGCTACGGTGTCCGCGGTTGCGACACCGAGGTTCGAGTAGTCAACGCCGTAGCCCATGAAGGCACCGTTCAGTGCGAAGGAATCCGCGCCTGCGTAGTGCGGGATCCCCGCCTCGAGGAACTTCTCATAGATGCCGAGCTCTGCCTGCTGGATCGTGTTGTCGGTCGGAGTAAATACGGCATCGACGCCCTCTGCGACGAGTGCATCGGCGGCTGCCTGTACCTCATCCGTCTTCGTACCGGTCTTCTCGATGTACTTGATGCCCTTACCATCGAGGTACTTCTTCGCATCCTCGATCGGCTGCTTCGAAGAATCCTCGGAGTTGGAGTACAGAAGTCCGACATAATCCGTATCCGGATTGACCGCAAGCATGAGATCCATAATCGCGTTCGTGTTCAGTGCATCCGATGTTCCGGTAATGTTGGCGCCCGGCGCGTCCATGGACGCAACCAGCTTCGCAGATACCGGATCTGATACAGCGGAGAATACTACCGGGATATCCTGCCCTTCCACTGCGGACTGTACGACCTGTGCCGCCGGGGTCGCGATCGGGATGATGATGTCTACATCATCCGAAATCAGCTGACTCGCGATCTGGTTCAGTACCGTCGCATCGCCCTGACCGTTGAAGGTGTAATCCTTATAATTAAAGTTCACACCCTTCTCCTCGGAAAGCTTATCCAGCTCCTTCTCCACGTTCTCTTCGATCTGATTGAGGGACGGATGATCCATGAACTGAACGATACCGACCTTATATTCCTTACCAGCTTCTGCAGCTGCCTCGGTAGCCGCTGCCGTATCTGCTGCAGCTGCGGTGGTTTCCGCCTTCGTCTCCGCAGCCGTCGTCGCGGTCGGTGTAGTGGAAGAACCACATGCTCCCAGTGTCGCTGCCATCAGTGCTGCCATCGTCGCTGCCATAAACTGCTTCTTCATAATATTTACCTCCATGATGTCGGGCAATCGCCCAAAGTAGATGTTCAACTTGAGTTGATCGAAATATGAGTTTGTCCACCCCATAGATTAGTACAAGGAGACGATGCCATTTGATGCGCCTTCGGCGCGGGCATCGTCGTTTGATTTTGCCAGCTTCCTGGCAAAACGGCCTCGCCGCCCGGGGGCATCCACGAGCCTCTCCACCCCTCCGGGGTGGCCCTCTCATGGATAAAAAAAGCCCCATGCGGAGATTTCTCTCTGCATGAGGCGAATTAATCTATAATCCGTGGTACCACTCATCTTACCTTTCGGTCACTTTTCACATACCAGCATATGTGCTGCCTGATAACGGTGCAGAACCCGTCGCTTCCTACTCGATCCCTTTCGGAGCGCCCTCCAGAGTCCATTCACTCATCTATCCCGTACCGTATTCTCATCATCGACGGCTCTCTTTAACATTCAGGATGAACTACTTCTCTCTGTCATCGGTTTGTTTTATTCGATTAACCGTACTTTAACACGTTGAATCAGAATCGTCAACACCTGTTTCATAATTATTATTCATATCAGATGTTCTATTACCGATCCATCTCGCTGTGGAATCCGGTGGAGTAGTGATCGCGGATAACCGACTCGATCTCCTTCAGTGAGCTCTGCGGCAGATCGCCCGGGATGGTGTTCTTCATCGCGGAAGTCGCATTACCATACTTCACCGCCTCCTGAACATCACCGTCTGAGTGAATCAGTCCATAGAGCGCACCGGAAATATACGCATCACCGGATCCGATACGATCGACGACATCGATGTTCTCGTACGCCGGCTCCTCGAAGTAGGCGTCACGCTCCGCACAGTAGGCAAGGGAGCTGAAATCGTGGCTCTTCGGGCTGTGTACGGTACGCTGCGTCGCAAATACGGCCTTGATCGGGAACTCCTCGGTGAAGCTCTTGATCATCTCACGGCAGCTTCCGGTCTTCAGGAAGGTAAGCTGTGCGGTCGACTCCGAGCAGAAGAAAATATCGACATACGGAAGGATCTTCAGAATTGTCTCACGTGCCTCATCACCGCTCCAGAGGTTTCCACGGAAGTTGACATCGAAGGAAATCAGCGCGCCGTTTTCCTTGAAGCGCTTGATCGCCTCGATGGTCGTCTCGCGAAGCTGCGGGGACAGCGCCAGTGTGATACCCGAGGTATGGAAGCACTTCGTGCTCTTATACACCACCGGGTCGATCTCATCGAGATTCAGTGAGAAGAAACTCGAGTGCCGGCGGTCATAGATGACCTGCGGCTTACGCGGGTATGCGCCGTACTCATAGTAGTACACACCGACTCTGGCATCCTCTGAGTGATCATAGATGAAGAAGTCATCCGATACGCCGTAGCTACGGATGGTACCCTTCATAAACTGTCCGAGGTCATGGGCAGGAAGTTTCGAGATGATACCGGTATGCAGACCGAGCAGTGCGGCACCTACCGCTACGTTCAGCTCTGCACCGCCGACGTTCTTCTCGAACACATCCGAACGGGCGATACGCTCGTTTCCTGGTGGCGAAAGTCGAAGCAGCAGCTGTCCCATCGTAACAAGATCAAAGGGTCTATCCGGAAAATTCATATTCATGCCTCCCATGCTCGGAAATCGTTTCCGAAATTGTCGATATTGCATATAATGCATTGATTTTATACTATTCTTTCGTTATAATCAAGGTAAATGTAAACGCTTACACGAAAGACCTCATGACTTTACAGAAGTTTTTCATCCGAAGCGTTAAAGAAGGAAAAAGTATGAATATTTACGATATCTCGAAAGTAGCGGGGGTTTCCATCGCTTCCGTCTCCCGCGTCATCAACGGTGCGGAAAACGTCTCCGAGAAGACCCGGAAAAAGGTACTCGCTGTCATCGACCAGTACGGCTACACACCGAATGCGTATGCACGCGGCCTCGGACGCGGCTCCATGAAGACCATCGGCATCATGTGCTCCGACCCGACCGATATGTACCTCGCGAGCGCCATCAACTTCCTCGAGACTGAGCTGCGCAGCCAGGGCTATAATTCCATCCTCTGCTGCACCGGCTTCGAGCTCGAGAATAAGAAGGCGAGCTTCGAGCTCCTGAAGTCCCGTCAGGTCGACGCCTTCGTCCTCGTCGGTTCACAGTTCATCGAGACTGCGCCGGAGGACAATGCCTACATCATCGAGGGTGCCCGGGAGCATCCGGTCATGATTCTCAACGGTTATCTCGAGGGCGAGAACATCTACTGCACCGTCTGCGACGAGCAGGGCGGTATGCGAAACGCGCTCCACCGGCTCTATGACGCCGGCGCACGAAAGTTCGTCTATGTCTACTCGAGCGTCAGCTACTCCGGTACACAGAAGCTGGCCGGACTGCACCAGGGCATCGAGGAGCTCGGTCTTCCGGAGAACGCACTCCGCACCGTGCATGGGCATCGTCGCTTCGATGAGATTGCGAAGCTTCTGAAGGAAGCCTACGAAAAGGAAGCTTTCGACGCCATCATCGGCTCCTCGGACACTTCCGGTGTCGGTGCCGTCAAGTTCGCGCGTCTCACGGGCCTTCGAATTCCGGAGGATCTCCAGATCGTCAGCTGGAACGACTCCACCCTCGCAGTGGCCTCCTCTCCGGAGCTGACCAGTGTTGACGCGATGCTGAAGGAGCTCTGTCAGAAAACCTGCCAGAACCTGATGGCGATTCTGAATCCGCCCGAGGATGCGCAAGGCGAGACGGTCGAAACGAAGATCCCGAAGAAAACCGTCATCGCGACGCGCCTCGTCACGCGTGAAACCACACGTTTCTGAAGACAATGCCGTAAGGCGTTGCATATATATTTATCCCTATCTGCCGCTGTTCCCTAGACGAAGTGCACGGGCCACTCGGCAGATACCACAAACTCATGGAGGTAAAGCTATGAAACCATTTATGGACAAGGACTTCCTGCTCTCGACCGATGTAGCGAAGGAGCTCTATCACGAGATCGCAGAGAAGGCACCGATTCTCGATTACCACTGTCATATCGATCCGAAGGATATCGCAACCGATAAGAACTACGATAACATCTACCAGGTATGGCTCGGAAAGCCACCAATCGGTGATCACTACAAGTGGAGACAGATGCGTGTCAACGGCGTACCGGAGGAGTACATCACCGGTGACAAGCCGGACCGCGAGAAGTTCCAGATGTGGGCAGAGACCCTTCCGAAGCTCATCGGTAACCCGCTCTACCACTGGTCTCACCTCGAGCTTCGTAAGTACTTCGGCTACGAGGGCTATCTGAACGGCGATACCGCCGAGGAAGTATGGAACCTCTGCAACGAGAAGCTCCACGATCCATCCATGTCCGTACGGAACATCATCAAGCAGTCGAACGTAAAGCTCATCTGCACCACCGATGACCCGATCGATACCCTCGAGTGGCATCAGAAGCTCAAGGACGACGCAAGCTTCGACGTACAGGTACTTCCTGCATGGAGACCGGACAAGCTGAACAACATCGAGCGTCCGACCTTCGCACCATACATCGCAAAGCTCGCTGAGAGATCCGGCATCGCCATCAGCGATATGGATTCCCTCGAGAAGGCTGTCGCTGACCGTCTCGACTTCTTCCAGTCCATGGGCTGCTCCGTCACCGACCACGGTGTTCGTTACGTTGCATACGCTCCGGCTGAGAAGTCCGAGCTCGATGCGATCCTGAAGAAGGCGATGAACGGCGAAGCCGTGACGGTAGAAGAGGCTGCCAAGTACAAGACCGCGATGCTGCTCTTCCTTGCAAAGGAGTATAACAAGCGTGACATGGTCATGCAGATCCACTACGGCTGCGTACGTGATAACAACGCCGACATGTTCGCAAAGCTCGGCCCGGATACCGGCTTCGACTCCGTCGACAACTACGCTCCGGCTGATCAGCTCGCGAAGTTCTTCAACGCCCTCAGTGCGACGGATGAGATTCCGAAGACCATCCTCTACTCACTGAACCCTTGCGATAACACCACGATCAATACCATCGCCGGCTGCTTCTGCAAGGCACCTGTAAAGAACAGAATCACCCAGGGTGCTGCATGGTGGTTCAACGATCACAAGCAGGGCATGATCGACCAGATGGTCAACATGGCAAACCTTTCCGCACTCGGAAACTTCAACGGTATGCTGACCGACTCCCGCTCCTTCCTCTCCTACGCTCGTCACGACTACTTCCGTCGTATCCTCTGCGATCTGATCGGACAGTGGGTAGAGAACGGTGAGTATCCGTACGACAAGAAGGCCCTGACCGAAATCGTAAAGGGTATCTCCTTCAACAACGCTGTGAAGTACTTCGGCTTCGATCTCGAAGAATGTTAAATATCACGGGGGAGTGCCGCCCGTAGGGCGCGGGGGTCCCCGTGATGCCCCCGGGCGGCGAGATACAGCTCCCAAGGGAATATTTCCCTTGGGAGGCCTCAGCGGCGAGCGTATTCAAAGCAACTTAGCACGTTTTGCCTTGTTCAAAAAAAGAGGGAACACATGATCCATAAAGGATCAATGCGTTCCCTCTTTTTGTTTTTTCTGAAATGTCGAGCATCGTAATAAGCCGGGTTATGTATCAAGTGGTCATCTATCTAGGACGCATGTTGCCATACGCCTCCATCAACCTACCCGGAAGCGGACGAGCCACCCTATGCTTCCTGTTTGGTCTTTCTTCAGATGGGGTTTATAATGCCGTTCCTGTCACCAGGCCCGCGGTAGTCTCTTACACTGCCCTTGCACCCTTACCGGCCGAAGCCGGCGGTCTACTCTCTGTTACACTTTCCTGTGCGTCACCGCAACCTGCCGTTAGCAGGCATCCTGCTCTGTGAAGCCCGGACTTTCCTCTCCCAGCCGGTTTCCCTACGCTGGCAGCGACCACATCCGATACTCGACACCACATTTTACCTCAGGAATCCCGCGCCGTCAAGCACCCGAGGGCTCCCTGCCTGAACTGTTCTCAACCGACGTCGAGGCAGCTGCCGCCGATGAATTCCCGGATGATGGAGTTCTTCGGGATCAGCTCCGGGCTGATCGGGAGGAAGTAGTCGAGGAACTTGAGCAGGCGCTTCGCCTCCTGATACTCTGGCTCACCCGGCTGGATCTGGAACAGGAGGGGTGCTGCAAAGAGCTTCAGCACCGGAAGCTCATAAATCATGCTGGAGTTCACCATCACATCCGCGGTCTCCTGGAACGGGAAGATGTTCTTATCCTCTCCCCGGCGTACGCTGTCCCACATGGTGATGGTGTCCTTCGCGCTGTAGCCACGGGTGCGGTTGTCACGCACGATGCGGCGGAGGAGACGGCCATCCGCTGTCGGTATGCGGTTGTGGTCGTCGACATTGATCTGGGTCAGGGCGGAGATATAGATCTTGAAGCGGGCGTCCGCCGGAAGCTGCTTCGACATCTCATCGTTCAGGCAGTGGATGCCTTCGATGACGAGGACGTCGTTCTCGCCGAGCTTACAGAAGTTGCCGCGGTACTCACGCTTTCCGGTGATGAAGTTGTAAATCGGCAGCTGCACCGTCTCGCCTGCAAGAAGCTGGAGCATATCCTCGCTGAACTGTTCGATATCGACGCACTGGATGGACTCGAAATCCTTCTTACCATCCGGTCCGATCGGCGCGAGCTCGCGATCACGGAAGTAATTATCGACGGTGATCGGGTGCGGATGCAGGCCGAGGGCCATGAGCTGGATGCTGAGGCGACGTGAAAAGGTCGTCTTGCCGGAGCTGGACGGACCGGCGATCATGACGAGCTTCTTATTCCGCTTCGCGATCTCCATCGCGATGTTGCCGATCGTCTTCTCGAAGATCGCCTCCTGCATCAAGATGAGCTCATCCGTGCCGTCCTGGACGATGCGGTCATTCAGAGAAGCGACATTGCCGCAGTCGATGGAGTTCGCCCAGGCCGCGGATTCCTTCTGGACCTTATAGAGCTTATCCAGCGGCACGAAGCGCGCCACATGCTCCGGATCCCGCATCGTCGGCAGCATCAGCACGAAGCCACTGCCGTACGGCACGAGGTCGAAGGACCGGATATAGCTCGTGTCCATGACCATATAGCCATAGTAGTAGTCGAAAAAATTTCCGAGGCTGTAGATATTGACCCGGCTCGTCATACGGTAGTGGAACAGGCGCTCCTTGCTCGTCATCCCGACCTCACGGAACATCCGGATCGCTTCGTCGGTCTGCACGCTCCTCTTCATGATCGGGATCTTCTGATCCCGGTACGCTTCCATCGTCTGCTTCACCTGAGCGAGCAGTGACTCCGTCACCTCGACCCCGCCACTCAGATAGCAGTAGAAGCCACCGCCGAGGGTATAGTCGACCACGACGCCGAAATCCTTTACATCGGCACAGAGGTGATAAAAGGCCTTCAGCATCATGAAGATCGCCGAGCGCTGGTAGGCCATGTGCCCTTCCTTGTCTGCGCCGGTGATGAAGCTGAGCTCCCCACCCCTCTCCGGTACATGCTTATGAAGCTCGTAGAGCTTCGTACCGAGCTTTGCCAGCAGGATCTCTTGCGGGATCTCCGCCTGATGCTGCATCGCGATCTCATAAAATGTCGTGCCCGATGGATATTCGCAGGTCTTTCCCTGAATCGTAATCGTCATATCCTTTCCTCCTCAGACAATTTGCGCCGGGAAGTGCAGCTCCTCCTCGATGATCTCGGCCTCTGGGAACCGCGCACGCAGGAAGTCCGCGATATAGTGCACGAAGATATGCTCGAGACCGTAGTGGCCGGCATCGAGGAGGCTGATGCCCTCCTCACAGAGATCGAGGCCCTCGTGGTGCCCCATATCGCCGCTCAGGAAGGCGTCGACCCCCAGGCCCAGCACCTCCTTCAGCTCACCGCGTCCGGATCCCGGACAGCAGGCGATGCGTCGGATCGGCATACCGGCATCATAGTACTGAACAAACGGCAGCCCGAAGCGCTCCTTCACTAGGGCCGCGAGCTCAGCAGCCGTCATCATCTGCGGGAGCTCCGCCGTGAAGCCGATGCCATAGGCATCCGGGTTCACATCCTCATCGGTTTCCACGACGCGCAGCTGCAGGCCCTCAGCAGCGCCGTTCTGCGCCTCCTCCGGACGAAATCCCGTCGGCTCCATCAGCCCCGTCTTACGAAGGCCCAGGGCCGCACATACGATGTCGGCCATACCGCCCGGGCAGGAATCGAAATTCGTGTGCATCGAAAAGACGGAAACGTCATTGCGGATGAGATCGAGGAGCTTGAGTCCCAGTGCTGACTGATCATTGATGGCCTTCAGTCCCCGGAAGATGATCGGGTGATGGGTCACGATCAGATCACAGCCGGCATCGATGGCGGCGTCAACGACCGCGCAGGAAGCATCCAGCGCGACATAGATGCGGCTCACCTCCCGGTCCGAACGACCGACCAGCAGCCCCGGATTATCCCAGTCGCAGGCCGCGGCCTTCGGTGCGAGCTGCTCGAGCTTTTCGGTAATCATAGATACTGTATTCATCGATATGCCTCCAGTGCGTTCATACAATGCTGATATGCGGTACGTACCTCCAGCGAATCGGTCTGCCGGAGGATGCCCTCATATCTCGTTTTTTCCTTTTCCAGAAAGCTTTTTAAAACCGGATCCAGCCGGCGGAGCAGACGGCCACCATAAAGGAAGTCCTCCTCCGTCACATACATCGTGTCGGAGGACGCCGCGTCTGCACGCTGCGATACGTTGAGTATGACATAATACTTCCCCTCATCGATGAGCATCGTTTCTTCGTCGATCTGCATGCCCTCTGCGAGAAGGAAGCGGCGGAAGTGCGGGATCTCCGACTGTGGTGACAGAACGAAGTGCGCGAAGTCCCCGAGCCGTCCCTGCAGGATGCGCTCCATCAGCGGTCCGCCCATACCCGCGACGACGACGGTGTCGGCCTCCCCCGGCGCGACCTGCTCGAGACCGTCCGACAGGCGGGTCTCGATCTTTCCGGCGAGTCCTGCGCAGAGAATATGCTCCGCTGCCTGCTGCAGCGGACCCTTCCGTACGTCACAGGCGAGGGCGTGTGCCGCTCTCCCACGCCGTACCGCCTCGATCGCGACATAGGCATGATCACAGCCGATATCCGCGAGGCAGCCGGAGTCCGGCATCCGCTCTATGATGGTTTCCAATCTTTTCGGAAGCTGAAACTGCTTTTCCAATTCGTTCCTCCTGTATATAGCCTGATCGTTCTATGCATCGGGATTCTTCTGCAGACCAGCTATGTTCTGTTTCATCGAAATGCTTCTGCTGTCCTGTATCAGCATATTTCATCAAGACAGTTCAGCAGGCGAGTTTTATGAAGCCTCGCCCATATACTTAGTCGATGTGCAGACCCTGCAGCGCCGACTGTTGCCGGAAGAGCTCCGACAGCTGACGAGGATCCGTCTCATTCGCGATTTTCGTATTCAGCGAGCTCATCTTGACATTCCGAATCACATCCTCGAGCCCACGCTTGAACTCGCGCTCGTCGACGTCCTCCGGCAGCAGATTTCCGTTAAACATCGCGGCGACCTTCTCATACGCCTCCTCGTCCTCACGGAAACGATCGAGGATCGTATTGACCGGCTGCTGCTGGTAGACGAGCTCCAGTACCGTACGGACGGTTTCATCGCTGATGTCTGCCGGCTGGATATACTTCTGTACCGTCGGTATGAGCTCCGGCTTTTCACTGAGCCAGGTGACGAGCTGCTTTTCCGACTTCTGGAGTGCCGTCTCGACCTTCTTTTTCGGGTTCGTCCGCGGCATGAAGCTCGTGGACGTATACACCTTCTCGTTCAGCGGGGAGTTCCGGCGTGCCCGCTGCTCGCCCATCGTATTTACGAGGCGGCGCAGGGCATTCACGTCGATCATCTGCTCCCGGGCCACGGCCTGGATATAATTCTCCCGCTCGATGGCCTCCTGGATCTCGCTCAGCTTCTCCGCGGCGGCGTTCGTATACGCGGTCATACCAGCCGGATCCTTCAGATCGAAATCCAGCTTCATCACATCGATGAGCCAGAGGAAGCTGTTCTGCGCCTGGTCGATGCGCTCCTGGAAGGCGTCCTGCCCCATGGCCTTGATGAACTCGTCCGGGTCCTTGTACGGCTTCATGTTGATAACCTTACTCTGGATCCCGACCGCCTTCAGCATCGGCATCGCGCGCTTCGCGGCCTTGATGCCGGCACCATCCGAATCGTAGGTCAGAAGGATCTCCACGACATAGCGCCTGAGAAGGCGGCACTGCTCCTCGGTGAGTGCTGTACCGAGCGAGGCCACCGCGTTGGTGAAGCCGGCCTGGTGCATCGAGATGACGTCCATATAGCCCTCACAGAGGATGAAGTACTTCTTCCGAGATTTTTTCGCATAGCAGAGTCCGAAGAGATTTCTCGACTTATCGAAGAGACGGGTCTCCGGGCTGTTCAGGTACTTCGGCTCTCCCTCCCCCATCACACGACCGCCGAAGCCGATGACACGGCTGTTGACATCCATGATCGGGAAGATGACGCGATTAAAGAACTTATCGTACGCGCCCCGCTCGGAGAAGTTCACGAGACCAGACTCACGGAGGATCGCGTCCTCGTAGCCGCACTGGCGAAGATAGCGGTAGAGCCCGTCCCGGGTCTGATCGGCATAGCCGAGGCCCCAGACGCGGAGCGTTTCGTCGCTCAGCTGACGCTTCCGGAAGTAGTTCATACCGATCTGTCCGACCGGCTTCCGGAGCGCATCATAAAAGTAGACAGCCGCCTTTTTATTGATCTCGAGCAGCTTCGTCCGGAGGTCACGGCTCTGCCGCTCCTCACTGCTGACATTTCCCTCCGGAAGCTGATAGCCTACTTCATCGGCGAGCTTCCGCACCGCCTCCAGGAAGGTGAGGTTCTCATACTCCATCGTGAACTTTACGACATCGCCGCCCTTTCCGCATCCGAAGCAGTAGAAAATCTGCTTCGACTGATTCACGGAAAAGGAGGGCGTCTTCTCTCCATGAAACGGGCAGAGCCCGAAATAATTGGCACCCATCTTTTTCAGATGGACGACCTTACCGACCACGTCCACGATATCGGCCCGTGATCTTACTTCTTCTATGACTTCTTCAGGATAATACAAGCGGATTCTCCAGTTCTTCTAAAACTTCTGCCAGCCGACCGGCACAAAATACTCCTTAAATTTATAGATACAGTAATCGTCCGTCATGCCGGCGATATAATCGCAGACGGAGCGCTCACGCGCGATCTGGCGCTTGAGTTCCTTCTCCGGGTCATCCGACGCGATCTTCGCGAGATTCGATTCGAGCATGGTGATGAACTCCTCGGTCATCGAGTCCGGGTGCTCCATATAATACTGGAACAGGAGCGTCATCATGCGCCGGACCTTGACCTCCTCCTGCTTCGCCTCACCGCCGATATAGACATGCGTGAACATCCACTCCCGAAGCGACTGCATCGCATGCTCGACCGGTGCTGACATCGTAAGCAGCGGTTGTCCCTTCGACTGATAGATCACGTCATGGATCAGGACGCTTAAGCGGTCCTTCACCGAGTGCCCCAGGATGTCGCTGATCTCCGACGGGATCTCCTCCTCCCGGATGAGGCCCGCGCGGATCGAATCGTCGATGTCGTGGTTGATGTAGGCGATCTTATCCGCGAAGCGGACCGCCTGGCCCTCGAGGGTGTTCGGATGGCCCGAGGTGCGGTGGTTCAGGATGCCGTCGCGCACCTCCTTCGTCAGATTGAGGCCCTGGCCGTTCTTTTCCAGCACCTCGACGACGCGCACGCTCTGCTCGACATGGGAGAAGCCCTCGTGACAGAGGCTGTTCAGCACATGCTCGCCGCTGTGCCCGAACGGGGTATGGCCGAGATCATGGCCGAGGGCGATCGCCTCGATGAGGTCCTCGTTGAGACGGAGTGCCTTACCGAAGGTCCTGGCGATCTGACTGACCTCCAGGGTATGGGTGAGACGCGTACGGTAGTGGTCTCCCTCCGGTGCGATGAAGACCTGCGTCTTATGCTTGAGGCGGCGGAAGGCCTTACAGTGGATGATACGGTCACGATCACGCTCGAAGCAGGGGCGTATGTCGTCCGGCTCCTCCGCACGGTCTCTCCCCTGCGATTCCGAGGAGAGTGCCGCATATGGCGACAGGGTCTCCCGCTCCAGCGCTTCCAGTTCTTCTCTGATACAGCTCATCTTGCCTCCGATCTGATGCAACAGCCGAATGATTGTTTGCTCTTAGAATATCATTTTCGGAGATCTGAATCAATGAACATTCCAGCCTGTATGTATGATTACACAAAAAGAAAAACCCGTAAGCCATGCTTACGAGTCAGTCCCAAGGGTAGTCGATGCGACTGGATTCGAACCAGCGACCTCTGCGTCCCGAACGCAGCGCTCTACCAAGCTGAGCCACGCATCGATAGGTTGTTTTCGTTGCTGTGTTTTGTCTGCCTCAGCAACAGGTAAGATATTATCAGACAGACGGGCGAGTGTCAAGCATTAATTTGAAACTTTTTTCGGGTCCCCCCCTGCCTGTACGGTTACTCCATCTCATCCGTACAGAAAAGGTCGTGGAGTGTTCACTCCACGACCTGTACATCACATCACTTACTGTGCATCATCCTGCGCTGCTGCAGCTGCCGCTGCCGGCTGCTGCTCCGCGGTCTCCTGCTGCTGTGGCTCCGGCTGATAAACTGCCGTATTCAGCTCACGACGATTGCTGACGACGACATCGTAGGTCTGCTGCATGTTTTCCATGAGCGCCTGGTATCTCGACTGCTGCTCGACCATCGAGTGGCTCATCAGGGTCTCGATGGAGGCGAGGATAGAGTCTGTGTACTGGATGGCGTTCAGCTTCATGTTGTTGGACTCAGCGGTCGCATTTGCGAGGATCTGATCTGCCTGCGCCTGAGCCTGCTGTACGAGCTCGTTTGCCTTCGTGTAGGCCTGCTGCATGATCTCGTTCTCAGATACCATCTCCTCGGTCTGCTGCTTCGCATCCTGAATCATGCTCTCTGCCTGATTCTTCGCATCTGCAAGGATCGCATCCTGCTGGGAAATGATCTTCTGGTACTTCTTGATCTCATCCGGAACACGGAGACGAAGCTCGACCAGAAGCTCCTCCATCTCTTCTTTATTTACAAGGATCTTCGAATTCGACAGTGGCTGATACTTACAGCTGTCAATGTACTCCTCAATCTCACCGATTAACTGCTCAATTCTGCTCATGTTTCTTAACCGCCTTAAATTTTTCCTTCATTCTATCCTGTACCTCAGGTGACACGAATTCATGGATATCGCCGCCGAAGCTTGCGATTTCCTTCACGGTGCTGGAGCTGAGATAGGAATACTTCAGATTCGTTGTTAGAAAGATCGTATCGATATCCGGCGCGATGACCTTATTCGTCTGTGCGAGCTGAAGCTCGTACTCGAAGTCCGTCACGGCACGGAGTCCTCTGACGATCACGGTAGCGCCCTCCGCATGTACGAAGTCGACCGTCAGGCCATCGAAGGCCTTCGCCTCGACATTGTCGAGATGTTTCGTCAAATTATTAATCATTCTAACACGTTCTTCACTTGAAAACAACGGCGTTTTCGCGTTGTTTGTAAGCACACCTACAATGAGCTTATCGACGATTTTCGCGCCGCGCTCGATGATGTCCAGATGGCCGAAGGTCACCGGATCAAAGGATCCAGGATAGATTCCGATTTTCATACTGCTCTTCTCTCCAGGCTATTATCTTATGCCTTTTTCGTCGCTTGACAAGTCTGATCTTCCGAAGTTTTTCTTACTTTTTACGGAAGAAAACGTGCTTGTTCGTCTTATACAGCTTTTCACGTACGAGCGTGTAGCCGAGTGCCTCGATGTCTTCCGTCAGATCATCGTCGAGATCCGCCTCGATGATGAAGAGCGTATGCTCATCGACATAATCCATATCGTGGAGGATGTCCATCGCCTTCCGCTCGAAGCCGTGATTATATGGCGGGTCCATGAAGACCACGCTGAAGTGGTAGCCTGCGTTCCGGAGGCGGTTCAGCGCCGACATATAGTCGGAGGCGATCACCACACCCTCCTCGGTGAACTTACAGTGCGTGAGGTTCTCCTCGATGCAGCGGATCGACTTCGGTGCATTATCGACGAAGACCGCACGACGAGCACCACGTGAGATCGCCTCGATGCCGATGCCGCCGGAGCCTGCGAAGAGATCGAGGAAGTCGATGCCCTGCACCTCGAACTGTAAAATATTAAAAAGGGTTTCCTTGATACGGTCCTGGGTCGGACGTGTATCCATCGAATCCACGGTCTTCAGCTGAAGGCTCCGTGCACTTCCTGCAATTACTCTCATCTCTGCTCTCTTTCTATAAACACTTCTGTTTTCTTCTTAATATAAAGATGCATATGCTTCCTGTCAAAGCGCGCTTCCATCGCCCATCCCGGGCATCCGGTCGAGGCCGCCTCCCGGCTTCCATCGAAAGTAGCGGTCCTACAGTGTACAGCTCTTCGTGAGGATGCTTAGGCCCTACAGTGTACAGCTTTTCGCGAGGAAGCGATCAAGCGCTTTTCTAAGCTCCGCATGCTCCGGAAGGGAAAGTCCCGCATCCGTCTTCAGTACGAAGGCTGCATCCTCCGCCGCCTCCCGGAGAAGCGCGCCGTCCTCATAGATGTCCGCGATGGCAAAATCCAGTGCACCCGACTGACGGACCCCGAAGATGTCACCCGGTCCCCGAAGCCGGAGATCCTGCTCTGCGATGTCGAAGCCGTCGTTTGAGTGCGCGAGGATCTGCAGTCGCTGCTTTGACTTCTCTGAGTTCTGCGTATCGACGAAGATGCAGAAGCTCTGATGCTCCGAGCGTCCGACTCGTCCGCGCAGCTGATGAAGCTGCGCCAGTCCGAAGCGCTCTGCATTCTCCACCATCATCACCGTCGCATTCGGCACATCGACCCCGACCTCGACGACCGTGGTCGATACGAGGAGGTCGATCTCCCGCGCGAGAAAGTGCGCCATGATGTCTTCTTTTTCTGCCGGCTTCATCTTACCATGGAGTTTCCCGATCTTCACTTCTTTTGGGAAAATTTTACGGATCTTTTGCACATAATCCGATACATTCTCGAGATCGAGCATGTCGTTCGGCTCCACCATCGGACAGATGATGTAGGCCTGGCGCCCCTTCCGGATTTCCTCGTAGATGAATTTATACGCATTTTTCCGATAATTCTCATCGACCACCGCGTTCCGGATCGGGAGACGATCCGCCGGCTTCTCCCGGATCAGGCTCACCTGCATATCTGCATAGACGAGCATCGCGAGCGTCCGCGGAATCGGGGTCGCCGACATCACGAGCGTATGCGGCCGCTGCCCCTTTTCCGACAGCTCCTGCCGCTGATTCACGCCGAAGCGATGCTGCTCATCCGTGATCACGAGCGCGAGCTGGTCATAGACGACCTTCTCCTGAAACAGGGCATGGGTGCCGATGATGAGGTCCGCATCGTGGGTGGCGATGCGCGTATAGAGCGTTTTCCGCTCCTTCGCCGTCATCGCCCCCGTCACGAGCACCGGTCGAAGTGGGAGCGCATGCTCCTCGATCATCGCCTTCATCTTCGCATAGTGCTGCTCCGCGAGGATCTCCGTCGGTGCCATCATAGCCGCCTGGTAACCGCTCAGCGCCATTTCCAGCATCGCGAGGAAGGCGACGATGGTCTTTCCGGAGCCGACATCGCCCTGCACGAGGCGGTTCATCACGAAGCCGGAGCGCATATCTGCGGCGATGTCATGGACCGCCGACTTCTGCCCTTCGGTGAGCTGAAAGGGCAGCTTCTCGATCAGCGCCGCCACCTCCGGATGCGCCTCGATCACAAATGCCGATTTCTCCGCCGCATGATGCGCCTTCTTCTCCGCCAGTGCCAGCGAGAAGAGAAATAGCTCATTAAATGCGAGCCGTTTTCGGGCCGCTTCGAACTGATCCATACTCTCCGGGAAATGCATTGCCCGGACGGCTGTCCGCGTATCCATCAGTATCCGGTTATAGCGGATGCTCTCCGGGACGAAATCCGGACGGAACACCGCCACATCCATCGCCTGCCGGACCGCCTTCAGGATTGCGTTGTTCGAGAGTCCCTTCGTCTGCCCATAGACCGGCTCCAGCGTGCCCAGCTTCGCCTCATACTCCTCCGGACGGAAGATCCGCGGCTGCTGCATCGTTTTCTGTCCCTTGAAGCTCGTGGCCTTTCCGAGGAAGACCAGCACGGTTCCGGCACGCAACGTGCTCTTCAGAAACGACGAGTTGAACCAGCTGAGGCGCAGCTTTCCCGAGAGATCCCGGACATAGGCCGTCGTCATGAGGAGACCATGGAGATTCACCACGGTCGCATCCTTCTCGAGCATGCCCATCACCGCCTGCTGTTCGCCATCGACGAGACTGCCCACCGGCTGCGTCTTCGGGTAGCTGAGATAGGTATGCGGAAAATCGTAGACGAGGTCCTCTACGGTCCGGATGCCCAGCTTCTGAAACAGCTTTTCGGTTTTCGGGCCGATGCCCTTCAGCTCTGTCAGTTCCATGTCCACTCCCTTCCACGCACTTCTCCATCCGGGCGAAGCTGCGACCGCCCGTCCTATCTGTCGTTCAATGCAGACGACCGGTCCGCTGTACCGATGCGCTCACTCGTACAGTCCGGTATACATGCTTCTTAAAAAAGAGCCCCTGAGTTTCCTCAGGAGCTCCTATTCGTTCATACGATTACTCGACCGACAGGAAATAGTAGTAGATCGGCTGTCCGCCGTACTGAAGTTCGGTCTCGACCTGCGAGTATGCCTTGCGGATACGCGCAGCCAGTGCCTCCGCTTCCTCCTCCGGGATGTCCTGACCATAATAGATGGTGATGATTTCGGATTCGTCGTTCACCATTGCCTTTACGGCCTCCAGCACCGCCTGGTCCTTCTCCTTCGCGACGGCCAGCAGACCGTCATCACCGAGGGCCATGATGTCATCCTTCTCGATGGCATGGCCATCGATGGTGGTGTTGCGGACCGCATAGGTGATCTCACCGGTGCGTACGCACTGGGAAGCATCCTTCATCGCCTCGAGGTTCTCCTCCGGGCTCATATCCGGACTGAAGCTGATCATCGCCGTGATGCCCTGCGGGATCGTCTTCGTCGGAACGACGATGATGGTCTTATCCTCGATGATGTCCTTCGCCTGGTTGGCTGCGAGGATGATGTTCTTATTATTCGGAAGGACGAAGATCGTCTCTGCATTGACCTGATCGCAGGCGTTTAAGATGTCCTCGGTGGACGGGTTCATCGTCTGACCACCCTCGATGACATAATCGACGCCGATGCCGCGGAAGATCTCCGTGAGGCCCTCACCGGCGGATACGGAGATGAAGCCATACTCCTTCGCAGGCTCTGCCGGCTTTTCCGGTGCCGCTGCAGGCGCAGCTTCTTCCTTCTTCTCCTCTGCGATCTTTGAAGCATCCTCGATGAGCACCTCATGATGCTCGAGTCGCATATTATCGACCTTCATCTTCGAGAGATAACCCATGGTGAGGCCCTTCTCGAAGGCCTCGCCCGGGTGATTCGTATGCACATGTACCTTGATGATGTTCTCATCCGAGAAGCAGACGATGGAGTCACCGACTCCGCCGAGCCATGCACGCAGGCTGTCGACCTCCTCATCCGTGAACTCATGATCACCGTTCACCATAAACTCGGTGCAGTAGCCGAACTTGATGTCCGCCGTCGAGATCTCACCACGGGACTTACGCTCTGTCGGGACCTCGGCCTTCGCCGCGCCCTGATCGCCGAGATCGAGGACGACCTCTTCTCCCTTGAGAGAAGCCAGTGCCCCCTTCACAACCGTCATGAGGCCCTGTCCGCCGGAATCGACGACACCCGCCTCCTTCAGTACCGGAAGCATCTCCGGGGTCTTCGCGAGCACCTCGTCACCGTACGCGACGACCTTCTCCAGCAGCGTAATAAGATCCTCATCGGTCACCGAAAGCTCGGTGATGCGATCGGCCATGCCCTTCGCCACCGTCAGAATCGTACCCTCCTTCGGCTTCATGACCGCTTTATACGCCGTCTCCACAGCACGACTGAAGGCACGTGCCATGATCAGGTTATCGATCCCTGCCTCATCCGCATGCTCACGAATCTCCTTCGTAAAGCCACGGATCAGCTGGCTCAGGATGACACCGGAGTTTCCGCGTGCGCCACGAAGAGAGCCGCTGGCCATCGCCTTCGCGACATTTTCCAGGGTCGGTGCACTGATCGCGGCGACCTCTCGTGCGGCTGACATGATGGTCATGGTCATGTTTGTACCTGTATCGCCATCCGGTACAGGGAACACGTTTAACTCATTGATCCACTCTTTCTTCGCGTTTAAGTTGTTTGCGCCAGCCAGAAATGCATTTTTCAGCTGTAAAGCATCTATCTGATTACCCACAGGTAATTCCTCCTTGTAAAGCCACTCAGTCAATGACGCGAACGCCCTCTACATAGACATTCACATCCTTCACCTTCATACCAGTATACTCTTCTACCTTGTACCGAACGTTCTCGATCAGGTTCTCAGCGACCGCCTGAATGCTGACGCCGTATGCCACGATGACATGGAAGTCCAGAGAGATTCCGTCTTCCTCCATCGTTACGAGGATGCCCTTGGACTGACTCTCGCGCTTGAGGAGCTTGACCAGGCCCTGCTGTACAGAAACCTTCGCCATACCCACGATGCCGAAGCACTCAACGGCGGTCATACCCGCATAGGCTGCAATAACGTCTGGCGTTATCTGAATCTCACCCATTTTGGATGCAATCGTTCCTCTCATATCGTACCTCCTGAATAAGGATCTATATTAAATCATAAACAAAATGATTATACCATATCTATGGAGAGCTTAAAACAGAAAAAAGGGCATTACGAATCGATCGTAATGCCCAATAATCTTTCAATCAAACGATCTCAAAATTAAGCGTTCTCTGTTGCAGCTACTGCCTCTGAAGCCTTGGCTGTACCGAATGCACGCTCAACCTTACCGGATCTTAAGCAGGAAGTACATACATACATCTTCTTTGTACCACCATTTACCTTTACTCTAACAGACTTAACGTTAGCCTTCCAGATCTTGTTTGATCTTCTATGTGAATGGCTTACCTGATTTCCGAAGTGAACTGCCTTCTCACAAATTGCGCACTTTGCCATGGTTGCACCTCCCTTTCAAATTAATCGAATCGAGACACAATCATGCCCCTGAATTCGCGACTCGCCTATAATAACAAATCTCCATTTGTATTGCAAGTACTTTTACGCATTTTTTCTAAAATATCATCCGGGACACGAAATGTAAAGTCAGTATAGCGGCATTACAGGGTTTCGGCATCCTCGACGACGGTTTCCGAGGTCGCTTTTTCGGCCATCTCGTCCGCGGCTGCCTGGGCACTCTTCGAGATGCGGCTGCCGCCGGTGATCTTATCGATGGTTTCTGGAAGCATATCGAGGAGCTTCGTGATCGCATCCTGGTTCTTGATATTGACGAGCTTCGTATTTCCGCCCTGAAGCACGAGGATCGCGGTCGGGGTGATCTTCGAGCTGAGCGCTCCCGCACCACCATCACCGTTCTTTGCATCCTTCTCCTTCACATAGCCGCCGGCACCCATGCCGCAGCTGACCTCGATGAGCGGAATCAGGGTGGCATCACCGACCTTCACCGGCTCACCGACGACGGTCTTCGAATTCACGAAACCGTCCATGCCCTTAAACATGGTATCGAGTATATCTTTTACATTTGTAGAATCACTCATACTGAGCCTCCTTATATACGATCGAGCACGAGCCCGCGTATCTTCTTATTCATCATCAGCTGTATCCCTGCGATCAGGATGTGGATGAGACGTACATGTCCCTTCAGTGCGATCTCACCCTCGAACAGCGTATGGTCAAATACCGGCGTGATCGTGAAGCATTCCCCGTACAGCGGGTAGAACAGGCTGAGTACCGCGAGCATCCGTCCCACCGTCGCCGGATCCTCGAAGCCGAACGCGAGTTGACCTTCGAACTTCCGAAAGCGAAGATGGTGAAGCAGGTACTTCACTCTGGATAGCAGCAGACGGACGGCCTTTTGATTCTCCTCATCCTCCACCGTCTCGCGAAGCGAGGAAGCCTTTTCGCAGATTTTCTTTATTCTATCAGCAAATGAAGATTTTTTCCTCTTCTTTTTCTTCGGCGTGGAGACCTGCGTATTTTCAGCTCTCGAAGAAGCTTCTTTCTCCTTCTTTTCCTCTGCACTGTCCGATACATCACAGGCGCTGTTATCTTCCGTATAATCGGATGCCTCCAGTTCATCCGGCTCCGAAACGTTTTCCAGCTCAATGCTGTCGACCTCCGCCGTCTGTGCAGCAGCACGTTCAGATGCTTCCGCTTTACTTTCAGGAACGTTCACGCTCTCTTTCAGTATTTTCTCATCTTCCGGAGGCTGCTTCAGCTCAACATCTGTATGTTCATCCTGCAATGCGAAACCATCGGAAGCATCGACCGCTGTAGCGTCCGGCGACGCTTCCGCTTCGTTTTCGGATGGAGCCTCGTCGGAATCCTTCGACACTGCATCATCCGGTGTCGTCTCTTCGCTTCGTGACGAGCCCTCGTCGAAACCCTCGGCCGCTGTAGCGTCTGTCGCCGTCACCTCCTCGCTTCGTGACGAAGCTTCGTCGGAGACATTGGCCGCCGGCGTATCCGGCTTACGACGGTCGCCCGGGTGGAAGCAGAGGATGCGGAGGGAATACGCGAGACCTGCCGGGGTGATGCCGGCGTGGAGCTGCACCATATGGAGAAGCCAGGAGAGGTCGATGTGCGCGGCGTAATCCGTAGCCTCTTCGCCCTTATGACCGGCACCTGCATAGCGGATCGGGACCAGCAGGACGAGTCCGAGGAGAAGCAGGAGCAGCAGTAAAAGAAAGAGGAGGACGAGCCCGATGACTTTTAATATCATACATAAAAGCATCTGCTGTCCTCCTCGTGTTTACAGGATGTGACGATCCTTCAGCATCTGTGTGACGCAGTCGATCGCATCCCGATAGCCATAACCGATCCCGAGTACCTCGACCGTCTCTGTGTCGAGCTTCGGATTCAGGAACATGGCCTGATTGTAGATTTCATATAGATTGGGCTCCGGTGCACGCACGATGACGTAGGCACCTGGCTGGAAGTGGCCCTTCCGGAGATTATCCAGGATATAGGACCGGTGCTCTGCAGCATGCTTTCCATAGTACATGTGCTTAGAAAAAATCATCGGATTCTCTCCTTACATACCGCCCTCTGTGATGACCTTATGGTTCTTCATGATGTAATCGAGCAGGGAAACCAGCGTCAGAACGAAGGCGATGCCTGCGACGATCATCGTCACGGTGTGCAGCGCCGGGATGTTCAGGATAAGCAGGATGACCGTAAACATCTGGAAGGTCGTCTTGAACTTACCCCACCAGGAAGCAGCGATCACGATGCCGGAGTCAGCGGCCACCAGACGGAAGCCGGAGATGATGAACTCACGGGCGATCACGGTGATGACGTACCAGGACGGAAGCTGACCGAGCTCGATCATGCAGATCAGCGCGGAGCAGACCAGCAGCTTATCCGCGAGCGGGTCCATGAACTTTCCGAAGTTCGTCACCAGATTGTTACGGCGTGCGATCTGACCATCCAGGAAATCCGTGAAGGAGGCGATGCAGAACACGATCAGCGCCGCGATGCGGAGCGTATAGTTCTGTCCGCCCTCCAGGAGAAGCAGTACCACAAACACCGGAATCAGTACAACACGTAATAGAGTCAGTTTATTCGGCAGATTCATCAGATTCTCTCTCCTATCAGATCATAACCATCTGCATCGATGATACGACAGTAGATCATATCACCGCTGAGCTCGTTATGATACTCACCTGCATCGACGTAGACGAGACTGTCGATGTCCGGATTATCCATATAGGAACGGCACAGATACTCATTGTGCTCCGGATCGTAGCCGATGATGATCACCCTCAGCTCTCGTCCGACCTGCTCTCTCGCCTTCTCGAAGGCGATGCCCTGCTGCAGCCGCATGATCTCATCCTGTCGCTGAAGCTTGATTTTCTCCGGCACCTGTCCGTCCATCTCCGCAGCCGGTGTATCCTCTTCCTGTGAATACGGGAAGACACCGAGGCGGTCGAAGCGCATCTCCTTGACGAAGTTGTTCAGGATATCGAAGTCCTCCTCTGTCTCGCCCGGGAAGCCGGTGATCAGGGTCGTCCGAAGGGCGATGTCCGGGATCTCACGGCGAAGCGTCGCAATGCGCTCACGGAGCTCCGCCTCACGGGTCCGACGGTGCATGTTCTTCAGAATTTTATCCGAAGCATGCTGGATCGGGATGTCGAGATAGTGTACGACCTTCGGGTTATCACGGATCGTCCGGATCAGCTCCTCCGTGATCTCCTCCGGGTAGCAGTACAGGATACGAATCCACTCCAGGCCCTCAATCTCCGAAAGCCGATTCAGCAGCTCCGGCAGGCTCTTCTTACCATAAAGATCGACACCATAGAGGGTCGTCTCCTGCGCGACGAGGATCAGCTCCTTCGTGCCCTCGGCAGCGAGTCGCTTCGCCTCCTCCAGAAGATGCTCCATCGGTACCGAACGGTAATGTCCGCGAAGCTTCGGGATGATGCAGTAGGTACAGCACTTGTCGCAACCCTCGGCGATCTTGAGATACGCAGTATAGTTCTCCGCATTCTCGACACGCTTCATCTGCACATCCAGACGCTCGACATACTCCTTCACGCCGATCACCTCATCGACCTCCGGAAGCTCCTTCCGGATCTCCTCACGGTAGCGCTCTGCGAGGCAGCCCGCCACGATGAGCTTCTTGAGTTTGCCTGTTTCTTTATATTCACCATTCTCGATGATGGTGTTGATACTCTCCTCCTTCGCATCCCCGATGAAGGCGCAGGTATTGATGACTATAATATCTGCCTCAGCCGGATCGTCGGTGAGCTCACTGCCCGGATACTTCTCGAGCAGGTTGGAAAGCATCTTCTCACTGTCCACCCGGTTCTTGTCACAGCCGAGGGATATCATGTGAATCTTCATATACTATGCTTCGCTGTCGGAGTTGTAGTCATCCTCAGAGGAAGCTGCATGCGCATCGTGCATCAGCTTGATATCCTCACTGTCCTCGTCCTCGCTGTCCTCATCGAGGTCAAAGGCGAAGCCCGGGTTCTCTCTCGCCGCGATCTTCGGATCGTCATCGACCTCCGTACCACGCTTGATGGTCACGAGATTCCGTGCGAGCTCCTCGACAGCGATTGCGAGCGGCTTTCTGCCCTCTGCGTTCGGAAGTACAGGATCTGCACCGTCGATCAGCTGACGTGCACGCTTCGCGCTGGCGATAACGGCTGCGTAACGGCTCTCTACGAGCTTATCCGTGTCGTCCTGAATGGCGTTCGTATTCTTCGCTGCATCAATCAGGTCATTATATGTTTGCTGTGGCATGTTCCATCCTCCTCAGATCCTGTCTTACATTCTCGATAATATCCATATGCCGGCTGCCCTTTTCGTGCGCGGCACGTATGAGATTATGCAATTTTTCGGTGCAAGTGTCAATATTATCGTTTACCAATATGTAGTCATAGGCCTCGACGCCTTCCGACTCCTGCATCGCTCTCCGGAGGCGCTTTTCGATGACCTCCATCGTCTCCGTACCACGTCCCACGAGACGGCGGCGGAGCTCCTCCCCCGATGGAGGTGTAACGAAGATCAGGATCGCCTCCGGGTACTTCTCGCGGATCTTCAGCGCGCCCTGGATCTCGATTTCGAGAAGCACATCCTTTCCGGCCTCGAGGTTCTCCTCGACATACTTCTTCGGTGTGCCGTAGTAGTGCTCGACGTACTGCGCGTACTCCACGAGCGCATCCTGTGCGATCATCTCCTCGAACTCTTCCTTCGTCTTGAAGAAGTACTCGCGGCCATCGAGCTCGCCCTCGCGCGGCTGACGCGTCGTCGCCGAGATCGACAGTGCATACTGATCATAGCGGGAAACGATCTGCTTCATCAGCGTCCCCTTACCGGCTCCCGAAAAGCCGGAAATCACAACTAAAACTCCTTTATCCATCCATTTCTCCTTTTTCGTCCAATGCTTCCGACGTGGCTTCATCAATTGATTTACTGAGCCATCCCCGCTGCGCTCCGCCCCCTAAGCTGCGGGCCATGGAAGTCCTTGCTTAGCCCTTCGGGCACAGAACAAAGTTCTGTGGGATATCGTTTCGGCGTTTGCTTTATGCAAACGCCTTCACTCAAGATTCTGAATCTGCTCACGGATCTTCTCGATCAGGGTCTTCAGCCCGATCGCATCCTCCGATACGATGAGGTCGTTCGCCTTACTGAGCGTCGTGTTCGCCTCACGGTTCATCTCCTGTGCGACGAAATCAAGCTCACGACCGACGAGTCCGCCGTTCTGGAGCTTCGTCCGCATATTCTTGATATGGCTGTGCAACCGTACCCGCTCCTCATCGGTGCAGATCTTATCCGAGTAGATCGTCACCTCCTGTACGATGCGGGCTTCGTCGATCCCGGTCCCCTCGAGGAGCTCCGACACCTTCGCACGAAGACGCGCCTCATAGGTGGCCGTGATCTCCGGTGAACGTTCATCGATGCGGTTCACGATGGCCTCCATCTCGGAGAGCTTTCCGAGGAGATCCTGCTGGAGGTTCTCGCCCTCCATCACACGGGTCTCGGAGAAACGCTCGAGTGCGCCGGTGAGTGACGGCTTCAGGCTCTCCCAGAGCGCGTCATCATCCTCAGACTCCTCTGAGAGCACAAGCACATCCGGCAGCGACGCCAGATTGGTGACTTTAACATTGTCCTCGACTCCCAGCGCGTTCACCAGCGTACGCATGGACTCCAGATACTCCTTCGCGAGCGGCAGATCGAGCCGGAGGGCCTTTCCCTTCTCGGAAAAGC
>ERZ1034980.530-NODE-530-length-27530-cov-17.058817_pt1 | contig 27530 bp, 25 predicted proteins | sample MGYA00520622_ERZ1034980 | MGnify/ENA primary metagenome ERZ1034980 (study PRJEB33766, sample SAMN09781791) | gut metagenome | biome: gut microbiome | host: Homo sapiens | place: Madagascar | study: EMG produced TPA metagenomics assembly of the PRJNA485056 data...
CAACGCATGAGGGAGTCAAAGTCCCTTGCCTTACCGCTTGGCTATACCCCAAAAGACAATTACTAGTATATCGAAAATACGAGTCACTGTCAACCTATTTTCTGAAAAAATTAGAAAGAAATATTCCATAATTTTGGGCTAATTATTTGACAAAACTAACTAAAACAAACTAAAAGGATTGAGCTCCGCATTATACAGCAGAGCTCAATCCTTCAACTAAATAACATTCGCAACTTTGTCTTATTATTTGCTGTAACGAATCATTTTAATGGCTTGAACAACCAATGTAGGAGCAAACGCTAGGCCTAAAATTGTCAAAATTTGACTTAGTGATAGACTTACAACACCGAACATGCCACCGATGGCTGGAACAAAGACAATAAGAGCAACAAGAGCAAGACCAACCAAGAATGCATAGACAGTATTCTTATTAGAGAAAACACCAATTTTACTTAATGGAAGGTCACTACGACAACTGAATCCATGGAAAAGACGTCCAAGACAGAGCACCAAGAATGCATAGGTTGTTGCGTAGCCCTTACCAGTATTAACACCAATGAGATAAGCAACCATAACGGCGATGGCAATAAGAATTGCTTCGCTAATAACTTCTTTGAAGGTCTTGGCTGTGAGAATAGATTCATTTGGATCACGTGGCGCATCATCAAGAACAGCTTCCGTTCCTTCCTCCATACCGATGGCAATGGCTGGAAGTGAATCCGTCACCAAGTTGATGAAGAGCAACTGAATCGCTAAGAAAGGCACGACAAACTTACTATCAAAGAAAGCCATAAAGGTTGTTAGAATAACTACGATAATAGCTGAGCTATTACCAGTCAAAAGATACTTGATGGCATTCTTAATGTTAGCAAATAGGTTACGTCCAACAGTAACTGCTTTAATGATAGTTGCAAAGTTGTCATCCGTCAAAATCATGTCTGAAGCGTCTTTTGAAACCTCTGAACCAGTAATCCCCATAGCGATACCGATATCAGCTTGTTTAAGGGCTGGCGCATCGTTGACACCATCACCGGACATCCCAACGACCTTACCTTTGGCTTGCCAAGCGTTGACAATACGAATTTTATGCTCAGGCGCAACACGCGCATAAACTGAAATCTTCTCAAGATCGCGTGCCAATTCTTCGTCGGACATTTTTTCAAGAGTAGCCCCGTCAAGAACCATATCACCTTCTTGGAAAATACCAATCTTACGGGCGATAGAACGACCAGTCACGACATGGTCACCTGTAATCATAATCGGTTTGATACCGGCACGGATAGCCTTAGCAACTGCTTCTTTTGATTCTTCACGCGGTGGGTCAATCATCGACGTCAACCCAACGAAAGTCAAATGATCCTCATGTTTAAAATCAAGTTCATCATCGTCAAAATAACGGAAGGCGTAGCCAAGTACGCGAAGTCCTTCTTCAGCAAACTTATTATTTTGATTAAGGATATTAACCTGGTCATCAGATGTGATTTCGCGAACCTCACCATTAATCAAGATGTGAGTTGTCTGGCGAAGCAATTCATCCGTTGCACCTTTGACAAGGAGGACACGCTGTCCATCAATATCATGAAGAGTTGACATGTATTTACGGACAGAGTCGAATGGTAATTCGGCAACACGTGGGTATTTTTCACGATGATTTTGTTCGGTAATATCGTACTTACGGCCTAGTTCAATCAGCGCAAGCTCCGTTGGGTCACCAACTTTTTGATCACCATTGATAAACGAATCATTAGTCAAAACCATAGTGTTCATCAAGAAGTGAGCTGCTTTGTCAGTCAAATCAAGCTGGTCAGGTTTTACCAATGTTTCGTTGAGGTAAATGTCATTGACCGTCATCTTATTTTGAGTCAACGTTCCTGTCTTATCTGAGGCAATCACTGAGACTGAACCCAAAGTTTCAACAGAATTAAGACTCTTCATAATGGCATTTTCTTTAGCCAATTTTTGAGAACCGAGAGATTCCACGATCGTAATAATAGAAGCTAGCGCTTCTGGAACCGCTGCTACTGCAAGGGCAATTGCAAACATGGCCGCTGACATGAAATTCCCAGAATTCCAATAAACCAAACCGAAGACAATCACACAGATAATCATGATTCCCATTGACAAATGTTTTGAAAATTCGTCAATAGAACGTTGAAGGGGTGATTTACGGCTAGTAGCTCCCTTGATTAGTGATGAAATCTTACCGATTTCAGTATTTTCACCGATGTCTGTGACAATAGCAGAGCCATTACCATAAGTAACTTGAGAACTAGTGAAGACCATATTGGTCTGGTCACCGATAACCACTTCTCCTGCAATCGGGTCAACCGTCTTATCAACCGCATGGCTTTCACCTGTCAGAGCTGATTCGTTAACCTGAAGCGAACGCGCATCAACAATACGAGCGTCAGCGACAATCATATCACCTGCTTCAAAGACAACCAAGTCACCAATAGTCACATCCGTAGAATCAATTTCTTGCTTCTGACCGTCACGAATAACCTTGACCTTAGGGACAGACAAAGACTTCAAAGAATCAACTGATTTTTGTGCATTGAGCGTCTGAGTGGTACCCAAAATCGCATTCAAAATCAATACCGCAATAATAACAATCGTTGACTCTAAATCACCAGTCGCACCAGAAATCAAGGCTGCAATAATCAAAATAATGACAATCAAATCCTTGAATTGGTCAATAAAAATTTGCAATGCACTAGGTCGATCAGCTTCCTTGAGCTCATTAGCCCCGTAGCGCTCTTTGCGTTTAGCTGCTTCTTGCGACGACAATCCGTTCAAGGAAGTATTCAACTCTTCCATTGTCTCATCAGAAGACTTTCGATAAAAAGACATAGCATCCTCCTTCAGGTCTCTTTTGCAACAAAAAAGAGACCTGTTTTACTAAAACAAGTCTCGCTATTTCATATATTGCCGGAAATTTCTTTCGTATTGACGACAATATCACGAACCTAGTTCGCTAGCTACTCCCTCGAATTATCACTATTATAGCATAAATGGGAAAAAATTCAAATGAGAACGTTTTAGAAAAATGTAAAAAGACCGAACCGAAGTTCAGTCTCTCTAGTTTTCCTCATCAATAACGAGTCGAACCTTTTTACCTTGCGTTGGTACCGAATAGACAATCGATCTTATGGCTGTGATTGTGCGACCTTTTTTTCCGATTACACGACCGATGTCTTGAGCATCCAAATTAAGATGATACTCCAAAAATTCAGGACCATCTTCAATTTTAATCGTTAAGTGATCAGGTTGTGAAATCAAAGGTTTCACAATAGCGATAATGAGATTTTCAATGGTATCCATAGGCTTTTATTATTTTGAGAATTTTTGGTCGTGGAATTTAGCCATAACACCAGCTTTTGAAAGGATGTTACGAACTGTATCTGAAGGTTGTGCACCTTTAGACAACCATTCAAGAACACGTTCTTCTTTAAGTGTTACTTGGTTTTCAGCTACAAGTGGATTGTAAGTTCCAACTGTTTCGATGAAACGACCATCACGTGGTGCACGTGAATCTGCAACGTTAATACGGTAGAAAGGTTTTTTCTTAGAACCCATACGAGTCAAACGGATTTTTACTGCCATTTTGTAAAGTCTCTTTTCTGTTTTTTAATTATTTTTTGGTGGTCAATAGTTGAGCTAGTAACCTTACCTTAATTATTATAGCATAAAAAAACAGAGTGTCAAGAAAAAAACTTGACACCGTTAAAATTATTTTATTCATATCGCAAAGCATCAATTGGATTTAATTTACTTGCTTTATTAGCTGGTAATAAGCCAAATAGAATACCAATGACCGCTGAAAAAATTAGGCTAGAAATAGCGACATTCAAAGACACCGTAGGTGTGATTTGTGTTTGTACCTTAGCAATAATGGCTGAACTAGCATAGGCTAGAACAATCCCAATTAAACCACCAATGATAGTCAAAACCATCGATTCAATCAAAAATTGTGCTAAAATCTTTCGCCGGGTAGCTCCGAGTGCCTTACGCAGACCAATTTCACGCGTCCGCTCTGTCACAGATACCAGCATGATATTCATGACCCCAATGCCGCCAACCAGGAGTGAAATAGCAGCAATAGCTCCAATCACTCCAGTCATTATAGCAACTTGGCTATTGACTGATTTGATGATTGAGGTCATATCATAACTCGCGTAGAAACCTTCTTTGACATGACTAATCTGCGTCAGGCGTTTCCCGATTACCTTGCCAAGGCGATTGGATTGCGTGACATCATGGATATTGAAGTACATATTTTGAACTTCCTTGACACCAAATTCCAGCGATAATTGCGTATTTGTCATAATGGCATTACCATCTGTTGGTAAATTATAAACGCTGGTATCTGGGTCTTTGTAAACACCAACGACACGATAAGATTTATCTTTGAGACTGACCACTTGATTTAGAGCATCTTCAGGAGAGCCGAACAATTTATTGGCCAAATTACTATCTAGCATAATAACTCTCGAAAAGGTTGTGTAATCGGTCGTTTCAAAAGGACGACCTGCAAGAATTTTAAACCCTTTTATGCCCAAATAGGTTTTGTTGATACCTGTCACAGTGACCGTTTTAGCTTTTTTCTTCAGATAAGACACTGAAGTGCTGGTCTGATTGGTGACATAGTAGCCATCAACGCCATCTACTTCTTGGCTAATTTGCTCTAGCCAAGATTCCTGAACCTTATCTTCAGAGCTATCACTATCTCCAGTTGACATGAACATCCCACCATCAGCAGCAAGGTCATCTTCCAATTTTTGGTCCGCCTTTGTTTTATAGTAAATCTGCAAATTCTTCTGGGACTTGGTAATATCGGCAACGACCGAATCTTTCATTCCACGACCAAGCGCCATGATTAAAACAACCGAAGCCACACCAATAATAATTCCTAGCATGGTCAAAAAGGCCCGCATTTTATGCCCCATAATTGAGCTTAGGGCAAATTTCCAATTTTCCATTCATATCCCCCTAATCAATTCGGACACTTTCGGTCGTATCAGCTGTAATCTCACCATCACGGATAACAATTTTTCGCGTTGCATAGTCAGCAATCTCTGGCTCATGCGTCACCATAATAATCGTTTTTCCTTCGCGATTAAGTTCCGTCAAAAGCTCCATAATCTGTTCACCAGTCTTAGTATCCAAGGCACCGGTTGGCTCATCAGCCAGAATAATGGATGGATTATTGACCAAGGCTCGCGCTATGGCGACACGCTGTTTCTGACCGCCAGAAAGTTCTGAAGGCAAGTGATGCATTCGCTCATGCAACTCGACTTTTTCTAAAAATTGCTCCGCCAATTTCTTACGTTTTCCTGAAGAAATACCCGCATAAATCAGCGGTAACTCGACATTTTGCAAGGCATTTAGTTTTGACAAGAGAAAAAACTGTTGAAAAACAAAACCAATTTCTTCATTTCTAACTTTGGCAAGCTCCTTCTCACCCAATTCTTCCACTTGATTGCCATTTAAAAGATAATCCCCATCTGTCGGCGAATCTAGGAGACCAATAATGTTCATCAAGGTTGATTTTCCAGAACCAGAAGGTCCCATGATGGCTAAAAATTCACCTTCGTAAACAGTCAGATCAATCCCCTTCAAAACTTGGAGTTCTTGGTCACCATTCTGATAAGACTTGATAATATGATGCAGGGTCATCAATTCTTTCTTCTCATTAGACATCCGATGTCCCCCTTATTTTGTCGTATCATCAGAGCTTACATTATCCAATTTATCACCGTTTTTAAAGGATTTATCTGGGTTTGAAATGACAATTTGACCCATATTTAGACCTGTCAAAATTTCTTGTGATTTAGCATCTGCTTGACCAAGTGAAACTTCCGTCTTGGTGATTTTTCCAGTTGAATCGTCATAAACCCAAACAAATCGTTTCCCATTTTTCTTTTGCACAGCAGTTGTTGGAACAAGTGCATGTTTTTCCGTCGCCTGCACTTCAACTGAAACAGTGAAACCTTGTTTTAAATCATTCAAAGGACTTGTAAAATCAATTTTGTACTTGTAGGTCGGACTGCTACTTGAACTTTCGCTTGACCCTGAGGTATTTGTCTCTGGATAGTTGGAGATATAGGCAATCTTGCCAGTCCACTCTTGATCAGGGTAAACCTTGGATTTTATTTTAACTTCTTGCCCTACCTTAACATTAGCCAAATCGTATTCACCCAAGGTTCCTTGAACTTGAAGTTGTCCTTCCGTCGCAACATGAACCAAAGTCTGACTCGTTTTTGATGATGGGTCAATTGATGTATTAGTTTCTACCACAGTTCCTGAGACATCACTAACAATAACAGTTGCATTGAGAGCTTGTTGCGCTTTATCGACCTCCGTCTGAGCATTAGCATAGGTGTCATTTAAATCTTGGAGTTGTTGGTTGTAGGAAGCATTGGCTTGCGCTGTCGGAGGGGTTGTTACACTTGTCTCCTGACCAGTCTCCTCATCGGTACTTGTAGTCGTTGTCGGTAAGTTGCCATAAGTTTTCAGATAAGTAATTTGACGTCCAATCTTGTTTAAATTACGAACAGCTGTATCATAACTTGCTTGAGCTGTCGTTGTATCGTACTGCACTAATTGTTGTCCAGCTGTCACCTGGTCTCCTACGTTAACCATCACCTTGGCATCAGTCCCCTTGCTGGCATCAAAATAGACATACTGCTCCTGATTAGCCTTTAAGCGCCCAGACAAGATTGTGGAAGACGCGACATTTCCTTCAATGACATTGACTGACTTGTAACTAGTGACTTCATTTTTTGAACTGTTCTTTTGTTGCAACCATAAACCACCAGCTATAGCTACAAGAGCAAGGGCAGATAAACTCCCAATGAGCCATTTTCTTTTGTTAGTCAATTTTCCTTTTTTTCTTTTTGCCATAAATCCATCTCCTTTTTTGTATTGTTTATCTAGAACAAGTGTAACGCTTTCATTTATATTTGTCAAGAAACTTCTTAATCTATCTCTAGTATACCCCATTTCTCAGTCCCCACTCTTACAATGATGTAAGAAAAGAATTATATGAGCCCACATAAAAAAACAGCTATCAAAAGATAGCTGCCTAATTAGATTAAATAGATTGTGTCAAAAAGCTTCTGCTTTCAAGAACGCGAACCATAGCATCCGCTGTATCAAGGGCAGTGAATAGAGGCACACCGTGTTCAATAGCTGAGCTACGAATGGTTGCACCGTCCTCATCAAAGGTACGTTTGGTACCGACAGTATTGATAATCGCCTGAACCTTACCTTGGCGAACTAGAGCTGGAATATCATTGTCATCATTGTCTCCCAACTTATCAACCAAAATTGGATTCAAACCGTGTTCTTTAAAGAATTTGGCGGTTCCTTCTGTCGCTAGAATGCTGTAACCAATATTAGCAAAGCGTTTAGCCAAGCCAAGAGCTTCTTCCTTGGTTTCATCAGCAATGGTGAAAATAACATTACCGAAGGCTGGCAAATGGAAGTAAGTTGCTTCAAAAGCTTTATAGAGTGCTTTTTCAAGCGTCGTATCCGTTCCCATAACTTCACCAGTTGACTTCATTTCAGGACCCAAGAGACTATCGACTTTAGCCAATTTAGTGAATGAGAAGACTGGCGCTTTGACATGGACATTTGGACTTTCAGGATACAAGCCGTCTTCGTAACCTTGTTCTGCCAAGCTTTCGCCCAAAATCAATTTCGTTGCTACTTGTGCCATTGGGATATTAGTTACTTTAGACAAGAATGGTACCGTACGGCTGGCACGCGGGTTAACCTCGATAACGTAAACTGTTTCATCTTTGATGATAAATTGGATGTTCATCATACCGATACAGTTGAGCCCAAGGGCTAAACGTTTGGTATAGTCAGCAATTGTATCTTGAACTTTTTGCGACATCCCTTGCGGTGGGTAAACAGCCATAGAGTCACCTGAGTGAACCCCTGCACGTTCAATATGTTCCATAATACCAGGAATGAGGACATCTTTACCATCTGAAATAGCGTCAACTTCACACTCACGCCCAACGATGTAAGAGTCAACCAAGACTGGATGGTCTGGACTAGCCTTAACCGCTGTGCGCATGTAAGAACGGAGATCTTCTTCATTCTCAACGATTTCCATGGCACGACCACCTAAGACATAAGACGGACGGACAAGCACTGGGAAGCCAACCTTACGCGCAGCTTCAACGGCTTCTTCTTCGTTAGTTGCTGTGTGTCCTGGCGGTTGTGGAATATTCAATGCTTTAAGAGCTTGTTCAAAGAGGTCACGGTCTTCGGCACGGTCAAGGTCAGCAACCTGAGTTCCCAAGATTTGAACACCTGCATTTGACAGACTTTCAGCCAAGTTGATAGCTGTTTGACCACCGAACTGCACAACCACACCTTTTGGTTGTTCCAACTCGATAACGTTCATAACATCTTCAAAAGTTAGTGGCTCGAAGTAAAGTTTGTCTGACACTGAGAAGTCTGTTGATACTGTCTCAGGATTTGAGTTCATGATGATAGCTTCATAGCCTGCTGCTTGGATAGCTTTAACTGAGTGAACCGTTGCATAATCAAACTCTACCCCTTGCCCGATACGGATTGGACCAGAGCCAAGTACCATTACAGATTCTTTGTCAGATCTGACAGATTCATTTTCCTGCTCGTAGGTTGAGTAGAAGTAAGGTGTTGCTGAGTCAAATTCGGCTGCGCAGGTATCGACCATCTTATAGACTGGAACAATCTTATTTTCTAGACGAAAGGCACGCACCTCATCGCTTGTCATATTCCACAGATCTGCGATTTTACGGTCCGCGAATCCATTTCGTTTAGCCTCTTTCAAAACAGCAGTGTCTTTAATATTCGTAGCGAGAGCTTGCTCAATTTCAAAAATGTGAAGCAATTTATCCAAGAAGAAGATATCAATCTTAGTCAGCTCTGCCAATTCTTCAATGGTATAACCGCGACGGATAGCTTCTGAAAGGTAGAAGAGACGGTCATCTTGCGCTTTGACAATCTTTTCAACAAGGGCGTCGTCAGTCGCTTCAGCCAATTCAGGCATTTCATTGTGGTGAACACCAATTTCAAGAGAACGACAGGCCTTAAGAAGACTTTCCTCGATGTTTCGACCGATAGCCATGACTTCACCAGTAGCCTTCATCTGTGTACCAAGACGACGTTCACCATTCTCAAATTTATCAAATGGGAAACGTGGGATTTTAGCAACCACATAGTCAAGGGCTGGCTCGAACATAGCGTAAGTTGTGCCAGTAACTGGGTTAATCATCTCGTCAAGCGTCAAGCCAACAGCGATTTTGGCAGCTAATTTAGCAATTGGATAACCTGTAGCTTTTGAAGCAAGGGCTGATGAACGAGACACACGTGGGTTTACTTCGATAACATAGTATTTGAAGCTGTGTGGGTCAAGGGCAAGTTGAACGTTACAACCACCTTCAATTTTTAGTGCGCGAATAATTTTAAGACTGGCGTCACGCAACATTTGATTCTCAATATCTGAGAGAGTTTGCGTTGGTGCAAATACGATTGAATCTCCCGTGTGGATACCAACTGGGTCAAAGTTTTCCATGTTACAAACGACAAGGGCATTGTCAGCTGCATCACGCATAACTTCGTATTCAATTTCCTTGAAACCAGCGATTGAGCGTTCAATCAAACATTGAGTAACTGGCGACAGCTTAAGTCCATTTTCAGCAATTTCGCGTAGCTCTTCTTCGTTGGCACACATACCACCACCAGTTCCTCCGAGGGTAAAGGCAGGGCGGACGATGACAGGATAACCGATTGTTTTAGCAAAAGCAACCGCTTCTTCAACTGTATTGACAATTTCAGATTCAGGAATGGGTTGATTAAGCTCTTCCATCAATTGTTTGAAAAGGTCACGGTCTTCGGCTTGGTCAATGGCTGACAATTTTGTCCCTAAAAGTTCAACCCCAAGTTCATCAAGAATACCTGCTTTTGACAATTCCATGGCCATATTGAGACCAGTTTGTCCACCAAGAGTCGGTAGAAGAGCATCTGGACGCTCCTTACGCAAGATACGTTCCACAAACTCAATCGTAATTGGCTCGATGTAAACCTTGTCAGCAATTTCTTTATCCGTCATGATAGTCGCTGGGTTTGAATTGACAAGAACAACACTGTACCCCTCTTCTTTCAAAGCAAGACAGGCCTGTGTCCCTGCATAGTCAAATTCAGCAGCCTGCCCAATAATAATCGGACCAGACCCAATAACCATAATTTTTTTAATATCAGTACGTTTTGGCATATTTTCTCCTATTTGCTGTCTCTCAGAACAGCTTTAAATACTATTCAACTTTTTACTACAAGGTACAATTACAAATTCAATTGAAAGGCATCAATCATTTCAAGGAACTCATCAAATAGGTATGAAGCATCATGTGGACCAGGTGCTGCATCTGGGTGAAATTGAACTGAGAAAGCTGGATAATGACGGTGACGAACACCTTCAACTGATTTATCATTGATTTCTTCATGAGTGACAATCAAGCTATTTGGCAAAGTTTCTCGGTCAACAGCGTAACCATGGTTCTGACTGGTAAAGTCAATGCGTCCAGTCGCTATTTCACGAACAGCATGGTTAAAGCCACGGTGACCAAATTTCATTTTGTAAGTTGTTGCACCATTGGCAAGGCTGAATAATTGGTGTCCCATACAGATTCCGAAAATTGGAATTTTTCCTTGAACACCACGAATCATATCAAGTGCTTCAGGCACATCTTCTGGGTTCCCTGGACCATTTGATAACATAACACCGTCAGGATTCAAATTCAAAATCTCTTCCGCTGTTGTGTTGTAAGGAACGACAGTCACATTACACTCACGCTTTGAAAATTCACGGAGAATAGAATGTTTAAGTCCAAAATCGACTAAAACAATATTCTTACCAATACCAGGTGCTGGGTAGGCTGTTTTTGTCGAAACTTGTTCGATATTATTTGTTGGAAGCACTGTTGCACGAAGCTGGTCTTGGAGATGCTTCAATTCATCACCAGCGTCAGCCATTGTCGCTTTCATGGTGCCGTGCTGACGAATGATTTTAGTCAAGGCACGTGTATCAACGCCAGAAATACCTGGGATGTTTTTAGCCTTTAAAAATTCATCTAGTGACATCTGATTACGCCAGTTGCTAGCGCGACGCGCATTTTCAGCAACAACTACTCCCTTACAAGTTGGCGTGATTGATTCATAGTCATCACGGTTAATCCCGTAGTTTCCAACCAAAGGATAGGTAAAAGTTAAGATTTGACCATTATAAGATTGGTCAGTGATTGATTCTTGGTAACCAGTCATCCCTGTATTAAAGACGATTTCACCAGTTACATCAATGTCAGCACCAAAGGCCTGACCTTCAAAAATCGTACCATCTTCTAAAATTAATAAACGTTTTGTCATTGTAATCCTTTCGTAAACCCTCTCTGGAGTTCTTTAACGTGAACATGTTTGTTCGTGATTCAACTAAGCTTTTCCATTTAGAATAGCCTCTAGAATAGCCATTCGGACAAAAACACCATTTTGCATTTGGGCAACAATTCGTGACTTGGGTGCTTCTACTAATTGGTCGGCAATTTCCACATCACGATTGACCGGTGCGGGGTGCATGATAATCGCAGAGCTTTTCAGCTTATTGTAGCGCTCTTGGTCGAGGCCAAACTGCTCATGATAAGCTTCTTTTGAAAAACTCTTTTCACTGTGATGACGCTCATGTTGCACGCGCAAGAGCATCAAAACATCAACCTGATCAATGATGTCATCAATGGCAACATGATGACCATAGACATCGAAAGCTGAGTCATACCATTCTTCAGGTCCGGTGAAATACAGCTCCGCTCCCAATCGTTTTAAAATTTGCATATTGGATTTTGCCACACGTGAATGGGTGATGTCACCAGAAATGGCAATCTTCAAGCCATCAAAACGACCAAATTCTTGATAAATGGTCATCAAATCCAGCAAGGACTGGCTAGGGTGTTGACCAGAACCATCGCCCCCATTAACAATGGAGGTCTGAATGGTACGGCTATCAATCAATTCCTGATAATACTCATCTTCTGAATGGCGAATAACACAAATATCAACTCCTAGAGCACTCATGGTTAAAATGGTATCATAGAGCGTCTCGCCTTTATTGACAGAACTGGTTTTAGCATCAAATTCAATGACATCTAAGCCCAATTTTTTCTCTGCCACCTCAAATGACTTGTGTGTCCGCGTTGACGATTCAAAAAAGAGATTGGCTGCAAAGTATTGACGACTCAGCTGAAAATCAGCTGCGCCATTTTTGAAAGCAATCCCGCGTTTGATTATACCAAGGACATCTTCATTCGTAAGAGTTTCCATTGTCACTAGATGTTTTAGTGACACGACACCATCTGTAACTGTCATAACTTAATCCTTTTCTGGAAGAATTTGATAAAGAATAATTCCTAGCAATGTTGAGAAGGCAACGCTAGTAATTTGTAGACCACCGATTTGAAGCATCAAGCCGCCGATTCCTGAAACCAAAATGACACTGGCAATCAAAAGATTTTTCTTATTGTCAAAGTCGATTTTATTTTCAATCAAAATTTTCAAACCGCTAGAGGCGATAACACCGAAGAGGGCAACTGAAATCCCACCGATAACTGGTGTTGGAATGGATTGTAGCAAGGCTGAGACTTTTCCGATGAAACTCATGACCACTGCAATCACCGCTGCGCCAGCAATCACATAAACAGAATAGATTTTATTAAGAGCCATCACACCGATGTTTTCACCGTATGAGGTTACCGGAGGAGCTCCAAAGAACCCTGCGATAATTTGAGCAAGACCATCACCAGTCAAGGTGCGATCAAGTCCTGGGTCCTTAAAGTAATCACGGTTAGTCAAACTATTAAGCACCATGATGTGTCCGAAGTGTTCAGTCATGGTAACAAAGGCAATAGGAGCCATTGTCAAAATAGCACTTGGATAAAGTTTAAATTTATAATCAACAAAGAGAATATCAAAGTCTGGAACTTGGAACCAATGACTCTTAGCAAGAGTAGAAAAGTTAACAATTTCTTGTCCAGTCACTAGACCAGTCACAACTGCAAAAATATAACCAACAATCAAGCCAAGAAGAATTGGAATTACCGCAACCATACCTTTACCGTACATATTGAAAAGGATAACCGCAAAGAGCGTGACCAAACCAATCAAGAGGTAGGTAAAATTGTAAGTCCCATTTTTCAACATGACATCGTTAACAGCTGTCGTTGCAAGGCTGAGACCGATAACAATAATAATCGGACCAACAACCACAGGAGGTAAGACCTTATCAATCCAAGTATTCCCTGCAAACTTAACAATCAAAGCAACGATTAAGTAAACCAGCCCTCCAGCAATCGCCCCTTGAGCAACTGCTGCGATTCCATCTGACTTCATGAGCATCTGCATAGTTGCAATATAAGCAAAGCTAGAACCCATATAGGCTGGAATCTTGTATTTGGTCACTGTCAAGTGAGCCAAGGTTCCTAAACCCGATGAGAAGAGAGCGATGGCTGGGTTTATCCCAACTAGGATGGGAACAAGGACTGTTGACCCGAACATAGCAAAAAGGTGCTGGAATGATAGACCAAACAGCATGCCTGGTTTTGGCATATCATTAACATCATATTTTACATTATTATCCACGACGTTTGTCTTTCTCCTATCCTAACTTGGGTCCACAATGATGACACGGTCTTGTCCATCATGTTCAGCAACTTCAACAACGATTTCTTCAACGCTACTTGTTGGAATATTTTTACCAACATAATCTGCACGAATAGGAAGTTCACGGTGACCACGGTCAACGAGAACCGCAAGACTGACACGACCTGGACGACCAAGGCTGACCAAATTATCAATAGCAGCGCGAATAGTACGTCCTGTATAAAGCACATCATCAACCAGAATAATATCACGTCCATTGATATCAACTGGCATGTCTGTCGTATCTTCTTCAACCTTAACATCGTCACGGAAAGGTTTTGTATCCAAAGCGCCAACTGGAATATCAAGTCCTTCTAGCTGTTTCAAACGTTCTTGAATACGTTTAGCAATATAAACACCGCGTGTTTTAATCCCTGCTAAAACAAGGTTATCAAGATTTTTATTACGCTCGATAATTTCATAAGTGATACGCGTGATGGCACGTTTCATCGTAACATCATCAACGATTTCTTTTGTTTTCATAAAAGAACCTTTCTAAAATACAAAAAATCTCCTTGTTTACAAGGAGATTGCACAAAATATGGGTACAGTCCGACAACTGCACTCTTTCATCGGTCTCTCCTTGCCTGCCTCACGGGACAGTGTTAAAGGATATATCTACTTCACTTATTATAACATACCGCCGTGAATTTTCAAGCACCCGCAGTATTTTTTTAAATCTATCTCATCCTCAAAGATTTGATGAAGAAGGTCCTTAAACCAAGGCTGTGGTCAATGGACAAAACAGCGATGAGAAATCAATTTCCCACCAATAAAGTCACTCCCACCGTGCAACGGATAGTTTCTCATCTGATAACTCCCTTCGCAGACTGCGAATGATAGTCCCAGCTCTGATAAAGTCCTTCACACGCTGCGAATGATAGACTCAACTCTGATAAAATCCCTCGCATGCTGAGAAAAATTACCCCAGCACAGACAAGCTCTTTCGCAAGCTGCGAAAAAGATTTTCACCCTCGATAAAGTTTCTCGCACGCTGCGAAAGGATTTTTCCGATCGGATAGACTCCCTCGCAAACCGCCAATGCTGATTTCAAAGTTAACTAAGTCTCTCGCAAGCTGCGAAAAGACTTAACTCCAGCTGGACGTGAGAAAAGGGAGAACCCATCTCCCTCTACTTGCTTTATTGCTGTTTTTGTCTTAGTTTTTCCAGTGTCTCTTGGAAAATAGCTGGCGCTTCAGCTGTAAAGACCATTGTCTCACCTGTTTTAGGATGGATAAAACCAAGGGTTTGGGCATGGAGAAATTGACCATGACCTTTTAAGGTCTTACGAGGCCCATAGAGAGGGTCGCCAGCAACAGGATGTCCGATGTAGGCCATATGAACACGAATCTGATGGGTGCGCCCTGTCTCTAAAGTCAATTCAACCAAGCTGTAATCTCCAAGACGTTCCAAAACTTGGAATCGTGTTACAGCAGGTTTGCCCTTGGCGGTGACCGCTTGCTTTTTACGGTCCTTTTCAGAACGACCAATCGGCGCTTCAATCATGCCACGGTCATTTGGCAGATTGCCATGAACAATGGCAATATACTTGCGAAGCGATTTTTTATCTTTTAATTCTTCCGCCAAAGCCTGGTGGGCTTGGTCATTTTTGGCAACCATCAAAAGTCCAGATGTATCCTTGTCGATACGGTGTACAATTCCGGGACGCACAACTCCGTTGATAGACGACAAGTTCTTGACATGGTACATAAGTGCATTAACCAAGGTTCCAGAAGCGTGACCTGCAGATGGATGGACGACCATTCCTTGGGGTTTATTGACCACCGCAACATCATCATCTTCATAGACAATCTCCAAAGGGATATCTTCTGCTTGATAATCTAGGATTTCTTCTTGGGGGACTTCATAAGTGATGACATCCCCTTCCTGAACGGTGTATTTAGCTTTCTTTGCTTGTCCATTGACTAGGACAGCACCTTTTTTGATTTCCTCATTGGCTTGGCTACGCGACAGCTCGGTCAAATCTGCCATAGCCTTGTCAAGGCGCGCACCAGCCTCATTTACAATAACTTCCATTTTACTCCTCTCGCCATAGAGCAATCATCAAGAGGACCACTCCGACTGTTAAATAAGAATCTGCCACGTTAAAAATGGCAAAATTCACAAAATCTAGATGAACCATATCGACAACATAACCTTCCATCATGCGGTCAATGAAGTTTCCGAGTCCGCCAGCTATAATCAAAGTCAAGCCACTCAAGAGCCAAAAACTCCCCTTGATGTTCTTCACCATATAATAGATGGCAGCCCCGACGACAACCACCGTAATGATGGCAAATAGCCACTGCTGGTTTTGGAGACTTGAAAAAGCTGCGCCATTATTTTGAAGGTAGGTCAGACTAACTATGCCAGGAATGACTGATTTCACCTCACCCAAGGTGATATGAGACACAATCCAGTGTTTGGATAGTTGGTCCAGAACAATCAAGCCCAAGGTGATGATTGGAATTAGTACTTTTCTCATTTGATCTCCTTAGGACTGAATTTTGCAAAGTAATCCTTCATGACGGCTACGAATTTCAGAGCGCAAGCTGATAAATTACGGTCACGTCGTTTGACATAAATCATTTTATTATCTAAATTATCTTCTAGCGGAATGACTGTGATGCCATTAACGCTTCGGCTATCTAAGAAACCTGACCCCGTTGCGTAGGCATTGGTTCGCTCTAAAATACCGTTCAAGGTTGCGCGGTCAGTCACATTAAAGGTTGCTGCACTATCTGTCGTGTCCATGAAATTCTCAGAGTAATAGAGGTACTCATCCTTTTCCTGGGTAAAACGTACGGTCGGAAGCGCAAGAATATCTTCAGCCACAAGACTCTCCTTATCTGCCAAAGGGTGCTGCTTACCAAGATAAATGTGTGTCTGGAAGGGAATTAACTCAACGAACTCCAAACCAAGTTTGTCCATCCGTTGCAAGAGCCCCTTACGATTCTGATTGTTGATGTAAATGATACCAATCTCACTATCACCCTGGGCAACCTCGTCCAAAATTTGGATAGTCGTTGATTCAAAGACTCTGATATCACGATATTCACTGTGAGTATTTACAAACTGCGTCACCAAGGGAGGAAGAAAATCATAGTGCTGGCTTGCGATTGAAAACTCCGTCTCGTCACCATTACTTTGGGAGAATTGCTTTTCAAAGGAATCAAAACTTTTAACAACCTCCAAAGCTTTTTCATAAAAGGTCAGTCCGTGACTGGTCAAAACAGCTCCCGTTGTCGTTCTTGTAAAAATTTGAAAACCTAATTCAGCCTCCAAATCACGAACAGCTACCGAAAGACTAGGTTGACTAACAAATAATTTAGCAGCTGCTTCACGAAAAGTACCGCTATTGGCAATGGCTACAACATAGCGTAATTGTTGAATGTTCATCTTCTACTCTCAACCTCTTTCCTCAACTCGTTATTACATTATAACAAAAAAGAAGAGGGAAAGAAAACAGCAAGATCCATCTCTGATTCTATCCCTCTTAATGACTATTTTTCAATAGACTCTGCTTTTTTAGAAAAGCAATGTCCTAAAAGGATACCGATCAAAACAGATCCCAAAAGCAAAGAAAAGAAGTTGAACGCTGTTTTCCAATCACTTGCTAGCATGACCTTATTAACATAGGCTAATGATTTTCCACGCGCTAACAGAGCTTCTCTATAAGCAACAGGAGTTAACCACATAAAAATAATCGGTCCCGATGTCGTCAATGAAAAAATCAAGAATGATAGACTATTCAGCAGCGAATTCTTGTATTTTCCTAAAAGAGCAACACTGTCTGCTAAAATCCCGCAAACGATGTAGGTCAACGGCGCTCCCCAGAAATGACGACTTCCTAAAAAGAAAAGTGAAACTAGTATCGCTACCAAACCGTTTTTCTTTAAGCATCCATCGATAGTAGACTATCCCTGAAAAGATAGCTGAAAAAGCTGGCGCATAAAACATGTTTCCTTGCTTATCAAATAAAGCATTTAATAAAACTCCCAGCCCCAAGCACAAAAAATAAGCCAAAGCCTGTAACAACAATTTTTCACAAATATTTTCTGATGACTTTTCACACAAAACTCCTAAATGATTTTTCCAAAAAAGAAGCTGGGCTTACGCTCAGCTTCTCAGTGATATTATTGGCTCTCTCTAGATGTTAGTGATAAATCACCCACTACAGTTGATAATGAGCCATATTATTTAGCGATAGGGTAAACAGAAACTTGTTTTTTATCGCGTCCTTTACGTTCGAAACGTACAACACCTTCAACTTTAGCGAAAAGTGTATCATCTCCACCACGACCTACGTTTACACCTGGGTAGATGTGTGTACCACGTTGACGGTAAAGAATTGATCCACCTGAAACAGTTTGTCCATCAGCTGCTTTAGCTCCAAGACGTTTAGCTTGTGAATCACGTCCGTTTGATGTAGAACCTCCACCTTTTTTGTGGGCGAAAAGTTGCAAGTTAGCAAGATTCATTTTTAACATAATGATGTGTCCTCTCTTAAATTAATGGGTCTTAACTATCGTTTCAACAAATTCAGATGAATCTGTCGCAAGATTAGTTAAGCCAAGAAGATAGGATTCAAATAATAATTGAACGTTATCTTCTTCATGTTGTGGCAATGAAGATAAATCAATCTTCATATATCCACCTTCAACGTCATTGATAATCAACTGCGCTTGGCAATCAGCTAGTGCTTCCAAAGAATTAACAAAATTAATGGAAAGTGTGCTAACCGCTGCACAAATCACATCAAAGCCATACTCGCCACTACCAGCATGACCGCTGATTTCAGCACTATCAAGATAGCCTGATTGGTTGCGAGTAAAAACTGCTTTAATCATGCAATCTTAAAATTAAGCGTTGATTGCGTTGATAACAACTTTTGTATAAGGTTGACGATGACCTTGTTTACGGTGGCTACCTTTTTTAGGTTTGTATTTGTATGATACAACTTTCTTTTGTTTTCCTTGTTTTTCAACAGTACCAACAACAGTAGCCCCTTCAACAACTGGAGTACCAACTTTAGTTGTTTCACCACCAACAAGAACAACTTCGTTAAAAGTTACTTCTGCTCCTGCTTCAACGTCAAGTTTTTCAACGTAGATTGCTTGTCCTACTTCAACTTTAACTTGTTTACCACCAGTTTTGATGATTGCGTATGTGCTCATGATGCACCTCCTATTTATTTTTTGTTCTGAGGTTTCCCTCTGTGAAGACTCGCCTTGCATCGTGAGTACGAAACTACTTAGTAACGATGGTCGTGCGGTTGCACAGGACGTGCACTTAGTCAACGTCATGATTTTACCACAGTCTCTTTTTGAATGCAAGAGATAACTTTTAATTTTTTACCATTTCAAATTAACCAAATCATTAGTTTCTTTGTAGGCAGTGTCAACTTTTTCTTGCATGGTTTGGTCAATACGGTTACGATAACGACCACCTTTAATGAAATCTTCCAAAACTAATGTTTTATAATTGTAAGCCTCATAGCCTTCTGAAACTAGACGACCTGCATCCTGTGCCCAAACCATAGTTGGATGCGCTTTGACCGTCTTAATTTTGGTCTTGCTACCTGTCTTTTCAAAATTGACTTCCATCAAGAGACCACGTTCAGTCCAAATATCATCAACTGTCTCCAAGCGTTGATTAGAAATGAAATTCCCCATTGAATAGATGATAAATTTCTTTTCGCCATCTTTTTTGACAACTTCTGCTGGTTCGATAACATGGGGGTGTCCTCCAAAGACAACATCTGCTCCCCATTTAATCATCTTATGGTAAAGCGTTTTTTGTTCCGCTGTAGGTTCTTTTTGGTACTCAACTCCCATTTGTGGCATAACAATTGTGACATCAGCGACTTGTTCTGCTTTCTTAAGGTCAGCTTTAATTTTGGTTTCATTCAAATCAGACATATGATTGGCATAATCTTCTTTGCTCAAGTTAGCTTCCATGCCGTTATAGCCATAAGAATAGCCTAAAATCGCAATTTTAATACCGTTTATATTTTTAACTAAAATCTTGTTCGTTGAGCGTTTATCGGTGTAAATACCTATAGTGTCAATTCCTAGCTTGTTAAAGGTTTGAACAGTATTGATAGCACCGCTTAGCTGAGAATCTAAAATATGATTGTGCGCCAAGTCAGCCACATCGTAGCCTGTATCTTTCATAGCGTCAGCAATGCTACTTGGAGCATTAAAAAGAGGATAACCTGCTAATGGATACTCGGAACTGATGGTGCCTTCGTAATCACCAATAGCCAAATCAGCACCAGAAATCCAATCCTTTACGTACTCAAAGTAGGGTTTGAAATCATAAGTACCATCGCTCTGACGGGCGCTCATATAAAGAATATCGTGAATTAAAATATCACCGTTTGCCACCACACGCGCTGTCGTCGTTTTGGTAACATCTGTCTTGACCTTAGAGACCCCTTGGTTGAGGTCAATATAAGCACCTGCTAGAAACATGAGCAAAAGTGCTAATAAACTAACAATGGTTATCTTTTTATAAGCTAAACTTTTCATTTTCATCTCTCCTTTTTACTATTATAACATGAATATTAAAGGAAAGAAAAGAACCCTAGTTAAACTCACGACAAACGCATGAACGTTTCTTCTCTGTTTTACCATAGACGATCACTTTTTAACTAGATTAATTTCTTCAAATACTGGTCAAAGTTCATCCCTAAGTTGAATTTCTTCCGTCTCAAGCTCATCTTCTTGCCAACATCTAACTGTTTAAGCACGGCTAAACAAAACTTATCCATCACGTTCAAGTTAAAAGCTAATTGTTTATTTAAGGTCTTGTTGGCGTCCTCACGAAAGACAACATCCAACTGCCAATGTAGGCTCTCTATTTGCCAATGCCCACAGACATAAGCACAGAGTTCCTTAGCACTTACCTGACAACTTAAGACAAAGTAACGAGTGTCCTCACTTTGTTTGCCCTCCTTATCAATCGTGATACTGGCTTTTCCAATACACTGGATATGACCCCAGTCAGGGTGTTCCTTACGTAACCAAGCCGTATCCTTAATGACTTCATAACGTCTAGTCTCAACCTGACCGTGAGCCTTCTCTACGGTTTTGTAACTGTCTGTCTCCCTTTTACCCACGTTAAAGAAAGGCTGAATATCCTCTAAGAGTCCTTTCTGATTTTCTTTAACCGCCAAACAATAGTCTACTTGCTTCTTGATAATCTTGTTGGCAATTTCTTTCTGAGTACCCATAGCGTCAATACTAATCAAGCACCCTTTTACAGAAATCTTATCCAACAAATCGGGGATAGCTGTGATTTCATTACTCTTGTCATCGGTTGCCACTTGACCATAACAGATACCTAAATCTGTCGCATAGGCAGACACAATGTGCAAGGCTTTTTGAGTTTGACTGGAGTTGCCTTTAATGGTCTTTCCGTCAATCGCTAGGAGGCGTTTGGCAAAGCTGGGGAAGGTCTTAGTAGACAGGTCAGCCTCACGGAGAAGCTCGTTCCACATCAAGGTTACTTCAACCAAAACTTGCGCATCCAAAGTCGTAAAAACACGTTGCAGGGTGTCATGAGATGGAATACCGTTTTCCAAGGTAAGTACACTACGTAAGGAAGTTTCATAGATAGTGCCAAAATCTTCAATATCTTCCCAGAATTCTGCACCTGAAAGGCGTGCAAAGAAGATGAGTGGCACAATATCAGCCAAGCTATGCTTGATCTTCCAATTGGCACGCTCATCACGGACAGTGATAAGAAATTCCATAATCTCAGACATAAAGACACCTCCTAAGTCTATTATAACTCCGGAGGTGGTCTCTATTTTATGAATCTGGTATCTGAAAACATTATTTTCTTCATGCGTTTGTCCTGAGTTAAACCAAGGTTCGCTAATATGGATTAAAGAAGATCTTCAATCAAATCATCAAGGTCGTCATTCTCGGCCTGTGGAGTGATTGTTGTCACCATGATACCTGCAACAGCACGTTCTACCAAGCCTTCAACATCTAGACGTTTTTCATACTGTTCGACGTTTTTAATTTTTGGATTGGTTTTTGGACGGTCTGGTGCAAAAATGGTACAGCAATCTTCAAATGGTTGGATAGAAATATCGAAGGTATCAATTTTTTGTGCGATATCAATGATTTCAAGTTTATCCATAGTCACCACTGGGCGGATGACTGGCGTTGCTGTCACAGCATTGATGGCTTGCATGCTTTCAAGTGTTTGACTGGCAACCTGACCAAGACTTTCACCGTTGATGATAACAAGACCATGACGTTCTTCTCGAATACGGTCTGTAATGCGCATCATAAAGCGACGTGTCAAAGTCATCAAATAAGCCTCAGGTGCCTTTTCTTTAATTTCTTCCTGAATCTCTGTAAATGGTACTTCGATAAACTGAATATTGCCACCAAATTTTGTCAATTTTCGAGTCAAATCTTGCGCTTTTTTCAAAGCACCTGGGCTTGTGTAAGGCGGGCTGGCAAAGTGAACAGCCTCAATATCAACACCACGTTTGAGGGCAAGGTAACCCGCAACTGGCGAATCAATCCCCCCCGACAACATAAGCATCCCTTTACCTGAAGTTCCAACAGGGAGTCCGCCAGCACCCTTAATATTTTCATAAGATATATAGGCTGCCTCATCACGTATCTCAACTTTGAGAGTAATATCTGGATGTTTCATTTGTGCCTTGATATTTGGCAAAACATCAAATACAGCATCACCCATAGTTTGATTGAGTTCGCGACTGTCTAATTCAAAAGAATGGTCACTTCGTTTGGAACTAATTTTGAAGGTCATGCCATCTTTGTAGATAGAGACCATGATATCTTGAACTGCTTTTTTAATAGCTTCAACAGACTTTTCAACCTTATAAGATGGTGAAAATGCTTGGATACCGAAAATTTGTTTGAGTGACTCTGCTACTGGTTGATAATCTGTTTCGTTTAGGTAAACGTGTCCACGGTCACGTTCAGCAGTCACCGTGACATCTGGATAGATAGACAAGACGTGTTCAATGTTACGACGTAATTGATTGATAAATCGCATACGATTCTTTCCTTTTGTTGATAGTTCGCCGTAACGAACCATGATTTCTGAATATTGCATGTTAGCCCCTTACTTTTTTCGTTTTGTCATAAACTTGTTTGAAGATGGTTAAGAATTGCTCTACCTGTCCCATGTCGTTGCCATCATCAAGACTGATTCGGACGGCGAATTGTGCTAGTTTGGTTGGAACACCCATTGAAATGAGGGTCCCCGCTGGTTTACCAGCTTTTGAAGAGCAGGCACTTGTGGTTGAGATATAGATTTCATGTTCTTCAAAAGCATGAACAACCACTTCACCACGCACCCCCCTGATACCAAAAGTGATAATATTTGGCGCAAAATCATCACCATTTTCTGAGAAAATTTTGATATCGTCATGGCTTGCTAATTCGTCATAGATGATGGTCTTCATTTTGGCGATTTTATTTAGAGAGACCTCTTCCTTGTCTAAAACAATGCGCAGCGCTTTTGCCGTAGCAGCAATACCAGCCACATTTTCCGTCGTTGAACGAAGATCTTTTTCTTGGCCTCCGCCCGTCAACAAAGGATTAAGCTTTTTGCCTTCTCTTTTATAGAGAAAACCAACCCCACGGACCCCGTGAAATTTGTGCCCTGAGAAGGATGCAAAATCAACACGTTCAGTCAAATAGCGTTCTTTGGGAACTTTTCCGATAGCTTGAACGGCATCAACATGGAAAGAAATTGTTGGTTTATCTGCCAACAATTCAGAAATAGCTGGAATCGGTTGGATAGAACCAATCTCATTATTGACTGCCATGATTGATATCAAGGTTGTATCGTCTTTAATTAGCGCAGCTAATTTTTCAGCATCTACAAACCCGCGCGCATCGACTGGTGCATAGTCAACCTCAAAACCATGCTGGCTTAGCCATTTTGCCGATTCTTTAACAGCTGGATGCTCGATATCTGACACAATAATGTGTTTGCCGTAACGTTCTTTTTCAAAAGCAATCCCTTTAATTGCCCAGTTGTCCGCTTCGGTACCTCCAGAGGTGAAGAAAATCTCATCCGATGTCACTCCTAGCAAATCTGCAATTTGCTTGCGACTGGCATCCAAAATACGAGTTGCTTTGGTTCCTAAATTATGTAAACTTGATGGGTTACCAAAAATTTTTGTCGCTACTTCTTGATAAGTTCGGAGCACTTCTGGATGCGGAAGCGTCGTGGCTGCATTGTCAAAATAAATCATATTCACTTGTTCCTCTAAAAAGTCAATTAGTTATATTATAGCACAGTCTGGAAGTTTGGTCAGTATATTAATACCCTGTCTGGTAGGAATATTCCAGCAAGTTTTCAGCATCGTTAGAAAAATGTCATCTTAGCCATGAAGTTTAAGTTTCAATTGGACATTTTTGTGGTAAAATCGTATAGTAGAAATTAGCAAGGAGGACAAGATGTCACAGGAATATTCAAGACGCCAAAAAGATGATAAGGATAAAAAATCTGGAGCAGCTCCAACCGAGCATATCAAAACAGGTTTTTCAGCACTACAAAAAACAGTTGCTCTTGTCGGTAGTATCCTAAGTATCATCGTTGCAGCTATCACCATCAACAATAATCTCAATCATAATAAACAAAGTACCGACAGTAGTAAAACATCAACAACGGTTGTTATTAAAGAAAAAAGTGGCAATACTTCAAGTAACACAACCACTTCTTCAGAAACTGAGTCAAGCTATGATAGTACAAGCCAATCTTCAGATTACACAGACTATTCTAGCCAAACAGATAGTGCTACCAACAACACAACGACTGCTAGTTCTGATACCACAGCAGCATCCAGTGATACAACTACTTCTGTATCTGCTACTGATAGTGGTACATCAACTGCGACAAATACGGCAAGCAATTAAAAAGCGAGATTTTTTATCGCCTTAATCTTGTATTAAAATCAATTAAAACAATACTAAAAAGAGGTTGGGCATGCCCAACCTCTAACTATTAGACTTAGAAAGACGAACATGACCTACCAAAAAACACTTGATTGGATTCATTCTCATAAAGCTAATGGTCGCCGACCAAATTTGTCTCGAATGGAGCACCTACTAAATCAGCTAGGAAATCCACAGCACCAATTTCCAGCGGTGCATATTGTTGGGACTAACGGAAAGGGCTCGACAACAAGCTACCTTCAGCATATTTTTACAGCTTCTGGCTACAAAATAGGAACTTTTACATCGCCCTACATTACTCGTTTTAATGAACGCATTGCTATTGATAATCATCCGATTCCAGATGAAGACTTAATTGATGTGGTCAATCAGGTTCAACCACACCTTGCTCAACTCCCTCAAGAATTGGGACAAATCACCGAATTTGAATTGGTTACCGTACTCATGTTCGTCTACTTTGCCTCTCAAAATGTCGATATTGCTTTCATTGAAGCTGGTATCGGAGGTCTCTACGATGCGACCAATGTTTTCACAGCGCTTGCCGTTGTTCTGACTTCCATTAGTCCAGACCACCAAGAGACACTGGGTGATAGCCTGACTCGAATTGCTCAGCACAAGCTCGGTGTTTTGGAAGAGGACGTTACCCTCATTTTTGGAAAAATGACCAACAACGTACGACAAACTTGTTACAACGAAGCCTATAATTACGAGTGCCCAACTTATGAGCTGGGGCAAGATTTTACGATTTTAGACAATGGCGGAGCTTTTGACTTTACTTTCCATGAGTTTCAACTAAAAGATATCCATTTGAAAATGCTGGGCAAGCATCAGAAGGCTAACGCTGCCTTGGCGATTATGACTAGCCTTGTCCTTTGTCCACAATTTCCTCAAATTTCTATCCCAAGCATCACAGCAGGCTTAGAGGAGACTTCCTGGCCAGGAAGATGTGAATTGATTAAACCCAACATTCTCCTAGACGGAGCCCACAATCCTGATAGTATCGCTAAATTGATTGACCTCCTGAAAGAAGAATTTAGGCATCGTCCTATCAAAATTCTCTTTGCAGGCCTCAAACGTAAACCCCTCGCTGAGATGCTACATCAACTCAGCGACTTTGATGTGGCTGTTACTGCATTTAATTTTTACGATGCTATGCCACTTGCTGATTATCCAAGTGACTATGCTAGAGTGACCAACTATGCTGATTGGCTAGCGCAAGCTGAGCAGGATGTCGAAACACTTTATGTGGTGACTGGTTCTCTCTACTTTATCTCAGAAGTGCGCCAGCATATTTTAAGCAAAAGCTAAAAAGTGAACCGTCTGGCTCACTTTTTCTTATCTCATGGTCACAAATTCTTCTGAACCGGTTGGGTGGATGGCAACAGTGTTATCGAAGTCTTCTTTGGTTGCGCCCATCTTGATAGCGACGGCGAAACCTTGAATCATTTCATCGACACCGTAGCCGATACCGTGGAGACCGACAACTTTTTCCTCTTCGCCTACAGTAACTAATTTCATCTTAACAATTTGGCGATTTGGTGTTACTGCTGTATACATTGAAGCAAAGGTAGAGGTATAAACTTTGACATTTTCCTTGCCATACTTAGCATCCGCTGCTTCTTCTGACAAACCAACGGTTCCGATAATCGGGTGGGTAAAGACAACTGATGGCACATTTTCGTAGTCCAGTTTTGAATTTGGTTTGTTATTGAAAAGGCGTTCTGACAAGCGGCGACCTGCTGCAATTGCAACTGGTGTCAAAGCAATTTTTCCATTCACATCACCGATTGCGTAAATACCGTCAACAGCCGTATTTTCAAATTCATCCGTTTCAATATAGCCATTTTTACGAAAAGTTACTCCTGTATTTTCAAGACCCATATTGTCGACATTTGGACCACGTCCGATTGCCCAGATGACACGATCAGCAGAAATGACTTCACCACTTTCTGCTTCAAATACCAGTTTGCCATTATCAGCTTTGGTCAATGATTTTGGTACAGCGTTAGGGTGTAAAGTGATACCAGCGCCAGCTATTTCTTCCATAACCTGACTAGATAACATACTGTCAAATCCACGTAAAATGTGGTCACGACGAAAGGCTAAATCCGTTTTAACGCCCAGCTCATTAAGGACACCAGCCAACTCAGCAGCGATGTAGCCAGCACCGACAATGAGAACAGACTCTGGAAGAGTCTCCCACTCAAAGAAATCATCAGAGGTTTCACCAAGCTCACTACCTGGAACTTGCGGATAGAGCGGATGACCACCTGTCGCAATCGTAATGTGTGGCGCTGTGTAAGTCTCACCATTGACTTGGACAGTGTGATTATCAACAAAACTTGCGTAACCATCAATTTTTTCAACGCCATTGCGTTCAAAATTATTAGCGTAAGATTGGCGCGAACGACCAACATAGGCATCACGGTTAGCTTTCAATTTAGCAAAATCAAAAGTGACCTGCTCAGCACCAAATCCATAGCCTTCAGCATATTTATGGAAAGTTTCTGACACTTGAGCACCGTACCACATGATTTTCTTTGGAACACAGCCAACATTGACACAAGTTCCGCCAACTCGACCGCCCTCAATCAAAAGGACTTTAGCACCATGCATAGCTGCGCGATTGGCTGTACCAGAACCAGCACTGCCACCACCGATAACAATGTAATCATATTGTTTTGACATTTATTTCTCCTAGACAGTTGATATATTTACTTTATCATAAATCAAGCGCAGGGACAATTTTCTGATACGAAAGGTATGAAAAAGAGCCTAAAACCGATGTCTCCGACTCTCTTCATTTTATTTTGCTAAATCTTGTAATGG
>ERZ1034980.532-NODE-532-length-27400-cov-42.200914_pt1 | contig 27400 bp, 14 predicted proteins | sample MGYA00520622_ERZ1034980 | MGnify/ENA primary metagenome ERZ1034980 (study PRJEB33766, sample SAMN09781791) | gut metagenome | biome: gut microbiome | host: Homo sapiens | place: Madagascar | study: EMG produced TPA metagenomics assembly of the PRJNA485056 data...
CGCTCGTCTCGGCCTTCATCGTCTTCGCGATCATCCAGGCGCTCTACATCATCCAAGGCAACGAGGATGAGGCGGACGAGCTCGAGGAGATGGAGGAGTACGAGGAGACGCCGGACGACGAGGACGAAGCGCTGGAGGAGGACAATGCTGACATCGGTCACCGTCCGTCCGGCTTTTTCGGGCACCGGGCTGCGGAGCGGCATCCGGCAGACGACGAAGAAGAGGCGTACCTCGATGACCCGGACGACGGGGCGTATGCTCGTGATGATCGGAGAAATCAGGAGGATCACCGGGCAGATCGCTATGAGAATGCGTCCGCGGACAGCGACGACAGCTACACGGCGGAGAAGGTATCCCTCGATGATCTGAAGCTGTAGTGGCGGAAGCACAGACCTGAAACGGCCGGAGCCGAGGCATCCACGGAGAAAGTGATGATGTGGAGGCGGAAGCATTGGCCGACGCCGGTTGAAGCAGAGAGATTACTTGGGAAAGTGATGATGTGGAGGCCGAAACATTGGCCGACGCAGGCTGAATCAAATGGGAAGGAGCCAAATGTCAGAAAAGAAATCCCGTTCCGGGAAGCAGAAATCAAATCGAAATATCGTGGGCTTCATCTACTTCTTCGCGCTGCTGTTTTTCGCGATGATCGGCTACATGATCTACTTCATCGGCTGGCAGGCGGAGGACCTCATGGGCAACGCGTACAACCCGCGCATGGAGGTCTTCAACGACCGCTTCGTGCGTGGTGCGATTCTGTCCGCGGACGGGCAGGTGCTCGCGCAGACGGCGGTGACGGACACGCGCGTGAATCAGGATGGTTCCGTGAATCCGGACGGCACGTACACCGAGACGCGGCAGTACCCGTTCGGTGGCGTGTTCGCGCAGGCGGTCGGCTACTCGACGAAGGGCAAGACCGGCATCGAGGCGCTCGCGAATTTCTACCTGATGCAGTCGAGTGCCAGCCCTGTGACGCAGGTGGTCAATGAGATCATGGAGACGAAGAGCCTCGGGGACAATGTGGTGACGACCCTCGACGCAGGGCTCCAGAAGGTGGCGTATGATGCGCTCGGGGACCAGAAGGGGGCAGTGATCGCCGTGAATCCGACGACGGGCGAGGTACTCGCGATAGCCTCGAAGCCGAGCTTCGACCCGAATACGATCGTCGAGGACTGGGACGACATCGTGAATAACCAGTCGGCGGCTGCGCCGCTTCTCAATCGCTGCACCCAGGGACTCTATGCGCCGGGCTCGACCTTTAAGATCGTGATGGCGCTCGAGTACATGCGGGAGCATCCGAACGACTGGCAGGATTTCCACTTCGACTGTGACGGCGAGTACCAGGATCCGGCGGACGAGCGCTACGTCGTGCACTGCTACGGCGGCGAGACCCACGGAAGCGAGGATCTGTCGTCGGCCTTTGCGAACTCCTGTAACGCGGCCTTTTCGAAGATCGGTACGCTGACGGATCCGAAGAAGCTGCTGGAGACCGGCGACGCACTGCTCTTTAATCAGGATCTGCCGATCAGCATCGCATCGAGTAAGAGCCGGCTGAAGCTCGCCACGGATGCCGACCCATGGACGATGATGCAGACCGCCATCGGACAGGGCGACACGATGATGAGTCCGCTGCATGAGGTCATCCTCAGTGCGGCCATCGCGAACGGCGGCGTGCTCGTCGAGCCGACGCTGCTCCGGCAGGTGCAGTCCGCGGACGGCAAGGTCGTGAAGACCTTCGGCGAGGGCGCGAAGCGGACGCTGATGAGCGCGGAGGAGGCGTCGACGCTCGGCGGCTTCATGCGCCGCGTCGTCACCGAGGGTACCGCGTCGGCGCTCCGAAAGGCGGACTACGAGGCGGCCGGCAAGACCGGCTCCGCCGAGGTCGTGAAGAACGGAGAGAAGAGCACGACCGCCTGGTTCACCGGCTTCGCGCCGTACGAGAACCCGGAAATCGCCATCTGCGTCGTCGTCGAGGACGGCGAAACCGGCGGCCGCACCGCCGCACCTGTCGCCCGGAAGGTGCTGGACTACTGGCTCGAAGAGCGAGGATGAGACGAAAGCTGTGCCTGTGGCACAGCTTTCGTGCATTTCTGCCCTTTCCTCCGCCCGTGCGAGGGCGTATAATGTGAGGATAAAACGGCGCAGCATCTGAGCGCCGAAACCATCCAGGGGAGAAATCATGAAACGTTTACTGACTTATATCCGGGACTACCGGGTCCGCGCCGTCCTGGCGCCGCTGTTCAAGTGCCTCGAGGCGTGCTTCGACCTCTTCGTGCCGCTCGTCATCTCGAGCATGATCGACCGCGGCATCCGGAGTGGCAAGCTCGGCTATGTCTTCCGCATGGGCGGTCTGCTGCTCGCGCTCGCCACGATCGGCCTCCTGTGCTCCTTCACCGCGCAGTTCTTCGCCGCGAAGGTCGCGATCCATACCGGAAAGGGCTTGCGCAATGACCTTTTCAGGCACATCAACGCGCTCGGCTATCGTGAGATCGATACGCTCGGCACCAGCACCCTAATCACGCGCATGACCTCCGACATCAATGCCGTCGAGAGCGGCGTCAACATGGCGCTTCGTCTCTTCATGCGCTCGCCGTTCATCGTCTTCGGTGCCATGGTCATGGCCTTCACGATCAGTGCCCGCGCCGGCCTCATCTTCGCGGTGACCATCCTGATCCTCTTCATCGTCGTCTTCGGCATCATCCTGACGACCGCGCCGATGTACCGCGCGAACCAGGGCCAGCTCGACCGCATCATGAAGACGACCCGTGAGAACCTCCTCGGTGTCCGCGTGGTCCGCGCCTTCAACCGCCAGGCCTCGGAGATCGACGAGTTCCGTCGCGAGAACGAGCGCCTCACCCAGATGCAGGTCGGCGTCGGACGTATCTCCGCGCTGTTGAATCCGGTGACCTACGTCATCATCAACCTCGCCGTCGTCTACCTCATCTACCGTGGCGGCGGCTTCGTCTATGAGGGCGCGCTCACCCAGGGTGGCCTCGTCGCACTCGTGAACTACATGTCGCAGATCCTCGTCGAGCTCATCAAGCTCGCGAACCTCATCATCCAGATCACCCGCGCCATGGCCAGCATGAACCGCATCGACGGCATCTTCGAGCTGCAGCCGGCAGTCTCGGATGCCAATGCTTCCGACCGCCACGCAGTCACTGCGCCGTCAACTACGGCCGGCGCTGCATCTACCGCCAATGCTAAGGCCTGCGACGCAGTCACTGCGCGGTCGACTACGGCCGTCGCTGCATCTGCGCAGGACGCGGCATGCACATCTGCGTCGTCGGCTTCTGCAACCGCGACCGTGTCGCCGCGTAGTGGTGACCAGCGAAGCCGCGTCCCGGAGGTCGAGTTCCGGCAGGCGGCATTCGCCTACACCGAGGGGGCTGAGGATGCGCTCCGCGACATCAGCTTCCGTGCGATGCCGGGGGAGACCATCGGCGTGATCGGCGGCACCGGTGCCGGTAAGACGACACTCATCAACCTGATCCCGCGTTTCTATGATGTGACGGCGGGCGAGGTGTTCGTTTCGGGAAAGAATGTCCGGGACTATGCGCTCGAGACGCTTCGTGAGAAGATCGGCCTCGTGCCGCAGCGCTCCGTGCTGTTCCGCGGAAACCTCCGCTCGAACATGCAGTGGGGTAAGCCGGATGCGACGGATGAGGAAATCTACGCCGCACTGAAGACCGCACAGGCCTACGACTTCGTAGAGCAGAAGGGCGAGGGCCTCGATCTACGGGTCGAGCAGGAGGGACGTAACTTCTCCGGTGGACAGAAGCAGCGACTCGCGATCGCGCGTGCGCTCGTGCGTCGCCCGGAGATCTTGATCCTCGACGACTCCGCGTCCGCGCTGGACTTCGCGACGGATGCCGCACTCCGAAAGGCGATTAAAACCGACACCGAGAACATGACTGTGTTCATCATCTCGCAGCGCGTGTCGACCGTCCGGAACGCCGACCAGATCGTCGTCCTTGACGACGGTCAGGTCGCCGGCATCGGCACCCACGCCGAGCTTTACCGGAGCTGTCCGGTCTACCACGAGATCTGTCTGTCACAGCTGAGCCAGGCCGAAGCGGAGCGAAGTGATGAGGCAGCGCAGGCCGGCAGTCGGACAGAAGCGCAGCCGGCATCCGCAGCAGCTGGTGGGCGTCTGACCGCTGAGCGAAGCGACGATGTAGAGACGACGGCATTGGCCGACGCACAGAACGAAGGAAAGGAGGTGCAGTGATGGCGAAGGGAAAACCGAGAAAGATGACGGCGGATGACGCGAAGACCATCAAGCGCATCCTTCATTATATCGAGAATTATCGCGGGCACGTGCTGCTCAGCATCCTGCTCGCGGCGGTGACCGTGGTGCTGACGCTGTACATCCCGATTCTGACCGGACAGGCCGTCGACACGATCGTCGGTCCGGGCGAGGTCGACTGGACGACGCTCCTGCAGATCCTCGAGCAGATGGGCTTCATGATCCTCGTGACGGCGCTCGCGCAGTGGGTCATGAACCACATCAACAACATCGTCACCTTCCGCGTGGTGCAGGACATCCGCACGAAGGTCTTCAACCACATCGAGGAGCTGCCGGTCAGCTACCTCGACGCGCACCCGGCGGGCGACCTCACGAGCCGCGTGATCACGGACATCGACCAGTTCTCGCAGGGCCTGCTGATGGGCTTCACGCAGCTGTTCACCGGTGTGCTGACCATCCTCGGCACCCTCGTGTTCATGGTTTCGATCGAGCCGTTCATCACGCTGTTCGTCATCCTGCTGACGCCGCTCAGCTTCGTGGTGGCGGGGCAGATCGCGAAGCACACCTATACTTTCTTCCGGCATCAGTCGGAGAGCCGCGGCGAGATCACGGCCTTCACCGAGGAGATGATCGGAAATCTGAAGGTTGTGAAGGCCTTCGGGCATGAGGATGAGGCGCAGGCGGAGTTTGAGAAGATCAACGAAACCCTGTCCGACTACAGCTTCAAAGCGACCTTCGTGTCGTCGCTCGTGAACCCGGCGACCCGCTGCGTGAACTCTATCGTCTATGCGGCGGTCGGCGTGAGCGGCGCGGTGATGGCGATCCGGGCCTTCATCTCGGTCGGGCAGCTCGTGTCGTTCCTGAGCTACGCGAACCAGTACACGAAGCCGTTCAATGAAATCTCCGGCGTCGTAACGGAGCTCCAGAACGCCATCGCGTCCGCGAGTCGTGTGTTCGAAGTCATCGACGAGCCGGCGATGGAACCGGACGCGGCGGACGCCGCGGTACTGGGCGCAGCCGGCGCTTCGGCTGAGAAGAGGGCCGTAGCTGCCGAAGAAAAGAGCGCGGTGCCGGCATCCGCGCAGGCCGGCGCTTCGGCTGCAGTTGCACAGCAGAGTGACCGTGAGCTGACCGGTGCCGTAGCTGCACAGCTGAGCGTGGCCGTGAACGCCGCGGGGGGTGATGAGCGTGGAGACGGAGACATTGGCGGCGTACGCGGCGCGGTCGACATCGAGCACCTCTGGTTCTCGTACGACAAGACGAAGAAGCTGCTCACGGACATCAACGTGCACGTGAAGCCGGGCGAGACCGTGGCGATCGTCGGACCGACGGGCTGCGGCAAGTCGACGCTCATCAACCTTCTGATGCGTTTCTATGAGGCAGACCAGGGCGCGATCCTCGTGGATGGGCTCGATAACCGGAAGGTGACGCGGGAGAGCCTGCGTGCGAACTTCGGCATGGTGCTGCAGGAAACCTGGCTGAAATCGGCGTCGATCCGTGACAACATCGCGTACGGCAAGCCGGATGCGACCCTGGAAGAGATTCAGGAAGCCGCGCGCCGGGCGCACTGCGACAAGTTCATCCGCCGCATGCCGCAGGGCTACGATACCGTGCTCGGCGAGGACGGCGGCGCACTGAGCCAGGGCCAGAAGCAGCTGCTCTGCATCGCGCGTCTGATGCTGCGCCTGCCGCCGATGCTCATCCTCGATGAAGCGACCTCGTCCATCGATACGCGTACCGAGCTCCACATCCAGCATGCCTTCGACCGCATGATGGAGGGCCGCACCTCGTTCATCGTGGCGCACCGCCTCTCGACGATCCGAAACGCCGACCTCATCCTCGTGATGCGTGACGGCAATATCGTCGAGCAGGGAACGCACGATGCGCTCCTCGCCCGCGGCGGCTTCTACGCGAGCCTGTATAACGCACAGTTCGCCGCGAGCTGAGAAGAGCCGCGCGATGCTTGGTTGACGAAATACCAGGCAGATATGTAAATATGGATCTTAAAAAGGAGTGCCTCCGATGGGAAACACTCCTTTTTAAGTGAAGAATTCTCGTGCCAGTAGGCACGATGATGCCTGAGATTGATCAACGTGCCTATCGGGCGGGATGCGTGTTGCGGTCGCTGTAGGCACGATAATGCCCGAAATTCATCATCGTGCCTACGAAAATCATGGAAAATGGATGCTGACTGTAGGCATGATGCCGCTTTGAAGCGCTTACAGTGCCTGCGATCCAGAAATCTTCGGTTCTACCGCCCACCTCCAGACGATATACAGCGCCCAGCTCATGGCGAAGCCGAGGACGACGTCGATGATCGAGTGCTGGCGGATGAAGAGCGTCGCGACACAGATCAGCACCGCGATGATCGTCTCAAGATTCTTCGTGCGCGGACGGAGATAGCTGCACTGTCGCACGACGATATCGATCGCGATGGTGCTCGACACATGCATGCTCGGGCAGACGTTTCGCGGAGGGTCGATCGAGCGCAGCCACTGCACGCCGAGCGTGAAAAGATCGCTGCCCGTCAACGGCTCCCGCAGTGCGAGGCCGTTCGGCCAGACCGTGTACACCACCATACAGATCGTGTAGCCGCCGAAGAGGATGAAGCAGAGCTTCAGAAAATCGCGCCGCGTTCCGTAAAACAGAAAAAACACGAGCGCGCCCGGAAACAGCAGCCACCAGATCGCGTACGGCACGAAAAATGCCGGAATCGTCGGGATCATCCGGTCGAGCGGCGTCTCGATGATGTGCACCGCCTCTGCCGGCACCGCCCGCAGCTGCAGCATGCCGAAGTACAGGAGGTACGCCGGCAGGTACAGGAGCCACAGCGCATAGCGGTGTGTATCCATATAGCCGACCGGGTCGCGCATCGCCTCCCGGATCGGTGCGAAGCTGCCGGCGGCCGTCGCTGTAGTCGGGGTATCCGCTGCACGGTCAGTGACTGTAACTGCAGCTTTCTGCTGCAGATCGACATCCTGCGCAGGTGCTGATGTATGTTCTAGGTGACGGAATGTATTCATTAAATTGGGAACTCCTTTAGCGCTGAAATCATATTTTCCTATACTAACACAAATATATTCAGAATCAGAACTGAATTATTTTTAGCGGACAGCACGGGTTACTGTCCGCTGAGCCACGCCTTGACTTCACACGTTTAAACAGGCCCGGCACGGAAAATGATCCGGAAATTATTTCCGAATAGTTTGAAAAGATGAAACGAAAATGATAAAATAAGGGTAGATCAATCGAGAAGACGTGATCGAAATCATCCAGGAGGGCAGACTATGAAGATTAATTACGTTACGATTTCGAGAGAATATGGTTCCGGCGGACGTGAGGTCGGCCGCAAGCTTGCGGATAAGCTGGGTATCCCGCTGTATGATAAGGAGATCATCGAGCAGACCGCGTTTAAGACCGGTTTCGCGGAGGATTACGTGAAGAAGCAGGGCGAGTACGCGAGTGCCCGCAACTGGATCGAGTATTCCTTCTCCGCGCGGAACAGCTACGGCATGAGTCCGGAGGACTATCTCTGGGCGAAGCAGCGTGAGGTCATCCTGGATCTCGTCGCGAAGGGACCGTGCGTGATCGTCGGACGCTGCGCGGATTATATCCTCCGTGAGCGTACGGATGTGCTCAATGTCTTCATCCATGCGGATATCGAGAAGCGGAAGCACAGAATCACCGAGATCTATAAGGAGCCGGAGAATACCGATAAGATGCTGAAGGACATGGATAAGAAGCGTAAGTTCAACTATCGCTACTACACCGAGCAGGAGTGGGGCAGGTGCCAGAACTACGACCTGACCCTCGACAGCGGTTCGCTCGGCATCGATCACTGCGTCGACATCATCTACCGCGTCTGCCGGGACGACGAAGTGGAGAAAACACCGAAGCCGGCAGAGGAGTAAACTTGGAGAGCGAACATTTCGCTGCTTCGCTTCGGAGGTGGAAGCCGGCAGAGGAGTGATGTGCTCATTAAATTCGATACAAGTATATTTCGGGGGAGCTGCACACGTGGCTCCCTGTTTTGCTATAGCAGCCATAATAAAAAACATAGTAAACCGGACAGGTAAACCTGTAAATCTGCTTGTATTCTATGGTATTTTCTGTAAAATTAGATTCAGAAAATTGAACCGTGGTAAACATGAGGAGGCATTTTCGTACCTGAGGGAAATCAGAGTGGAGAGATGCCTCTTGAGTGTAGTTATTTTTACCATAGCTGAGTGGTATGAATCGGACGGCACAGGGATGGAAGGAGTCTCTCTGTGCCGCGATATTTGTTTTTTAAATAGGGAGATAAATCATGACGATTGAAGAGAGTTATCAGGCGATGGGCGCGGACTACGAGGATGTATCACACCGCATCCCGAATGCTGCGATGGTGAAGAAGTTCGCACTGAAGTTCCTGGACGATAAGAGCATGGAGCAGCTGACCGCGGCGCTGCAGGCCGGTGAGGTCGAGGACGCATTCCGCGCAGCCCATACGCTGAAGGGACTGTGCATGACGCTCGGCTTTTCCGCGCTCGCGAAGCCGTCGATCGAGCTCACGGAGCTCCTGCGCGGTCGTCGCATGGATGGCTACGAGCCGCTGTACGAGCAGGTGGTCACGGAGTACGAGAAGACCGTCGCAGCACTGCGTCAGGTCGACTAAGGAGATTTCATGGAACGTCAGACAATACTCATCGTGGACGATGCGGAGATGAATCGCATGATGCTGTGCGATATGCTCGGCGATCAGTACGACTACGTCGAGGCCGCGGATGGGCGCGAGGCACTTCGAATCCTGGAGAAAAACGTCGCCATCGATCTGGTGATGCTTGACATCAACATGCCGGAGATGAACGGCTTCGAGGTGCTCGAGGAGATGAACCGCTACCATTGGATCCGGGAGATCCCGGTCATCATGATCACCGCGGAGGAGTCCGTGGAGTCGATGGAGCACGCCTATTCGCTCGGCGTTACCGACTATATCCCGCGTCCGTTCAATCTCTACATCGTGCGTCGGCGCGTAGAGAATACGCTGAATCTCTACGTGAATCAGAAGCGCCTGATGCGTCTCGTATCCGACCAGATCGCGGAGAAAGAGGAGAACAACACCCTGATGGTGAGCATCCTCAGTAATGTCGTCGAGTTCCGAAATCACGAGAGCGGTGACCATATCCGGAACATCCGCCGCATCACCGAGCTGCTGCTGCATCAGCTCGTGCAGAAGACGAAGGCGTATCACCTTACGGAGGAGGACATCGCGCTGATTAAGACCGCGTCGTCCCTCCACGACATCGGAAAGATCACGATTCCGGAGGAAATCCTTAACAAACCGGGGAAGCTCACGAAGGAAGAGTTTGAGATCATGAAGACGCACTCCGCCGCAGGTGCGCACATCCTGGAGCAGATGCAGTACGGTCAGGATAAGCCACTGTACCGCTATGCGCTGGAGATCTGCCGTTGGCATCACGAGCGCTGGGACGGCCATGGCTACCCGGATGGACTGATCGGCGAGGAAATCCCGATATCGGCCCAGATCGTAGCGATCGCGGATGTGTACGATGCACTCACGAGTGACCGCTGCTATAAGAAGGCGTACGACCATACGACCGCCATCAACATGATTCTGAACGGCGAGTGCGGTGCCTTCAATCCGCTACTGCTCGAGTGTCTGACAGAGACTGCTGCGCAGCTTCGCATCGTGACGGGTGTAAACGGCGATGTGATGCCATACCGCTTCGAACTGAACCGCCTGTCGGAGGAAATCCTCGCGCATGCGGACCTTCCGAAGAACGACCGTGTACAGAACCTCCTCGATACCATGCAGGAGCGGATCGACTTCTTCGCCTCCACCAGCGGTGGCATCCAGTTCGAGTACGATGCGGTCTCACGCCTCGCGGATGTGACGAACTGGAACGAGCCGCCACAGTACCGCCACAGCGTGAAGAACGTCACGCGCGCGAACGACTTTCGCTATCTCAGCCAGCATGACTTCAAGCGCCTGCGGGATGCGATGGACCTGACGACGAAGGAAAATCCGGAGTTCGCCCTGAGCATCCTCTTCCCGGTCGGCAATGAGTACCACTGGTGCGATCTTCGGGTGCGTACGCTCTGGTCGGATCTCCGGCCGGATCACTACATCGTGGCGGTCGGCCAGCTGCTGGATCCGCAGCTGAAGGAAGAGAAGGAGTTTCCGACCCATGTCGGCTCGCTGGATGCGGCCGCCCCGGCTATCCTTCAGAATATCCGCTGCCTGCAGTCTGTCTTCGACATCGTACGTCTCATCGACCCGACGACCTATGAAGTGCTCGAGCTCGATGAGGAGGGCGTGCTCCGACACACGAAGCAGCACTGCGCCGCCTTCTGGAACAACGAAGGTACCTGTGCGAACTGCACCTCGGCCCGCGCCTATGCGCAGAAGTCGACGCTCAACAAGCTGGAGTTTACCAGTACCGATATGTACTTCGTGGTGTCGAAGTACCTGAACCTGAACGGTACGCCGTGCGTGCTCGAGCTCCTGAGCCGTCTCGACGAGGGCCGCTGGATCGATACGAACGGCACACGTCTGCTCCTCGATCGAAACCACGACGGGAACATGGACCTCTTCTTGGATCCGGTGACGGACACCTACTCGCGCCGCTACTATGAGACCTACCGCGCGCACCTCGAGGGCATGGAATCCCTCGCCATCATCGACGCAAACCGCTTCAAGCAGGTCAATGACTCCTTCGGGCACCCTGCGGGAGATGCGGTGCTGCGGGAAATCGCGCGTTCCATCAAGGGCTGCATACGAAAGACCGATATCCTGATCCGCTACGGCGGGGATGAGTTCCTGCTCCTCTTCCCGAAGATGGGCGAGGAAATCCTCGAACGGAAGATGCAGGAGATTTCGGATGCCGTCGAGGACATCCGCATCGCGGATTATCCGGAACTGCGTCTCTCGATCTCCATCGGTGGTGTGACGGGTGTGCACCCGATCACCGAGGCGATCCGCCAGGCGGACCTCCGCATGTATGCGCAGAAGCAGGCGTATAATCACGAGCATCAGTCCGACAATTAAATGTAATTCGCGGAAAAACCGGGCATTGCGCTCCGGTTTTTCCGCTGTAAATCGAAGCCTCGTAAGGGGGTCTGACCCCAATAAATTTTTCTAAACAAAATCTAAAGTTTCAGTTTATGGGGTCAGACCCCATTAAATTTAAGGAGAACAGGATGAAACGAAAGACCGCGATGCTGCTGGCGCTGGGACTGCTGGTAGCGACGCTGACGGGGTGTCAGGGCGGAGTGACAACGCCGGAGACCGAGGCATTGGCCGAAGTTACGGTCGGCAGCGACACCTACCCACCGTTCGTGTATATGGATGAAAATGGCGACCCGACCGGCATCGACGTCGAGATCGCGCGCGAGGCGTTCCGGCGGATGGGCTACGATGCCGTGTTTACGCCGATCAACTGGGAGCAGAAGGACGCGCTGCTGGCGTCGGGCGAGATCGACTGCGTCTGGGGATGCTACTCGATGAGTGGACGTGAGGACCGGTATCAGTGGGCGGGGCCGTATATGGTGAGTCGCCAGGTGGTGGCGGTGAACGCAGACAGCGGGATTTCGGATTTCGCGGGGCTCGCGGGGAAGACCATCGCGGTGCAGTCGACGGGCAAGCCGGAGGAGATTCTGCTCGGGAAGCAGCTGCCGGACATGCCGTCGCTCGAGGATGTGCTGAGCCTCGAGGACCGGAGCGTGCAGTATGCGTCGCTCGACTGCGGCTATGTGGACGCGATCGCGGCGCACGAGACGGCGATCCTGCAGTATATGAAGGACTTCGACGCGCATTTCCGTATCCTGCCAGAACCGCTGCTTGTGACGGGTATCGGTGTGGCGTTTTCGCCGACGGACCGGCGAGGACTCGCGCAGCAGCTCGACGACACGCTCGCGGAGATGCGGGCGGACGGGACGATGAAGGAGATCGTCGGACGGTATCTGGAAAACCCGGACAGCTATCTGGAGGTAGACGGACTTGATGGATAGAGCCCAAGAACAGGAAAATGTACAGGCCGGCGGCGGGCAGACGTCAGGCCGTGATGTGAACGCGCGTCCGGCTGGCGGGCAGATGCCGGATCGTGATGTGACCGGCCGCCTGGCCGGTAGCACAGAAGCATCTGACGAGCCGATGAACGGGTGCCCGGCCGGCAAAGAGAATACAGCCACTGGCGGAGCGCGGGAAAACAGCGGGGCGGCGCAGAAGGCAGCGAGGCGTGAAGCCGCCGGCATGCGGTGGAAACAGAAGCGCGCCCGCGCGAACTCGATCTTCTGGACAGTCAGCCTCACGGTCGGCGTGCTGCTCTTCGGCATGGTCTTCGCGGTATCGAAGTACCAGGATGAGCTCGAATGCAAGGAGCGGCTGGTGACGACCTTCGAGTTTTTCAAGACGCAGACCTCGGCCTACAGTAAGTACAACGACACGGTGGTGGCGAAGAGCCTGGTCCGTGAATCAGCGGCGGTGCATGCCCTCGAGAGGGACTGTACGCTCGACGCGAGCGAGGCGGAGCTGCGACAGTATACGGAGACGCTCTGGATGACGGGCGTCGCGCTGCTGGACCCTGCGGGAGGACTGGTATCGGAGTACACGGAGGACGGCGTCGGCTATGAAGCGATCCGTGGCGGACTGTCGGACATCGCGACCCTCGGCCTCGTCGATGCGCCGGATAAGACCTATGTGAAGCGGGTGGAACTTCCGGACGGCTCCTTCGCAGACGTGGCGCTGCACGCGCTCAGCGACGGCGACGGCATCCTCCTCGCGTATCGCCACACGAAGGAGGCATTCGCCCAGAAATCCGTGCTGTCGATGCAGACCCTGCTGGATGGCTACGACATGAACACGGTGGGCACCTTCCTGCTCGTGCGGAGCAATGTCGTGGAGGCGTCCAACGACCCGGCGATGATCGGCGTCGATGTGACGCGTCAGGGGATGCTGCGGGGGATCCGCGCGACGAATCAGTCGGAGAAGCTAACGTTCGTGCTCGACGGACGTGGCGCGAAGTACTATGGCATGTACACGCATGGTCGCGACTTCGTGCTCTATGCCTACGTGCCGGCGCGGAACATCTACCGGTCGATGATGCCGAATCTCGCGGTGCTGCTGATCCTGTACATCGTGGTGATCGCGCTGATCCAGGGGCTCCGCTGGAACGGAGAGCAGAAGTTCCGCAAGCGCGAGGTGGAGGCGGAGAGGGCCTATAAGGAGGCGCTGGAGAAGAAAAATCACGAGCTCGAGCTCGCGGTGCAGCAGGAAGCGGCGGCGAACCGGGCGAAGCGGGATTTCCTCTTCAACATGTCGCACGACATCCGTACCCCGATGAATGCGATCATCGGCTACACGACGCTGGCGGAGACGAATCTCACGCAGCCGGCGAAGGTCGCGGATTATCTTCGGAAGATCTCGACGGCGAGCCAGCATCTGCTGTCGCTCATCAACGACGTACTCGATATGAGCCGCATCGAGAGCGGGCGGGTGGTGCTCGAGCAGGAGCCGGTGCATCTGCCGACGCTCGTGCAGGACGTGCGCGACATCATTCAGTCGAATATCACGGCGAAGGGCCTGTCGTTTACGGTCGACCTCGCGGGCGTGCGGGACGAGGATGTGGTGGCGGACCCGCTGCGTCTTCAGCGGATTCTGCTGAACATTCTGTCCAATGCTGTGAAATTCACCCCCTCGGGCGGCAGCATCACGCTCCGCGTCGTCGAAAAGAGCGGTGCGGGCGAGCCGGTGCCAGCGAGCCCGGATGGGCGCGCTGCGAGTGGCGTTTCGGAAGGGGTCGGCGAGCCGCGATCCATGGGACCGGCTGGGCCTGGATCGAGCGGTGTGGACGAGCCGGTGCCAGCAAGCCCGGATGGGCACGCGGCGAGTGGTGTCTCAGAAGAGGGCAGCGAGTCGCAATCGAAGGGACCGGCTGGGCCTGGATCGAGCGGTGCGCCGCTGCGTTATGGTGACTACGAGTTCTATGTCCGGGACACCGGCATCGGTATGAGTGCGGAGTACCAGAAACACATCTTCGAGCAGTTCAGCCGCGAGGAGACCTCGACGGTGTCGAAGACCGAGGGCACCGGCCTCGGCATGCCGATCACGAAACGGCTCGTGGAGATGATGGACGGAAGCATTGACCTCGTGAGCGTCCAGGGCCAGGGCACGGAATTTACAGTTCACCTGCGCCTGCCGCTCTGCGGTGCGCCGAAGAAGGAGACGCCGGTCGCGGACCCGGCGTTCGAGGGCATGCGCCTGCTGGTGGTCGAGGACAACGAGCTCAATATGGAGATCACGACGACGGTGCTCGAGGAGGCCGGCTTCGTGGTGGATCAGGCTGTCAACGGGCAGGCCGCGCTCGAGAAGGTCGCGACGGCGGCCCCGGGGCAGTACGCGCTGGTGCTCATGGACATACAGATGCCGGTGATGGACGGCTACGAAGCCACCCGCCGCATCCGTGCGCTCCCGGATCCCGCGAAGGCGCAGATCCCGATCGTCGCCATGACCGCCAACGCCTTCGCCGAGGATCGCGAAAACGCCCTCGCCGCCGGCATGAACGAACACATCGCAAAACCATTTGACATTCACACGCTACTCTGGAAACTCGCAGAGATACTGAAGAAGTGAGTGGCACGAAAACGTTAACATCCACACGCTACGCTGAAAACTTGTAGATATACTGAAGAAGTGAGTGGCACGAATCCGGCGACGCTGCATGCAGTAATCCGGCAGAGCGTGAGAGAATTGCAGGCATGGCGTGACGAGAAAAGATTCACCATGCCTACTGTGCATGCGAAATCTGGCAGATTGAAAGTGAATCGTAGGCATGATAAGGGCGGAATGCTTTATCATGCCTATTTTTATGAGAGACGTGAAGTGGATAGTAGGCATGATAAGAGCTGAAATACTTCATCATGCCTATATTTTATGGAGGCCGTAACGTGAATAGTAGGCATGATAAGGACCAAAATGTTTCATCATGCCTACTTTCGCCGAAGATTTTATAGGCATGGTGGCGGGAAAACTGCCTCAACGTGCCTACTGTGTACCCCGAAAAATGAATATTTCCGTAGGCATGATGACAGATTGAAGCGCTTACCGTGCCTACGATCGAAATTTCGAGGAGTCTCCGTCGTAGGCATGCTTTCGCGATGAAGCGCTTACCATGCCTACAGCTCCAAATCCATCTGCATCCAGGTGTAGGCGTTGTCCTGCCATAAAGCGCTTACAGTGCCTACGGTGTAAAAAATTTCCCTAAGTGGATCCGTGGCACCGCAGGTACGACGGCCTGAATTCGCACATAGTATGCCTACAGGTATGAATATTTCCCTGAGAGGGTTTGTGGCACCGCAGGCACGACGGCCTGAATTCGCACATAGTATGCCTACATGTATGAAAATTTCCCTGGGAGATTTCTCGGAAGGTCACGAAATCCGCAAAAATACTTGCTGATTCGGGGCTTATTTGCTATATTTTTACTATATTTCATGATTTGTGAATCGTCTTATGATGCAGGTCCGATCCAAACCTGTATTTCCACATTTTCAATTCAAAAGATGACTGATTTAGTGTACGAGATTCGTATGCGTTCTTCGTGTACTTGGGTTTAGCGCATATATCCTCTCATTTATGCAGTGCACCCAGATGCGTTCTTCGTGTACTTGGGTTTGGCGCATATATCCTCCCATTTATGCAGTGCGCTCAGATGCTCTCTTTGTGTACTTCTGCTTAGGCAAAGCTTATAAGCGTCACGATTTTCTGATTCAAAAACAAAAACCATGTCATCTTTTGTGTTGGAACAGCGTATGCGAAAGGAGAGAAGTAATAAGAAGAATGAACACATTACAGCTTGTGCAGGAGGATCTGGAACGGGTGAGTGCGGAACTCACAAAGGTGCAGCAGCTGCTTCGGGAATCGTCTTTTCCGGAAGGAAACCTGATCTTTAAGCGCTTTAAGGATCATAAAACTGGTTTGCCATATGTTCGGACGTATAGCGCGGTTAAGGAAGGCGTGCGCATAAAGCATCAGGCAAAGGACAGATATATCCCGCTTCATGAGCGGGATCTTGCGAAAAAACTCGCCATAAAAAAGTACTATATGCTGAAGGAAAAGGATCTCCGAGAAGAGTATGCGGCACTGTCTGCATTTCGTCGTTGCTTTAAGACATCGAAGCAGCGCGCAGATCAGCTGCTGCGGAAATACCCCGAAGTGTATGCCCTTATCAAGGACGAGGTAAACGATCTCAACGTAAAGGCGAAGCGATGGAGCGAAGAAGCCTACATTGGCAAAAAGAACTATGCGGAGGAGCTAATTCACGAGACGATCGACGGGCACCGGGTGCGCTCGAAATCGGAAGTGCTGATCGCAAATGAGCTGTACTATGCAGGGATTCCATACCGTTACGAGAGCCAGCATATGATCGGTGGCATCTGCTTCTATCCGGATTTTACGGTGCTCAATCCGCGGACGGGCAGGACGTTTATCTGGGAGCATTTCGGTATGGCGGCGAAGCGAGACTATATGAGTGAAACGGTCGGCAAGCTCGCGCACTATGCCGAGCATGGCCTGATTCATGGTCGGAATTTCATCATGACCTACGAAAGCGAGCGCTCGCCACTCAGTGTCGCCACCGTGCGGCTGATGATCGAAACCTACCTCAAGTGATGTCGGAACGCTTTTGTGGCCAATATCTCGGGCGAAAGTCGAATGGCGAAGCAGAGGGAAGTGATGTCGGAGGGGCTGGCGTGCAATGCCTCGGGCGGGAATCAGATGGTGAAGCCTGGATGCAGCGATTGCCTATGAGATGAGAAAATTTCCGGGCCTGCGGCGCGGGATTGTGGCTCCGCAAAGATATTTATAAGCTCGAGAAGCTGTCGCTGACCCGATTGAAAAAATCTGGTCGGGTGGCAGCTTTTCTTATGCCTTTATCGCAACAGATTTTTTTAGTCGCGCCTGCCATAGCCCGAAATCATGCATTCTGCGATGCAGGATCCAGCAATCCGGCAGAGCAAGATAGAACCGTAGGCACGGCGCGACGAGAAATGATACACCATGCCTACTGTGCATGCGAAATCTGGCAGATTGAAAGTGAATCGTAGGCATGATAAGGGCGGAATGCTTTATCATGCCTATTTTTATGAGAGACGTGAAGTGGATAGTAGGCATGATAAGAGCTGAAATACTTCATTATGCCTATATTTTATGGAGACCGTAACGTGAATAGTAGGCATGATAAGGACCAAAATGTTTCATCATGCCTATATCTTGTGAGAGACGTGAAGTGAATAGTAGGCATGATATCAACCAAAATAGTTCATCATGCCTACTTTCGCCGAAGATTTTATAGGCATGGTGGCAGGAAAACTGCCTCAACGTGCCTACTGTGAACCCCGAAAAATGAACATTTCCGTAGGCATGATGACAGATTGAAGCGCTTACCGTGCCTACTATCGAAATTTCGAGGAGTCTCCGTCGCAGGCATACTTTCGCGATGAAGCGCTTACCGTGCCTATAGCTCCAAATCCATCTGCATCCAGGTGTAGGCATTGTCATGCCATAAAGCGCTTACAGTGCCTACGGTGTAAAAAATTTCCCTGAGAGGGTTTGTGGCACCGCAGGCACGACGGCCTGAATTCGCACATAGTATGCCTACGGTGTAAAAAATTTCCCTGAGTGGATCCGTGGCACCGCAGGCACGACGGCCTGAATTCGCATATAGTATGCCTACAGGTGTAAAAAATTTCCCTGGGAGATTTCTCGGAAGGTCAGTAACAGTTCAGGCAGAGGGCCTAGTGCCGCTTAGGGTCCCCGGCTTAGATTGAACCGGTCTTGGAGCACTGTGCTTCCGTTGCCGCCCCTCCGGGTCCCCTGCCTGAAATGTTAACAGGCAACGGAAGCCGAATCTGAACTTTTTGTGAAGTCGTTGAAATATTGCACGCAATGTTTTAATATAGTAAAGTTTCGCGAAAAGCAGGTGTTTAAGCGTATACTAGAGAGGCGTCCGGGATGAAGCCGGCGTCTTCAGGCGATTGTCGCGCACGAGGCGCGAGCGCCTCGCGATTCCTGAGCCGGGGGAATAGGGTCGGCTGCGGGAATCCTACGCAGAACCCCCGGACTCCCTGAACGTTGATCAGGTACAACAGATACAGGGCTGGCAGCAACGCTACCAGCGCCTGTCGAAGGAACCAGAATCAGGTACAGGAGTTGCCTGCAGGAATCCTACACTGCTTTTCGCCGCCTATTATCGTTTATATCTACAGGAGGAATTTATGGACGTTATCAAGACGCTCTCGAAATCCATCCGCGAGTTTAAGGGGCCGAGCCTGCGCGCGCCGCTGTTTGTGCTGATCGAGGCACTGATCGAAACCGCCATTCCGTTTGTGACGGCGATGCTGATCAACCGGATCAAGGATGGCGCCGGCATGGGCACCATCGGGAAGTACGGTATCGTGCTGCTCGTGCTGGCGACCCTGTCACTTCTTTCCGGCGTCGCGGCCGGAAACAACTGCGCGACCGCATCCACCGGCTTCGCGCGCAACTTAAGAAAAGACCTCTTCTATAAGATTCAGGACTTTTCCTTCGAAAACATCGACCACTTCCAGACGAGCTCCCTCGTCACCCGTATGACCACGGATATCCAGAACCTGCAGCAGGCCTACATGATGCTGATCCGACTCGGCTTCCGTGCGCCGGCGATGCTGATTTTCTCCTTCGCCGCTGCCTTTCTCATGGGTGGACGCATGGCCTGGATCTTCGTCGCGGTCATCCCGATCCTCGGCGTCGGCCTCGCCGTCATCATCCGCACGGTTATGCCGATCTTCCGCCGCGTTTTCCGAAAGTATGACCGTCTGAACGACTCTGTGCAGGAAAACATCAACGGCATGCGCGTCGTGAAGTCCTTCGTTCGTGAGGACTTCGAGATGCAGAAGTTCGACCGCGCCGCGACCGACGTCCAGCGCGACTTCACGAAGGCTGAGCGCTTCCTCGCGCTGAACAACCCGCTGATGCAGTTCTGTATCTACACCGTCATGCTCTTCGTCCTGAGCTTCGGCTCCTACACGATCATCACGAGCCACGGTGCCGACCTCGACGTCGGACAGTTCTCCTCGCTCCTGACCTACAGCTTCCAGATCCTCATGTCCCTCATGATGCTCAGTATGATTTTCGTCATGGTGACCATGTCGGCCGAGTCTGCCGAGCGTATCGCCGAGGTCCTGAACGAGACGAGCACCCTCACGAATCCGGCATCCCCGGTGACCGAGGTGAAGGATGGCTCCATCGATTTCGACCACGTGAGCTTCAAGTATCAGGCCAATGCTGAGAATTATGTCCTCTCGGACATCGATCTTCATATTAAATCGGGTGAAACCATCGGCATCATGGGCGGTACCGGCTCCTCGAAGTCCTCGCTCATCCAGCTGATTTCCCGCCTCTATGACGCAAACGAGGGCGAGGTGCTGGTCGGCGGTGTCGACGTACGAAAGTACGACCTCAAGCTCCTGCGTGACCAGGTCGCCGTCGTGCTTCAGAAAAACGTCCTCTTCTCCGGTACCATCGCGGAGAACCTTCGCTGGGGCAACCCGCAGGCGACCGACGAGGAGCTCGTCGCCGCATGTAAGCTCGCCCAGGCGGACGAGTTCGTGCAGACCTTCCCGGACAAGTACGACACCTTCATCACCCAGGGCGGTACCAACGTCTCCGGTGGTCAGAAGCAGCGTCTCTGCATCGCCCGTGCGGTGCTGAAGAAGCCGAAGGTGCTGATCCTCGACGACTCCACCTCCGCGGTCGACACGAAGACCGACGCCCTGATTCGTAAGGGCTTCCGCGACTTCATCCCGGAGACCACGAAGATCATCATCGCGCAGCGTGTGTCCTCCGTCCAGGACGCCGACCGCATCCTCATCATGGAGGGCGGCCGCATCGCGGACATCGGCACCCACGAGGAGCTCCTCAGCCGCAACGCGATGTACCAGGACATCTACTACAGTCAGAATAAAACCTCGGAAGAGGACAATGCTGCCGACCCGGTACGTGTCGTGGCCACTCCGGAGGCGATGGCGGCGGAGCTCGCGCAGCGTGACGATGTGAAGCCAGAAGCAGACGGAAGTGCACGACAGAGCGCCGATGTGAAGCCGGAAGCACCGGCAGAAGCAGACGGAAGTGCACGTCAGAGCGTCGATGTGAAGCCGGAAGTACCGGCGAAAGCAGACGGAAGTGCACGGCAGCGTGACGATGTGACGCCGGAAGCATTGGCAGAAGATGCGAAAGGAGGAGAGCAGCGATGAAGGGAAACAGAAATATGCGCGGCCCGGTCGATAAGACCGTGCTGAAGGACGGCACCCTCGGACGGCTGATCCGGATGATCTTTTCGTTTTATCCGGTGCTGCTGCCGTTTACGCTCGCGTGCATCCTCGTGAATGCGATCATCACGGCGATCCCGTCCCTGTTCCAGCAGCGCATCATCGCGCTGATCGAGCAGAACTGGCAGAGTGGTGACTGGGCCGGTGTGTCCGCCCGGATCCTGAGCCTCGTGCTGACGCTGGCGGTCCTCTATGCGCTGTCGCTCATCGCGGGCACCACCTACAACCAGTGCATGGCGGTGATCACGCAGGGCTCGCTGAAGAAAATCCGTACGAAGATGTTTGACGGTATGCAGAAGCTGCCGATTTCGTACTTCGACCACAACGAGCACGGCGACATCATGTCCTACTACACGAACGACGTCGATGCGCTGCGCCAGATGATTTCACAGTCGATCCCGCAGCTCCTGAACTCGGGCATCATCCTCGTCACCGTCTTCTCACTCATGCTGTACTACAGCATCTGGCTCACGATCCTCGTGGTCGGCGGCATCGTCGTCATGACGAAGGTCGTGAAGAAGGTCGGTGGCAGCTCCGGACGCTACTTCGTGAAGCAGCAGGCGGCGGTTGCACAGACCGAGGGCTTCATCGAGGAGATGATGAACGGTCAGAAGGTCGTGAAGGTCTTCAACCACGAGGATGCGGCGAAGCGCGACTTTGACCGGATCAACGACGAGCTTTTCGCGGTGTCGGAGAAGGCGAACCGCTACGCGAATACCCTGATGCCGATCCTCGGAAACATCGGAAACATGCTCTATGTCGTGCTGGCCTTCGCCGGCGGCGTGCTGCTCTTCCTGAAGGTGCCGAACCTGAGCCTGAGCGGTATGGCCCTCAGCATCAGCATCACCGTGCCGTTCCTCAACATGGAGCGGCAGTTCGCCGGCCAGATCGGTGGTATCTCGCAGCAGATCAATGCGATCGTCATGGGTCTTGCGGGTGCGCGTCGTATCTTCGCGCTGATGGATCAGCAGCCGGAGAAGGATGAGGGCACGGTGACGCTCGTGCGCTGTCAGGAGCGGAACGGGCAGATCGAGGAGAGCGAAGAACGCACCGAGCAGTGGGCCTGGAAGAAGGTCGAGGCCGACGGCAGCGTGACGTATAAGCGCCTCGAGGGCGACGTCGTCCTGAAGGATGTGGATTTCTCCTACGACGGGAAGCACACGGTTCTGCATGAGGTCAATGTCTACGCCCGTCCGGGTCAGAAGGTCGCGTTCGTCGGTGCCACCGGTGCCGGTAAGACGACCATCACGAACCTCATCAATCGTTTCTACGAGATCCAGAAGGGCACCATCACCTACGACGGCATCGATATCCAGGATATCGAGAAGGCGTCCCTTCGAAAGTCCCTCGGCATCATCCTGCAGGACACCGTGCTTTTTACGGGTACTGTCATGGAGAATATCCGCTACGGAAAGCTCGATGCGTCCGATGAGGAGTGCATGGCGGCCGCGAAGCTCGCCGGCGCCGACAGCTTCATTCGCCGACTGCCGAAGGGCTACGACACGATGCTGATCGCGAACGGCGCGAACCTCTCGCAGGGCCAGCGCCAGTTGCTCTCCATCGCGCGTGCCGCCGTCGCCGACCCGCCGGTCATGATCATGGATGAGGCCACCTCCTCCATCGATACCCACACCGAGGCCGTGGTCCAGAAGGGCATGGACGCCCTCATGGCCGGACGCACCGTCTTCGTCATCGCCCACCGCCTCAGCACCGTCCAGAACTCCGACGTCATCATGGTCCTCGACCATGGCCGCATCATCGAACGCGGCTCCCACGACGAGCTCATCGCCGCCCGCGGCAGCTACTACCAGCTGTACACCGGCGCCTTCGAGCTGGAGTGATCTTCATATAGTTAAGTCAGGAGGATGTCGCCCGCGCGACATCCTCTGTTTTGGTTGGAACCAATTAAAAGCAGGTGGAGTCCTTCCACCTGCTTCGATGTTATGAATGTGTTTGCGGAGTCAAATCCCAGCGCCGCAGGCCCGGAAATGGATACTTTTGTCTTGAGAATTTCGTATGGGGGTCAGACCCCATAAACTGGGAAGCAGGCACGGTAAGCGCTTTATCGTGAGATCATGCCTACAGCGAAGGCACCTCGAAATTTCGATTGCAGGCACGGTAAACGCTTTAAAACGACATCATGCCTACGGAAATGTCCCTTTTTCGTGGCATACCGTAGGCACGTTAGGCCAGTTTTTATGCCACCATGCCTATAAAATCTTCGGCGAAAGCAGGCATGACACATGATTTCGAGCCTTATCATGCCTACAGTTCCTGAAAATTAAAAGCAGGTGGAGTCCTTCCACCTGCTTCGATATTATGAATGTGTTTGCGGAGTCAAATCCCAGCGCCGCAGGCCCGGAAATTTTCTCCGTGCTCCGTGGAAGAAGAGTGTCAGCGACGGATGTATGCGCCGCCTTCCTGGGCGACGACTTCGGAAGCAATCTGGTTAGCGAAGCGCATGGTGTCGCCCTCGGACCAGCCGAGTGTGAGGCCAGTGAGGACCGCGCCGCAGTGCGAGTCGCCGGCACCGATGGTATCGACGACGGTCGATGGCACGGATGGTGCAGTGTGCACGGAGCCATCCGCAGAGATCCAGAGTACGCCGTCGGCACCGCATGTTACGATGACCATGTTTCCGGTCTTCGCGTGCAGCGCCTGCGCCGCGGCGAGAACAGGATTCCCGCTGTCACTTATCCCAGCGAGGGACTGCGCTTCCTGCTCGTTCAGGTGGAGGATCGGATGCAGCGCGAGGATGCGGTCCGTACGATTCGCGTCGACCTCGATGCCGCGCGGGCCCGGTGCATACACGACGGTGCCGGCGATGTCCGGATGCTCCTCGAGCCAGGCGACGAGCTCACCGCCGGTCGTTTCCTCGACCTCGAGTCCGCAGATGTAGGTATAGTCGAAGCGCTCGCCCGCGAAGGCGTCCATGTACTCTGCATGGAAGCTGTACTCAACGCCGTGGACGGAGAGGAAAGTACGCTCGCCGCTTCGCTCCACGAGACAGTAGCAGCAGCCATTTTCACTGTCCGGGACGGTGATCGGACCCCGGAAGCCAGCATTGCCGAGATGTGCGCGCACGAAGTCGCTGAACACGCCGTGGTCGCCGATTGGCGTCACGAAGCGAAGATCGACATCATAGGCCTTCGGCACCTGCGCCACGTTGAATGCGCAGCCGCCCATCGCGAAGCGCTGCACCGGATGCATGTCCTCGCCGGTTGTCGGCAGGTGGTCGAGTCGGAGAATCACATCCACACAGGTGGAGCCGATGATGAGAAGTCGTTTCATAATATTCCTCCATGATTTCAGAGTGGTCGTCCGCGACATCGTCACTGTGCTTGTGGGATCAAACGCGCCGAGGTTAAGTGCTGTTGCGGTACCGTGACCTTTTTATCTGCTGGTATTTTCAGCCAACGTTTACTATACTACTTCACATGAGGGAGTTCTCGCAATACGGAGTTTTATACCTGCCATGACATTAGAATATTTGCGAAGTTATACAATAGGGGCATTTTTTGAAAGAGTGACATTAAGTCGATTTCATAAAAGTCTGGATTTGAAAAGACATGACATTATATATTTCACAGATTTCGGCATTTCGGAGATGATGACATTAACTTTATGGAGCAGATTTTCACAATGCACTTATATTTCCCTTACTTGACATTATCTGACCTAATGTCACTAGAAGCTGAAACAGGCAGTTTGTTACAAAACTCAAAATATCTAATGTCATCAGTGGCACCAAACAGTGAATTGCGAAAAAAATGCGCGACATTCAAAGTAAATCTAATGTCATACGTTAAGAAAGCCATGATATTGCGAAAACATGGAACCGAGAGCATCCCGGGAGATCGGGCGCGCGGGCTATACAGAATACACAGGAGAGCAGGCAAGATTTTGCAGATCGGCGCGGCACGTGGTCTGTGCGAAAACGCGCTCGAGATTATGGGGCGGTGAGTGTGCGCACTATATGCCGTATGAAGGAGGCAGTAATCATGGAAATAGAGAAGAACAGCATCAACCAGAAAGAAAAGAAAAACATCTACGAAGAATTTTCGGCGGAGGCGTCGGCGATGCAGCCGCGTTCGGTGGCGCTGCGGCGTGACCTTCACCGGCATCCGGAGACGGGGTGGCTCGAGATGCGGACGACGGCGATCATCGTGCGGCGGCTCCGCACGCTCGGCTATCAGGTGCTGACGGGGCGCGAGGTCTGCCTGGAGTCCGCACGGCTCGGGCTTCCGGACGCGGACATCATGGCGGCACACGCAGAGGCGGTGCTGCAGCAGGGCGTGACGGAAGAGGAGTTGACGCCGGATCTCCGCGAGGGCTTCACCGGCGCGATCGCCATCCTCGACTGCGGCCCGGGCCCGGTGGTGGCGCTTCGCTTCGACATCGACGCGCTCGGCATGGTCGAGTGCCCGGAGGCGACGCATCGGCCGACCCGCGAGGGCTTCGCCAGTGTCAATGCTGGTATGATGCACGCGTGTGGCCATGACGCGCATGCGACGATCGGCCTCGGTGTGGCCGAGCTTCTCATGAAGCATCGCGACGCACTTCATGGCACGATCAAGCTGATTTTCCAGCCGGGCGAGGAGGGCGGCCGCGGCGCGGCGGCCATCGTGGCCCACGGACACCTCGACGACGTCGACTACCTCATCGGAAATCACATCGCGCCGACCGGTGCGCTCGACGACGGCGACATCACGCCGGGCACCTACGGCTCCCTCGCGAACACGAAGTACGACGTCTACTACAGCGGCACCGCGGCGCACGCGGGCGGCTTCCCGGAACGCGGACGAAACGCGCTCCTCGCGGCGGCCCAGGCGAGCCTCGGACTCTACGCGATCCCGCGCCACTCCGCCGGCATTACCCGCGTCAACGTTGGGACGCTCCACGCAGGCACGGGGCGCAACGTCATCCCGGACCGCGCGAAGATGGAGATCGAGGTGCGCGGCGAGACGACGGAGATCAATGAATACATGATGCAGCAGGCGGAGCAGATCTGTCAGGGCGCCGCCACGATGCATGGCTGCCGCTGCGAGATGAAGATCGAAGGCCGCGGCGAGTCACAGCACAGTGACGAGGCCCTCTGGCAGCGCATCGCGACGCTCGTGCAGACGGCACTCCCGCAGTACCGCGTGAGCTCCACCCCGAACGCGCAGAACTGGGGCTCCGAAGACATCTCTCTCATGATGAACCGCGTCCAGAGCCACGGCGGTCAGGCGACCTACATGCGCACCATGACCGACATGGCGAGTGAGCAGCACACCGTCCGCTTCGATTTCGACGAGCAGGTGCTCGCGCTCGGCATCACCCTGTTCAGCGCAATCGTCTACGATCTCGCCGGTCGTGCGTGACGCCGCGGCATTTGCCTGCGGCCAATGCCTCTGCCGCTCATCCGATGGCGCGCCGGATCGAGTTCGACCGGCGGAAGACATGAATGCGAAAAAAGAAAGGCTTCTTACGATATGAAAACACTGATTAAACATGTGACCATCCTGACGATGGATGACGCCGATCGCGTACTTCGCGACGGCTGGCTCCTCATCGACGGCGAGAAGATCGCTGCGCTCGGTGAAGAAGAGCAGAAGCAGGCGGAGTCCTCGCTCGACGATCGTACGGTAGCTTCAGCGCAGACCAACGCCGCTGCCCAGCCGATCGAGAACCTGCAGCAGGCGACAGCGGCGGCGGACGAGGTGATCGACGGTCGGGGCGGCATCCTGCTGCCGGGCTTCGTGAACACGCACTGCCATGTGTCGATGGTGCCGTTCCGTTCGATGGGCGACGACTGCCCGGACCGACTGCGCCGCTTCCTGTTCCCGCTGGAGCTCGAGGCGATGACACCGGAACTCGTCTACTGGGGCGCGCTCTACGGCATCGCCGAGATGTTCCTTTCGGGCACCACGACCTTCCTCGATATGTACTACTTCGAGGACCGCGTCGCGGAGGCCTGCGAGCAGGCCGGCATCCGCGGCTACCTCGGCGAGACCCTGATCGGACAGAAAACCTGCGACAGTCCGAACGAAGCGTATGGTGGCTTCGCCTATCAGAAGGATTTCTTCGCGGAGTATCATGGGGCGCGGCATCCGCGCATCCATCCGATCATCGCACCGCATGGCACGACGACCCTGTCACCGGAGAAGCTCCGTGAGGCGCATGATCTCGCGGTGCAGTACGACACGATCTTCACCCTGCACGCCTCCGAGATGGACTACGAAATGGAGCATTTCCGCGCGATGGGCATGACCCCGACCGCCTTCCTCGATTCGATCGGCGCGCTGGATACGCATACGCTCGCGGCGCACTGCATCCACATGACCGAAGAGGATCTGCAGCTTATGAAGAGCCGCGGTGCCGGCATCGCCCACTGCATCTGCAGCAACACGAAGGCTGGAAAGGGCGTGGCCCCGATGGAGCGGGCACGTCAGCTCGACATCAGCTTCGGCCTCGGCACGGACGGCCCGTCCTCCGGCAACACACTCTCGATGTTTGATCAGATGCGGATGCTCCCGAATGCCCAGAAGACAGCGAACCATGACCGCTCGCTCTTCCCGGCCCGGACCATCGTCCGCGCGGCGACCCGTGGCGGGGCCGAGGTCCTGCATGGCACGGATAGAATTCGGAAAAACGGTAACGCCGCAGGGGCTGGGGCGATGCATGACACAGAGTACGGTTACCTCGCCCCGGGGATGGCCGCCGACCTAACGCTCGTATCGACGGACGCCGCCCACATGTTCCCGGTATACAACCCGTTCTCAGCATTGGCCTACGCCGCGAACGCGGCCG
>ERZ1034980.533-NODE-533-length-27396-cov-12.095717_pt1 | contig 27396 bp, 24 predicted proteins | sample MGYA00520622_ERZ1034980 | MGnify/ENA primary metagenome ERZ1034980 (study PRJEB33766, sample SAMN09781791) | gut metagenome | biome: gut microbiome | host: Homo sapiens | place: Madagascar | study: EMG produced TPA metagenomics assembly of the PRJNA485056 data...
GCGAAGGCGGTCTGCATCTCGATGATGGAGACGGCTTTGAGGGTGTCTGACAGCAAGGTGCCGGGCGAGAATCTTTCACGAATATTATCGAGCGCGAAATCGCTGCTCAGCCTTCCTGCGACACCGCTTCCGGGGGTGGCGCGGACGCTTGACGCTCTGGACAAGACCGGTCGTTACCGCTTGATACTGATGACAAAAGGGGATATGCTGGATCAGCAGAACAAAATCAAACGCTCTGGGCTTGACAAATACTTCTACCGGGTTATCGTCGTCACCAAAAAGGGAATCAAGGAATATCTTGACATCTGCAATGTGGAGCAGGTCGCACCGTCACAGATCGCTGTGGTCGGTAACTCCTTCAAGTCCGACATCCAGCCGATAATCGAGATCGGGGGCTACGGCATACATATTCCTTTCCACACTATGTGGAGGCACGAGGTGACGGAGGAGTTTGAGCATCCGAACATCACCCGCCTTGACTCTTTTGAGGAACTTACTAAGATGTTCATTGACAATGAATAAGAATCAACCGGACAGAATTTTGGTGCGTGGCGCGAGGGTGCACAACCTGAAGAATGTGGATGTGGACATTCCGCTGGGGAAGATCGTAGGGATCGCCGGGGTGTCCGGGTCCGGGAAGTCCTCGCTGGCGCTTGGGGTGCTATATTCAGAAGGATCAAGACGTTACCTTGAGTCTCTTTCGACTTACACAAGAAGGAGGATGACACAGGCGGCGAAGGCTGACGTGGACGAGGTCCTTTATGTCCCTGCGGCTCTCGCGCTTCATCAAAGACCGGGGATTCCGGGCATACGCAGCACTTTCGGTACAGGCACGGAACTTCTTAACAGCCTTAGGCTTATGTTCTCAAGGCTGGCGAGTCACAGATGTCCGAACGGTCACTATGTCGAGCCATCTTTGCTGGTGGCGGCTGGAAAGGAGCTTGTCTGCCCTGCGTGCGGAGAGCATTTCTACGCTCCATCGGCTGAGGAACTGTCGTTCAACAGCCAAGGAGCGTGCCGTAAATGCGACGGAACCGGAACAGTACGAACTGTGGATGAATCCACGCTTGTCCCGGACGAGAACCTCACGATTGACGAAGGGGCTGTGGCTCCTTGGAACACGCTGATGTGGTCTCTGATGAAAGATGTCTGCCGAGCGATGGGGGTGCGCACAGATGTCCCGTTCAAGGATCTGACTGACAAGGAAAAAGACATCGTCCTTCACGGTCCGGCGGAGAAAAAACACATTCTCTACAAGGCGAAGAACTCCAATGACGCCGCCGAACTGGATTTCACATTCTATAACGCGACCTACACGGTGGAGAACGCACTTGCCAAGGTCAAGGACGAGAAGGGAATGAAGCGTGTGGAGAAGTTCCTGAGGCTTGACGTTTGCCCGGACTGCGGAGGCACAAGGCTTTCCGATGCGGCAAGGGCACCAAGGCTTAGAGGAATATCATTGGCTGAGGCCTGCACGATGACCCTAACCGAGATTGTGGAATGGGTCAAAGGCGTTCCGGCTTCGCTTCCGGAGGAGATGAGGCCCATGGCCGAAAGCATCTGCGAGTCCTTTCTCGACACCGCCGAACGCCTGATGGATTTGGGAATAGGCTATCTGTCACTGGACCGCTCAGCGGCTACTCTATCGACCGGAGAACGTCAGAGAATGCAGCTGGCCAGAGCCGTAAGAAATCGAACAACGGGAGTCCTGTATGTTCTCGATGAACCTTCAATCGGTCTGCATCCATCGAATATTATCGGACTCTGCGGCGTGATGGAGGACCTGATAGCGGATGGAAACTCTGTCATTCTGGTGGATCACGACACGCAGATCCTCACGAAATCCGACTGGATAATCGAGATGGGGCCCGGTGCCGGCTCAAGCGGCGGTACAGTGATAGCTCAGGGCACGATAGGCGACATCGAGGCCAATGAATATTCAAGGATAGGCCCTTTCCTGTCGGGCAAAGATTCTCTTAATGTAAGAAGTCAGATAAAAGACTCTGACATATTCATTGATGGCAAGATAACGATGACAACTGATGCTATCCACACGGTCAAGCCGCTGAAGGTGGAGATCCCGAAAGGGAGGCTGACGGTTGTCACAGGTGTATCCGGCTCCGGCAAGACCACGATGGTGCTTGAAAGCCTGATCCCTGCGCTTCAATCTAAGGTTTCAGGTCGTCAACTGCCACGGCACGTGAAGTCTATAGACGCTGAAGGAATACGTCAGGTGAAACTCATAGATGCTTCACCGATAGGCATTAACGTTCGCTCTACGGTGGCGACTTATGCCAACGTGCACGATGAGTTAAGGAAAGTCTTCGCCAAGACTCCGGACGCGAAAAAGCACGGCTACAAGGACGGGGATTTCTCCTACAATACCGGCAAGCTCCGTTGCCCGACCTGTGACGGCACGGGTGTGATAAGCCTTGACGTGCAGTTCCTTCCGGATGTGGACATTCCGTGCCCCGACTGCCGTGGGTCAAGATATTCAAAAGCGGCGGGAAGCATCCGGAGGGAGAATGCGGCAGGAGAGTTCCATTCGCTTCCAGAGCTGATGGATATGGACATCAATTCCGCCCTTGACGCTTGCGCTGATTTGAAACTCATCAGTCAGCGTCTCAGAGTCCTGCGTGATCTCGGACTTGGCTATCTGACATTGGGAGAAGAGACCCCGAGCCTGTCCGGAGGTGAGGCCCAGCGACTTAAACTGGCCAGCGAGATGGGCAGGGGACAGAGCGACTCTGTCTTTGTGTTCGACGAACCGACCATAGGCCTTCACCCGTCCGATGTCCTGACGCTACTGAAAGTGTTCCAGAGCCTTATCGATCACGGAGCCACCGTCATAGTCATCGAGCACGATCTGGATGTCATCCGCAACGCCGACTACATCATCGACATGGGTCCAGGAGGTGGTGCCGAAGGTGGCCGTATTGTCGCGACCGGTAGCCCGGATCAAATCCGTGAGGCAAAGGACAGCGCCACCGGCAGATTCATTTAAAAGATCAAACTGGAAATAATGCTGGCCACGATTGTGGACACTGCCACACTGACCAGTCCCGGCATCATAAAGCTGTGGTTCAGAAGATATTTCCCGATCACGGTCGTTCCGCTGCGGTCGAAGTTGACCGTAGCGATGTCCGAAGGATAGTTCGGTATGAAGAAATAGCCATAGACGCTTGGCAGTACACCCAAAAGCACAGGTTCCGGGATGCCCAATGAATATGCCAGCGGCAGCATCGCCACGACCACCGCACCTTGTGAATTGATCAGAACCGAACCGGCTACAGCCTTTTTCGGTGAAGCCTTGCTGACTATGACCATCAGCGCGGCGGCTGTAAGCATCACAATCTGAATGACTATATTCATTTTCAACCGGCTGCTGTCCTCGTAGGAAGGGAGCAACCTTTGGCATGACGCGAACAGCACGATGACGGCGATTGAGGCAAGGAATATATAGACCGCGCGTTTCGCTGACGCGGAGATTTCCTTTCCGAGGGATGTCGCTGTGCTACCGTACATATATTCATACATCTCCGGGTCTTTCAGCCTTGCCTGGAACGCAGGGTCCTTGCCAAGGTCCAAGCCTCTTTTATAGGAGCATGCGCTTGCGGCGAGGCCTGTTCCGGAAATCGCTCCCAATGCCAGGCTTCCGTACCGTGAGCCGACATAAAGTGCCAGAAGCACTATCATCAACTGTATCAAAAACATAATAGTGAATTTTTCTCAATGTTTAGATTTTGCAAAACTACGGCAATATTTTGAATATTTATGCTGAGGTTTTACTTATTTTTCATATATTGCGAATGATTTTAATGACACATAATTAGAACCGATTCTACCTGCTGATGATTGAAAAGCACACTCATTATGCATTAACGCTCGCCGGTGTTTTATTGATGCATGTTGTTCCCGCCATTTGCGGAGACGGTGTCACGCATCCGGCATGTTTGTCTGAATGCCTTGAAACAAAGGATATTAAAGTGACTTTGGTCCAGAAAAGACAGAATTATTGTTCTGACCATAAGACGCGTGACACAGACATCCGCTCTCCGAAATCGGTGACCATCCATCCTGATGGCTCTAAGTTCTACGTCAATTCTCTGGAGGGCATGAGGACTGTTGTCTTTGAGGTTCCTACCGGAAAGAAAATCAAAACTGTCCAACATCGGTTTGATGGTTCGGACAAGGAGTTGTGGGCTGATGAAAGCGGCTATTACACATTCAAGGACAAGCGCAGGAATCCTCGGACATTCTCGGGGAAACCAGTCGAATCGGCTTTCTCCCACAAAGGTAAATATTTGTGGATAACCTATTACCGAAGAAGTTACGACATCAATGCGCAAGAACCTTCCGCTGTCGCCGTCTTGGACACGGAAAGGGACACGATTATCCGGATGTTCGAGACTGGGCCGCTCCCTAAGATGATCGCCGTGTCTGATGACGGAACGAGATTGGCGGTCACTCATTGGGGAGACAACACGGTCGGTGTCATGGACATCTCAAGTGACAGGCCTGAGGATTGGCATTACATCTCCAACTATGTGATCGGTAGTAAATTATCCCTTGATTATAGCAGGACAGAGCCGGTCAACAGGGACAATGGCAGCGGGCACTGCCTGAGGGGAACCCTGTTCACACCTGACAACAGGTATCTTCTGGTCGGTTGTATGGGCGGTGCCGGTGGAATCGCCGTGATAGATCTTGAGGCTTCTTCGTATCTGGGGAGGATTGTAGGCTTGAAGCCGAACGTCAGGCATTTAATTTGCAAGAATGGCTACCTTTATGCAAGCATCAACACCGCAGGCTATGTCCAAAGGGCAGAAATGACAAGTGTCTATTCGGCCATAGCTGAACTTGATGGGAAAAGGGAAACCGCCAGAATCAACGGTTGGGAAAGCTGCAAGGTATTTCCGGGCGCGAGAACGATAGTAGCTTCGCCAGACGGACGGTTCATCTTCGCGGCATGCAATTTTTCCAGCAGAATCGCTGTCGTGGAGACAAAGACCATGTCCATGATCGGATCCGTCCGCGCGGATTCGTATCCTGTCGGGTTGGCGATAACGCGGGACGGGCACTATCTTTTCTCGACCTCCCAGGGCAACAGCAGTGGCGGTGGCAATGCTGTGGACATATACAGAATTGAATATAAATGAGAAACGCAATAAGAACAGTGCTTGTGGCGATCGCCGTTATGATCTCGGTCGCGGCCAATGCCCATAACGTCATGTCCGAGGTCGAGGATTCGATCACGGTGTCAACTGAAAAACTGGCGGACATCCTCGTGGAGGAAGGAATGAAGATGATTGGCACACCATACCGCTATGGCGGCAGCGGACCGAGGGCCTTCGATTGTACTGGATTCACAAAGTATTTGTACAAGAAGTTCGGCTATGACCTGGAGCGTTCTTCCGTAGGCCAATCAAAGCAAGGAAGGGAAGTGAGCGGCTCGTGGTCCAACTTTCAAAAAGGAGATCTGGTAGTGTTCGCGGCGCGACGCAACGCCAGAAGGGTCGGCCACATCGGGATATTCATAGAGCTTGACAGTTCGGGCAGGGATTTCACTTTCATCCATGCGGCGGTGAAAGGTGGGATTCAGATCTCGCACATCACTGAGAAATATTACTCATCCAGGTTCCTTGGAGCGAGAAGAATCCTTCCTGATTTTGTAAGCCATAAAGATGAGAAGGTGGTGGAAGCCTTGCCTGAAAACACGGTCATTGATGTCAGGGACACCTTGCGGCTGCAGGAAGGTGACATGCGTGTCCTGCTTATGGCGGACGGGCGTTGGATGGTCATCGGGGACGATGGATCTCTGAACGTCCCTAAGGACACAGCCAGCATTGTCCTCTCTCCGTCCGGCACTTGGTCAGCGATCAAGCATGTGTCGCATCGCATTCCGTCCAGGACGGATCCTCCTCGGCAGGCGTTGGTGGAGAATTACACACCTGCTCCGGAGGCGAAATACCACACAATCAAGTCCGGCGACACTCTTTCGTCAATCGCGTTAAGGTACAAGACCTCGGTCTCTGCGTTATGCAGGCTCAACGGGATGTCAGTGAACACCACACTTCGCATTGGGAAGAGGATACGGGTTAAATAACAATTGAAAGATGAGAAGATTTCTCTCCTTGCTTCTGTTTGTGACGTTTTCTGTCAGCCTCATGGCCCAGAACGGAAAGAACGTCACGGTGAAATGGCTTAAAGACAATTACACAAAAAGAGAGGTGATGATCCCGATGCGGGATGGGGTCAGACTCTACACCGCTGTCTATGAACCTGTCTCGGCGGTCGATGCCAAACCAGTGATGCTTGTCCGCACTCCCTATTCGCTCAAACCTTACGGATTTGAGGCGGGGGAGGAACCTCTGCCAGGCAAACAGACATATTCATCCGGCATCTGGGATGACTTGCTCAACTACGCCGCGGATGGCTATGTTATTGTCTTGCAGAACGTCCGTGGCACCTTCCTGAGTGAAGGAGATTTCGAGAACATCCGTCCGCATCTTGGCGGCATGGCTGGAGGTACGGCGAAAGGGTGCATTGTTGACGAAGCCACGGACACTTACGACACCGTGGAATGGATCCTCACAAACACCCGCTGCAACGGCAATGTCGGAGTGAAAGGAACCTCGTATCCTGGCTTTTACGCCACGATGGCTGCCCTTTCCCGCCATCCCGCGATCAAGGCTGTCTCGCCGCAAGCACCTGTCACCGATTGGTTTATGGGAGATGACGCGCATCACAACGGGGCTCTTTGCCTTGCGGACTGCTATAGATTCGGCTCGTCGATGTACAGAACGCGGAAAGCACCTTCGACTAAAGGCCTGTCTAAATTGGTGAATATCGACACCGATCTCTATGAATATTTCCTTGGCAGGCCGATGGCCGACCTTTCGGCGTACTTCGGCGACACCTTGGCGTTCTGGAACAGCATGGTTTCACATCCGGATTACGACAGATTCTGGAAAGACCGGAATCCCGGCCGGCATCTGAAGGACATCAAGCCTGCGGTTCTTGTCACCGGTGGTTTCTACGATGCCGAGGACTGCTACGGCGCGTTCGAGACCTACAACGAGATCCGCGGATTGTCTCCGGAATGCAACCTTTATCTGGCCGTGGGGCCGTGGTACCACGGGGGATGGAAGAACCGCAAGGCGAATCACCTTTCCGGAGCGTGGTTCGGAGAGGCGTCCGGGGAATATTACTTGGATGATATTGAGTACCCTTTCTTTACATATTACCTTGAAGGAAAAGGGAATATGCCTGCGAGGGTGAATATTCTACCATCCGGTGAGACTCTGAAATCAAAAATGGAAGGTGTACCATCTTCGACACTTTGGAAGACATATTCCTCATGGCCTCCGTCAGACGCGGAGCCTATCAGAATATTCTTTTCAGGTGCTGATTCCTTGAATATGTCAGGATTGCCTGACGTGCTGGCTTTCAGGACATTCACGTCAGATCCAACGAACCCTGTCCCGTATATGGATGTAAAATCCAATGGGCGTGACCGCGCCTACATGACGGCCGATCAGAGTTTCGCGTCAGCACGGGAGGATGTCCTTACATATTCAGGAAATGTACTTTCAGACACGTTGCATCTTGCAGGTCCGGTAAAGGCGCACATGGAATTGAGGCTCGACCTGCCGGACGTGGCATATCCAAAGAATATGGATGCGGACATTGTCGTCAAGTTGATTGATGTCCGCCCCGATGGTTATCAGATGCTTGTCAGAGGTGATGTGATGCCGCTCCGTTACCGTGACGGATTCAGCAAGGCAAAGGCTGTTAAGGCAGGAAAAGTCGTCAGCGTGGACTTCACGATGTGCGATATAGATCATTACTTCCTTCCAGGCCATTCTTTGATGATACAGATTCAGGGAAGCTGGTTTCCGCTCATCGCAATGAACCCTCAGACCTTTGTCCGGAACCCGTTCACGGCCACCGCGAAAGACTACAGGCCCATTAATGTCTCTATTTCCTCTCATTCTTTTCTAGAGTGCGGTAAAGTCAATGCTTGCAGTCAATAAAACAAATATGTTTATTCGTATAACAAAAATGTTTACCACTTGATATGCTGCCTGATTCCACATTTGACCTATTGGAAAGCATCGCGAAGAAGCATGGCGATGGCGATTTCAGTTCCACAACAGAATCCGAGCGGAAAGTACTCGAACAAATCAACGCGGCCATTGCGGACGGCGACATCGAACTGTACCCTATGAAGGCTCTGCTGGCTGCAAGCAATGATTGGAACACCGGCCTGATCACCCGTATGGGACTATACAAGAATATCCTTCTGGAAGGGATCGAATGTGGTGCCCTCGTCCCAGGGAATGAATATGCCTGGGAATGGATAGGCTCCGCCGCGACGAACAACGACCCCGAAGAGTTTATCGATGACAAAACCCTCTATTACGACCTCCTCTCCACCGCCGCCGAATCCGGCCTCACACTCGCCCAAGACATCCTGAACCGCATCTGGGAGCCGGAGAACATCATCGAGGAGGATTGACGCTGTTCCTCCTCGAATCTTCATATATTTTTTCACATTAGAAGATAGAACAGACTCCTTTCGTCCATCAATATAAGTGACGATCCGAAAGGATAGGAATGGACGAAACTCTGACACAAGAATTTTCCGAGTGCTGCTTTGCGTGATTGAAAAGAATTTCCTAACTTTGCGTCGCTGGAGTAATCCAGCATAAATACGGAATGTGCGATCACGCGGCCCTCAATTGAAAATCTGACAGTTTTCTAACGAATAAGGGACTCACGAACAGCACTCTTTTCTTGTGTATCAGCACCTGCCCGCACAGGCACGCCCTTTTGGCGCACAGCCACCGCACGGCAGACACCAATACACAGTGTGGAGTTCCATTCGTTCTTCTTATTCGGGTTTTGTCAGAACCTTCAATTGAAAGAATGTGGAGTTCCACACTTTCGTTGTTGGTTGAAGTGAAAGTAACTGATGACAATACTTTTTAACAGTTGTACCCGACACGGAATAAGGGTGTGATGCATGAAAAAGACCAATTGCTTGATTCTCTGCTTAATCCTGCTATGCAATTTTGCAGGTGCCCAAATTTCCGGTAACATCGCGAACCACGACAAACAGATTGACTCCGAGAATATTTCATACATGACTGATCCGTCATGTGCGTATTGTAGCGACAACTACATGCGGACAGGTAAGACTGTCGAGATCTACACGGAATCCGGACATCACAAAGGTACCTACTCTGTCTGGTTAAGCAAAGGTGACAAGTATATAAAATTCAACGATGAATGGATACGGATTGAAGGGAAAAGCCGGTTTTTATACCATGGCAACGCCTATGTGATCAAAAAAAACTCATAATTCAGTCCGACACTGATAGATCAAGTCTTCGTCAAACATCTAACTACATGACAATCCAAATGGAAGAAACGAATATGCAAAAAATCCAGAGTGCTGTTTTGAGTGAACCAAAGTTTTTGTTAACTTTGCGTGGTCGGAGTGATTCGGCGTAAAATACGAAATGTGCGATCACGCGGTTCTCAATTGAAAATCTGACAGTTTTCCAACGAATAAGGAACCCACGAACAGCACTCTTTTCTTGTGTATCAACCCATGCTGCAGCGGCACGCCTTTTGGCACCGCATCCCACAAGCGACTCGTGTCATACATAGGTGTGGAGTTCCATTCGTTCTTCTTATTCGGGTTTTGTCAGAACCTTCAATTGAAAGAACGTGGAACTCCACACTTTCGTTGTGTATTGTATATTGATAAATGAAAATAAACTATATAAAAATTTAATAGCCATGGCAGATAAAACTTATGTACCAGGTGTCGATGAGAATTACACATCAAATGCACCTGACAGCCCCGATGTTTCGGAAAGAAGAAGTCAGAATCATGGTAATGGAACATTCATTCCATTCGAAGACGGCGACCCGAAAGCTAAAATCGGGAACAGAACAATCGGTAACATAAAAGATAAGCCGGTGCTTGGATTCCTTTATTCGATCTCCCGAAGCGCTTTCGGAGAGTTTTGGCCGGTTTATTTGGGCTCAAACACCATCGGGCGCAATGACGGTGCTGATGTCGTTCTTAGTGAGGGAACTGTGTCCGGCGAACACGCCACTCTGATAGTCCATCAAGAAGATGACGGTGAGGTGTATGCCGGCATCAAGGATAATGGTTCGACCCATGGTGTCAAAGTCAATGGAAAGAGCGCGCATTTCGATGTTGTCGGATGCAACAACATGGACATCATTACGATTGGTAAAAGTTACGAGCTGCTGTTCATACTGTTGGACGCAAAATCTCTTGGATTAAAAAAGGCTGATAATTTTGTTGAGGTGAAGCAGGCGGCCACTCGTCGTGTTGACCGTCGCATCATCACAAATGGGCCTTCAGGAACTCCTTTCAATCAAAGCGGCGCGACTAATCCATCATATAACAGCCGACTCGCGAACCCTTCCAGCAGTGAAAGAACACATGCTCTTGATGGTTCTCCAGAACCATTTGGCGGTGGTACTAAAACTCGTTAAACATTCAATCGGCAAAAATAATGAGACTTCAAGGAGACTCAGAGAAACAAAGGCATCTATATTATGAGTTTGACCGGACCGAAGAACCAATCGGCCGCGGTGGGACTGGTGTAGTCTATCGTGGCCGCATGGTAGATGAGAATACCGGCGCTTTCCGCGATGTTGCCATCAAGGAAATCCTGCCTGAGGGTGACGCAGCCACTAGGGATCAGGTTCTCGAACGGGCTGTTCGTGAGGCCTCAATCCAAATCCGTAACGACAATCTCGTGGAAATGCTTGGCTTTGTCAAAACGGAGGAAGTAATGCTCGGCACCCATAAGAACCGTTACTATATCATCAGTGAATTCCTTGATGGTGTGACTCTGGACAAAGTCCTTGAAGGGATATATACCGACTATCGCGGGAACGAAATACACTACGCGAAGGATCTTGCTGAAAGATACGCGTCAAACAGGGAGGAAACGTCCACATATATTATTAAGAATATAATCTCCGCGTTAGTCGCTCTTCACGACAATGGATACCTTCATCGTGACATTGATCCATCCAATGTGATGATCACATCAGACGAAAAGATCAAACTGATAGATTTCGGTATCGCAAAAAAGCAGGATTCCCTTACAGCAAATGACGATATGCAGTCCGAAGAGGGAACCTTTGTAGGCAAGGTTGAATATGCGGCCCCGGAACTGGTGTCCGGTAAGTTGTCCGCGCAGGATTTCACAACGGATATATATGCCATTGGAGTGTTGTTCTATCGGCTGTTGACCGGTCATCTTCCATTTGAAGGCAACAGATTCGACATAATTAAGGGACAACTTAACAGGAAACCAAATCTTGGTGAGATTCAGTCAGCCAAATACCGGACAATCGTCGGTAAGGCCATGTCAAAGCAGCAGGAGAAGCGTTATGCCTCCGCCTCAATGATGCGTGCCGCCATCGATGGAACTGACACAACTCCTTCCTGGATAAAGTATGCGATAGGTGGCACTGGTATTCTCCTCGTGTCGGTCATTGCTTTGGTTTTGGTGAGGGTTGAATCTTGGGATAACAAAGAAGGGGAAGGTGATAATAGAGCGGTAAAGAATGAGATGATACACTCTACCACCATGGATAATACAATAGGCGGCGATAAATCCAGTACCTCGCCGACAGATAATTCTTCTTCAAGTGTTCAAGAAATCCTTGACAAGCCGATGTCCTCTATCTGGCAAATGCTGGAAGATAATCCATATCATCCGGTCGCCCTTTACAAGGCGTCAATTAATTGTGAGAAGCATATTCCTGATTCAGAGGCCATTAAATTCTGGAATTCCGACTCAGTCCAAAACGAAGTTAAGAAATACCTTTCGGTCGGCAGACCGGAGATTTCAAGCAAGAGACTGGCTTATGTCCTCTCATGTATGGCATATTCCCATTTGAATGATTCAGAATGGCTTGATACGGATTTCAGGACGAAACTTAAGGAAAGGGTTAAAAAACTTCAGGAAGAATATTCTAAACTGTATGTTCTTCCGGAAGGAATTTGATCATCATAACACCTAACAGATAACGTTGCCCTATGCAAGAAGATATGATACCGGTCCGGCTATTCGATGGCGATCCGAATATCTACATCTCGGTTTTTAACCGAGTGTGGAAATGGTATTACTATAATCCGGATAATGCGTCGTTAGGAGAAGGAGCCATGGGTAAAGTATTCATAGGTTACGACTATGATACAAACCAGAAAGTGGCCATCAAACAGTTGTTCGACAAATATGCCAATGTCAAATCCGTAAGGGACAGGTCTCGTCTGGAGGCCTCATTGACGTACACGCATCCTAATATCGTGGAGATGCTGGGAAGTTGCATGTACGAAGACGAAGATGGCTATTGGCATGTCTGGATACTCAGTAATTATGTTGACGGTGTCAATATAGACAAATACGTGCGAGGTCTCGGAAATGATGCGGACAAAGTCCAGATTGTCACATCGCTTGTCGGTGATGTCTTGAACGCTCTCGATTACCTCCATTCCAAAGGAGTTATCCACAGGGACATCAAACCGTCCAACATAATGGTTGACAAAACCGGCCATGTGAAATTGATGGATCTTGGCATCGCACGTGTGACCAGTGCCAATTCCTACACAAGCACCGGTTTTGTCGGGACTCCTCTTTACGCGTCCCCTGAACAGATCATGAGAGATAAGATGTTGGTTCAAGCCACACCGGCAAGTGACATCTATTCCCTTGGAATGACTTTGTATGTCCTTCTGAATGGGGAACATCCATTCGATGCCGACACGGAAGCCCAGATTCTTGTCAATCAGGTGACAAAGAAATTGCCTATGGCAAAATCCCTTGAGAAGAAGTATCGAAAACTTATGGATGTTATCTGGAAGGCCACCGACAAGGACCCCGATAAGCGTTTTCAAAAAGCGTTGGATTTCAAGTATGCCATTGAAAAGGCCATGGAGCCGGTCATGATACCGTGGTGGTACTTTGTGTTGGGAGTACTGGTAATCGGGCTTATCATAGGCATAATCATACTAATCGTAATTTAATAACATCATGGCAAACGATATAGAGACATACGGAGCGGATAATCCTTTATTCTTGAACAACGTCGTAAGCTGCATAGGAGGACGTGAAGAGAACCAAGACTCATGCAGCATTTCAGAGACACGCCGAGGTCTTCTGGTTATTGTGTGCGATGGAATGGGAGGCATGACGGGCGGAGCTATCGCATCAGCGGAAGCCGTAAAGGTCATAAGGGATTATGTGTCCAAACCTGTGAGTGAAGACGACATCGAAGATGACAACAAGAGCACTCTCATACAAGCGGTGTCATCGGCAAACGCGGCTTTGCTGGCTATTCAAGAGAACAATCCAGGTCTTAGGGGGATGGGGACAACGGTAACGGTATTGCTTATTAACGAAGAAAAGGCCACGGTCGCCTATGTGGGTGACAGTCGAATATACCAGATACGCAAGGGACGGAAAATCTTCCGGACCTTCGACCATTCCATGGTGTTCGAAATGGTCAAAAAGAAAATCATCACCGAGGAGCAGGCACGCCTTTCAGCGCAATCCAATATAATACTAAGAGCGGTAGGGCTGAAGCCGGATTTGGATGTTGACGCTTTCGATCTGCCGTACGACAAAGGGGATTTGTTCCTTTTGTGTACAGATGGAGTGTGGGGGACGATGTCGGAAAAAGATTTGATAAAGCGCGTATCGGAAAGGCAGCATCCCAAGGTCGTGACTGAGACTCTGGCCATGAACATCCATAATGATGCGCTGAGAGCCGGCGGGAAGCACGATAATCTTACGGCCGCTCTCGTCAAGACTACTAAAGATTCAAAACTAAGAAGCAAAATGGAAGATAAGATCAAAAAAGCATTCTGTGTGTGCCTGATCCTGCTGATTGTCAGTGTGGTGGCAAATGTTACATTTTGTTGCAAACTCAGACGTGTGACTAAAGAAGAAAAAACACCGATAGAAAAAATGGATGGTACTGTTGAGAATTTAGATAGTACTAAAAGTAACAGAGTGGCAAATCAAGGGTGACATAATAAAATTCAAAACATATGAAGAGTTATTCGATCGGCAGAGACGAGTCAAGCAATATCATCATAAACGACCCTACACAATTGGTGAGCAGACGTCATGCTATCCTGAATGTAAACGGGCGTAAGATGACTATTGTTGACAGCAGTTCCAACGGAACGTACATCAACGGAATCAGAATCACTCCCGGTGTTCCGGTACCTGTGACAAGAAAAGATGTGATTTCTTTCGCGCAGGTATCCGAGCTTGACTGGAGATGTATCCCCAACGAGTCAAGAAGAACCATGGGAATTATAGCAGCCACAATCGCAGCCATACTTATGGTCGGAGGCGGCACCTACTATTTCCTGTCTCGCGATAAGGAACAAAAAGAGACAAGACAGGAAAACGAGACAGTGGCATGGATGAAGATTGAAAAAAGGATCGATGTCATGAAAAAGGATGTTGATGACATTGTCGCCAACCATAAGATTGTCAAGGACACGCTAAATGTTCTCAAGAAATCATTGGAGATAAAGGATGTCACGGAAGCGAAGGCTTCTTCTACGGCGGAAGCGGTAAAACGAATTTTCTGGCAGGTGGAAGAGACTGTCAAAAATGTAAAACCGGATAGCCTGAAGAGGTCTCTTGATGTTGTCATTCAGAGTTATGGGGACAGAGTGTCGTCCACAGAGAGCCGTGTCGCGGAGTTGGAGACAAAAATTAAGAGTGACAAAGAAGCTTTGGAAAGCGCCCAAAAGCTGATCAAAGATGCCGCGGACACCATTCGCTCGTTAAAGACAAAGTCTAAGCCGCAGCCACAGAAGAAGCCGGATAAAAATAAGGAAGGCAACACCAAGGATGTCATTATTGTCGGAATGTAATTTTAAACCAAGTAATTCAGTAACGTTATGAGACTTATATCCATCGGAAAATCAACATCCTGCACAGTTTGCATACCAAATGATTACGTCAGTTCCTATCACGCAGAGATTCTCTTGCTTGACAATGGGGACATTTACTTGACTGACTGCGGAAGCAAGAACGGAACATTTCTCAACGGGAAGCGTATTTCGCCAAATGTCGATGTTCCCGTCCGCCGCGGAGACCGTATAGAATTTGACACGGTTCTGCTCAATTGGGGTGTCATTCCCCAGATTCCGCTTCCTGATCCATCCAAAGTCAAGGGCATTTACGGAGTGGGGAAGAATCAGCGAAACCGCTACACTCTTTCCGGTGACAGTGTGAGCCGGTATCATGCCACGTTCAAAGAGATGAAAAACGGGAAGTGGTTCATCCAGGACCATAGCAAAAACGGAACGTACATCAACGGAAACCGTATTCCATCCAATCAGGATGTTCCGATCAAGGCTTCAGACAGCATCGTTTGTGGTACTGTTCCTTGCCCTAATCCTGTTCCTGCTCCATCTGTTCCTAAATGGGTATGGTGGGTTGCCGGAGGGGTGGCTGCTGCAATTCTGGTCGTATTTGCATTGATACACGCTGTACCATCTACAAGTCACGATACTGACCCTTATAGGGCTATTGCACTTGTTCATTCTACATATTGCTACAAAGTCAAATTTGCCGATGATCCTTGGGGAGCATCACAGTCATGGTATTTAGGCAGATATGAACGCGGTGGTAAATATTATTATTATCTAACAGAATCATTAGATGATGTGTGGATGGAAGCAGCTCAAGGCACAGCTTTTTTCATATCGGACAAGGGGCTTCTACTCACCAATAAACATGTAACTAATAATATATATGCTGATGAACATTATAATGGAGGAACTTTATCTGCTAAACTGAAAAGCGGTGTCGAGCAAGCTCGTGAGGAATATATATACAACTCTCGGCTTTCAGATGAGAAAGCCATGCTTTGGTATAAATCATCTTTTTCATTAAGTGTTGAGCCGCTCTCGTTCCTAATTAGGTATCCCGGCAGGACTTATTCATCTGCTTCTGAAATGGATTGGGCACATTTGGTTAAAGAATCCGATGATCCAGAGGCCGACATTGCGGTGCTACGCCTTAATTCCGGTGATACCCCTAAAGACTGTGATTGGTTTGATTTGAGCAGGAGCATTGATATAAAAGATTTGAAATTGAATGATGAAAATTACTATACTCTTGGATTTCCGGCGGGAACCGGTTTGGCTACCGCTACAGATGATGAGAAGTATGAGCCGACTTCCTGTATTTTACATTTGAGCAGAACACCTGGAAAGTACATACTATACCTTCAGGGTGATAAAACAATCGGAGGTCAAAGCGGTTCTCCAGTCTATGATAAGAAACATCGCTTGATTGGCATTCTGTGGGGAGGATTTATAAAAACAGACAACACAAACGCCTGCCCTATTGTACATGCGAAAAAATTGCTGAACGATGTTATGGAACATGATAAGACAAATCAGTTATATAAGTCGAATAATGTATATTAGAATTCTTATAGCGACATTAATCCTATTGCTGCCAGTCTGTGCCTCCGCACAGATTGGCCATTGGAAGGTGGCACCGGAATACAGTAGCATCACGAAAATCAGCCCTGAACTATATCGGGTAGAGAAAAGTGGACTATATGGGTTGCTTGGCAAAGATGGCAGGACAATTGTTCCTTGCCAGTATGAGATTAAGCAAGATGTTGTCGAGAGCCGTTGTCTTCTTTTGTCTTCCAACCATAGGCTGAAAGCTATTTATGATGGCAACGGAAACCTCATCAAACAGTTCGAGGATAAGGAAATCTGGTATGTGGATCCTGATTATCCGTATTATTCAGATGGGGTTATCGCCGTTTGCAACAACACGGGGAGATGGACCTATATGGAAAGAACCGGAGCATTAAGCGGCAAAAAGCCGGAATTCAGGAGTGCGTCTCCCTACTTTTACGGATATGCGGTTGTGAGATACAAAGACGGATCCTACATGCATATCAACAAACGTGGTGTCGTCAGTAAACTGGACAGTCAGTTCAAGGATAATTTTCTGGTTTTCGCGTCGTCATTCACACCGCAAGACAAAAGCGCTGACGAATCGACTTCCGATCCTGTTGTTTCGCTGATAGTTGACAGCCGAAACAATGTTTTCCTGCGCGACAGATCCGGGATGAAGGTGGAAAGCCTTGGTACAGTCAAGGACTGGGACAAGAACGTTCGTAAAATGACCACCGATCGGTTCGTCATCTTCTTTGAGCCAAACAAGCAGATTCGTTCTGTCACACCAGTTGAGGATGGTCCGGAAACGGTTTATAATCATTCAGTTCTTGATTTTTACAAACCTGATACCAGTACGTTGGCTTGCGAGAGAACAGGGAATGGGTATAGAATTGTTTCTAAAGGCAAGGAGATCTTGCCGACTCAATTCACGACTCCGGTTACTATCGTATCCGGAAGTGATTTCATCGCCGCAAGAGATGGAAAATATGGCGTGGTAACTATTGACTATGGTCATTCTTCCATTCCTGATCTACAGATCTCACAATTGACCTTTGAGCACCATGTCCCGGTCAAGCTCAGCGCGAATGTGGCTCTGAATCCGTCCCTTGATGAGACAAAATACCACTTTGTCGTCACAAGACATGGTGAGAAAATCTTTGACGGAACACCTCATAATAGTGTAATATCATTTGAGTTCCTTCCGGAAGACTTGTCACATGAGAGAACGGAAACATTTAATGTACAGTCTGACATTGATGGCATAAAGCACCCGGAATCAACTATGGACTTGCTTTGGAACCACAAGAATCCATATTCTGTAAAAGCCTCCGGCCGTGTGAGACTGAACAAGTCGAATTCTGGCGGAACGGTGACCTTTACCGTTACTAACGAATCCGAAAAGGGGAGTGATAAGTGTGACATTGTCATTGACGGAAATGTCGTCAAGAAAGGAGTGACGTTCCAGGCCGGTGAGAGCATGGCCGTCTCTGCGTTCATCAATGTTGACATCATGGATTTGGATAGTGTCAGCAAAACCGTCTCTGTTCACGTAAGAGAAAATGGTTGTCCGGCACACAAGACTTCAAAAAATATCATGTTCGAGAGAAATCTATAAAAACAAAAATATGAAAAGGATTATTTCACTAGTTCTAATTTTTATCGGATTATCCGGTGTGAGTGCGGAAGCGCAGAACTTCTTTTCACAGGATGACGAGAATCCGGTAATGAATGACGACCCTAAAGTCTTTTTGAGCGTGGGTCCGACAGCAGGTGCTACGATGGGCACTTTCTCACTTTCTTCAGATGTCTCTTACAGTTTTGGATTCCGCCCTGGGTTTTCCGCCGGAGGATTCCTGAATTTCCGATTCCTTAACCGTAACATACGCAGTACCGCGGAAACCGGAGTGCTTGCTATTCAACCGGAAATTCGGTTCACAATGATCGGAGGTAATTCGGATGAATCAGATCTCGGGTTAAGTTATGTCACAATCCCGGTAATGTTCCAAGTCTATCCTCTTACGAATCTTTACTTGGAAGCGGGCCTGACTTTCGGGTTCAATGTTGCGCATACGCCGGACAACATCGTAGTGTCTGACACAGAGTATAACCTTGAGAACTTGAAAGCTGACGATGTGGCGGCGTCCTTGGGCGTTGGCTATCGTTTCGGGAACCTGAGCATAGGAGCCAGATATCATTTGGGTTTGTCTGATCTGGCGGAGAATATGCAATGGAAGAATCGTTGGATTCAACTCGGAATTTCATATTCGATACCAATGACAAAAAAACATTCAATGTTCGATTAAAGTATGAAAACAAATATCTTTTTTCGCACGGCCGCTTTTATAGCCGCGCTTTCCTTCCTTTTCGGATGTACTAATCAAGAAGTCGAATTACAGAAAGGTGTTGAAATACAGATTCATCCTTCTACTATATTATCTGGATTCACTGCTTTCAACTCCGATAATTTCGAGATGTATGATGACAGCCATCTTAGAATAACGTGTCTTCTTTATGACAGAGCAGGTAATTTGGTATATCAAAATCAGGCATTGTTGGACAATTTCAATCAAGACATTTCTTTCCACACAAAATTAGACGAAAAAAATGGAGACTATACTATTATAGCCTTGGCTACGTGTATTGAGGGTACATTATCATCCCCAACAGACGAGGCGTATTCAATTTCTGGCATAGGATCTCTTGATCAATTATGTGTGAAGCAGGAATATGATGGAAATAGTTATTATTCGACTTGGAGCGTTATGGGATACGACACTCAGACATTATCTTTTGACTACACGACAGTAAGTTTGTATCTGAAACCTGCCACGTCTCTTGTTTACCTGCAATGGAAAGATATTCACGCACATGACAACGATGAGTTACCAATCTATGGGAAGTATTCAGCAGAAGCAACAGACTATTGGGAAAAGAATAAGTATTCTTGGACAATGACTATTGAAAAAGATGGAGACAGTTCCACAGATGTCATTGTTAAGGATTTTTCACCAATTCTATATACAAACGGTTTTACTTCTGATAAAGGCTATAATACATATAAGGGTAGAATCAATGGAAATACACTGACGATAACCATGGGACAGGAAACCGGATATTCTGATGATGACGGCTCTGTTTTACTTTATGGAGGAGAGGCCAATGGCTCAAAAATCACGCTGAAAGACATTGCGTTACGCATTGATCACGGTAAATTGACGACAACAACTATGTTAGGAACTTGCGTGCGAGGCAGCGGATGGTATGATTTATTCAATCCTGGTGTGGTTTTCACTATGGAGTCATCAACGGACATAGTTGGTATAATAGATGAGTATTATATTATTTATCATCCTAATGATGTCCTACAATTCACTCATGATGGAACTCCGAAATATTCATCATCCTTGAGTGCATCCCAGAATAGAGGAGATTTTATCTCCCCCGCAAAAAATATGTCTTCAACTAATATTTATGCCATGCACAATATATTCCCGGGTGCATCAGTAAAACTATTTGCAAGAACATTTTCAGGAAATGACCGTGCTGACTACTCCAATCAAACGTTCACATTGGTTTCGGGACATCAATATGTCTTCAGTTTGGATTGCGCGACATTCAAGTTGACACCTTATGAAGGTGTTCTTGGTACCAGAGCATCTGCATCGTGTGGCGAATTCGAGCCAATAGACGGAAATTCATTGTCTTCCTATAAGCAGATTGACTTTTCTCAAAAGCAATTCAAATAATTGAAACGGCACGCGACATACCTTACGATGCTCTCCATCTTGACGCTTTGCGCTTCTTGTGTGGAGAAGGATCATTTCATTGAGACCGGCACTTCCATCGTCCCGAATACAGAGGCGATGGAAGAGATCATGGCGCAGGACAAGTGGATCTATCAAGAAATGAAACTGAATTATTTCTGGTCGGACAAGATGAAGGATTCGTCCGATTATGATTATTCCTTGCCCCCCGACCAGTTCTTCAAGACTTTGATTGTGGATGAAGACAGATTTTCATATTGTTATCCCAACGAAGACTATCGCCCCATGACAAAAGGCCAGAATCTGAATGAGACTGTCAAGTTGGACAGCATCTATGTCGTCGGAGACAAAAGAATAGGGTATTTCTACTATTCAGGTTTTGAGACGGAGGCGGATGTCACGGATGTGGTCCTCAAAATGGCCGGGGTTGATGACTTGATTATCGATGTCAGGGACAATCCAGGAGGGTATGTCGCGACATGTATCTATTTGTCATCCATTGTCGCCCCAAAGGAAGCAAGAGGAAAGCTTTTCTGCTCATATAGGTACAACGATCGTTTGAACAAATTATATAAGGAGGAGAGCGGACTCGAATATCGATGTTCATATTTCAAGAATGACGCTCTTACGGCCAACCGTTCGCTGAATTTGAACAGAGTTTACATATTGACAGGCCACCACAGCGCCTCATGCAGTGAATTGTTGATTAATTGTCTGAAGCCTTACATGACTGTTGTCGTGATAGGTCAGACGACAACCGGAAAAGATGTGGGAATGCACCCTCTGTCGAGCCGGTATTGCAAATATGTCCTTATGCCTATCACATTCAGGACATACAATGCGGTCGGTGTGTCGGTTCCCGTGACGGGGATAGTCCCGGACATACTTTATGAAGATGAATCCATCACCGGAAAGATTGGTGACGTCAATGAGACGCTGCTAGGACGTGCCTTGGAAGAAATAACTAAAACAAACAATATCAAATGAAACCTTACAAAGCGATTTGCCTGATTGCATCTTTGTTCTCAGGAATATCATTATTCTCTCAGAATCAAACCATAACGTTAAAAGACGGTACGGTCTATGAGGGGTATATTTCAAAACAGGATTACACTACCGGTCAGGGGGATATTTCCTACTCCAGAATGACCAAAACCATCCCTTCGGAAGATGTCCAAGGAATGAGAACCGAAAAGAGGGAATTTGGAAGTTTGCCAAAAGAATGGCAGGATTGGGCCATGGAGAACAACAAGGTGGAAACCAACGGGGATAACAGGTTTGTGTCCCTTACGAATATGACAGTCAAGGGGCAGGCAAACAGAGATTATTACATACTGGTCACCGGCGCGAAATATCTTACGGCCTTTACAATCTCAGATGGAATCATGCCATGTAAAATGTCCGAGATAGCAAGCATCAGGAAACCGGAACGTGCTAACACTTTGCTTATTGACATAGATGACATTGTACAGACGGATAATGCCACATACACCGGTATTATTCTCGAACAGATTCCAGGGGTGAGCTTCACTATCTGGAATAAATCAGATCATTCGGTGCATCGGGTGGATTACGCCGATGTCCGGTCCGTGGGTAAAAGCCGTTTCAATCAGGATTATAGTATATGGGATCAGACTCCATACCTTGAGCGAGTTAGTCTAAAGAATGGAACAACAGGGACAGGTCTTGTCATCGAGAACAGTTTTGGAGATGATATGAATATTCTTTTTGCGGAAAAGAATGGCACGGGCATGGATACTCGTCAATATAAATACGGCGATGTCGTTTACATTCAAAGGTTTCGCAATCCCGATTATACACCACTTTTTGATGTTGTTCTGCGCGAGGGCGAAAGCAGAATCAATCGGGACAGCGCTCTGCTGAGAATTGAGACAATCCAATTGAAGAGCAAGGATTCCGGTAAATTCATCGTCATAGACCCGGAGAAGATGGAACACGTAGCCAAAGTGAAAAGAGAAAATGTGTTCATAGAGACAAACATTCCAGAAGTATCCGACATTTATATTGCCAAGGCGTTGCTTCTAAAAGACATACCGGTGTCTTTACTTCATTCAAAAGACAAAAAAGATGAGCAGCCATCCGAGAAAAAGTCAAAAATTATTAAGAAAAAGGATAAGGCGGAGAAAACTATTGACTTATATGGCTATACATATGCAACCCTTTTTGAGTCTGAAATTGAAGCCGAGTCCGTCACAAGCATAAATGGAACCACTAAAATCAGTTTCACCCTTCCAGAGCCAGGTGTCTATTTCGTCTACCTAAGAAAAAACGGAACCTGTTGGGCCATAGATTATCGTCCAAACGGGCATAACTTGGAAAATGCTTTTGATGACATAGCAAAGTTAAAAGGTTTCGTACTGTGTGATAGTTCGCCCGAGGATTATAATTACCCCAAAGAAATCGGTACTATGAGAATGGTCGCTCATGCAAATGCGAATCCCCGCAAAGAGTTTCTTTCAGTTCTGTCAAAAATTCCATCCGAATTGATTGTTGCCGAGAATATCAATCGCAGTGATATAGACAGATGGTATATGGAAGACCTGAAAAATGGCGAAACGATGATGATGCACATTTTCGTTGGCACAGGCGGTGCGGATACAGTCGCTGAATTATTCACTGGCTCATCTCGAAGCTCCTATCATAAGATAGCCAATAGAATCGTGGAGGAATATAAACAATAGTGGCTCACCTGCAAATTCCCGTGTCTGATATGATAAAAAAATCCAGCCATTAAGGTAAATCCCGTGAAAGGAAGCACCGTTGTAGTCATGGATAAGGATACTACACAAGCAAAGCTCTACGAGCACTACCTCAGCTTCTTTCTTCCTGAGGGGAAGCTGGACTTCTTCGAACTGGTGTGGATGGAGACGGAGTCTCTCACATTCTGGGAGAGCCTAATGGACATAGCATATACCGGCGTGCTGCACATCCACCTGGATGAGCGTGACAGTACGCGTCCACAATTCCGCGTTGAGTCCTGAATAAAACAACATTCTTTATAAAGTTATGTGATGATTATCAGGAATTGATACTTAGTAATGTTGAAAAAATAAGTTGCGTCAATCGATAAAATTGAATACATAGAATCATCCTGAACATCATATTGTGCAAACCACAGGCACGCAAGAATGGCTCTGGTAATGCCGGGAGGCCATACTGTGTGGCTGACCCCCATATCCCGAGGGAGGGTCAGCCACAGTGATAGTGGATTGAATACCGTTGGTGGCGTTTTAGCGTGTCCGTGGTTTGTAAATGATTGGCATTCTTTGCGGATAATGCCCTTAAGTAATGTTGAAAAAAAATAAGTTGCGTCAATCGATAAAATTGAATCACCTTGAACATCAATATATTGCAAGTTTAAAGTGATGCAGGTTATTTTTTACATTTCACTTAATATAGTTCAATTGACTGTAGTATAAGAAAAAACTCAGCATATTCGTTAAGCCAACGACATGGAAATAATAAAGAATAATCGAATTACCATTCTGAAGGATAATGGTAGTGGGCCGTCGCGAGATGACATTCAGCTTCAATTGTGGATCAAGATGTACGATGAATGCCAGTCGCAGCGTCGGCATCATGAGACGGCACGGGCGAATCTGTCGATCTGCATAATCACGGCAAATACCGCAATATTCGGGTTCGCTGTTCAGGGATATCTTAATGGCATATATGCTTGTGCCATGATCATGTTCCTGTCATTGATCGGATTCCTTTCCGTAATGGCATATTCCGAGCGGTATAATTTCTATTGGCGAAGAAGTCAGTGTATTCGAAAGCATTTGGACCATACTTACATGGGAGATCAAATCAATAGTCGATTAAAGGAGGCGTTCAAAACGTGGTCCTGTGGAGTTCTCTAATAGTTGAGACTGCTGTTATTTATTTCATAAACTATATTCCAGATAAGAGTGATCTAATAAGACCTTCAATGGGAACTGAATTTTGGAGCATTATTATAGCCACTTTAGTTGCGGCTATACTAGCATACTTTGTGTATATTCAATCAAAAAAATCCAAGCGGCAAGCTTCTTCTGATGCCATTCTCACGCAGTCAATTTATAAACCCTCTGCAATCAATTATTGTAATAACTTTAGAAACGATTACAGCGAATCAATCATCGCGGCAGTGCAAGAGTATAGAATTGTCAAATCCGCGGATAAGGCATTATATGGGATAGTTGATGGCGATGGAAACGTTATGGTTGATTTCTTATATGATGAGATATCCAATTTCAGAGAATGTTGTTGGCCTGGTCCCGGTCCATTACCACCAAAAGAATATTTCTTTATTGGTGCATTCTTTCGACAGGGCAAAAATGTCGGATTTTTAGCCATACATGAAGATGGTAGTGTAACCGAGAATGGTAAATGCTCACGCAAGCATTTTGACCATCTTTGTCGTTTGACATAGCGAAAACCTACAACATACTGCGCATGACTGTCCAAATACCGCATCAGTCATCTAGAATATGGCGGCATGTCTTCCGCCACCATGCCTATTGGCAGATTGTCATATTCCTCATCAAGAATCAAGGTGATACCTAACGCTTTCTCTAGTTTGGAGAGTGTGTCGAGAGACATATTCTCCTTCCCTTTCAGAATCTTCGAGATGTATTGCTGTGTGCAGTTCATACGCTCCGCCAAGGCTTTCTGCATCAGTCCCAAAAGCTTCATACGCAATAATACCTTTATCGCAATCTTTGTGAATGATGTAACCATGCCCAGTTGACACGTCTCCATTGAGCTTCCTCGCGCCACATTGACGGAGTTTCGCTCTGGTTATTCGTCAAGAACTCAAGTGTTTCTGTTTCATAAATCGACCTCCTTGCCGTTGTTGAATCTCTGATAAGAAATCTATGACATTTGCGAATGTTAATAACAATATCAGAATTATACAACTGTCAGTTGTGTCTCCTGAAAAGCACATCAATCTACTCACCCAAGAGTGAGTTTTCTCCGGCCAAACATATCTTTCGGTGGACAAAACTTGATTCATTATCGGTTTGTCCACCGAAATCCGCATTTGAGTGGACATGAGCGCCGGTAAAGCACAGATGCCGGAGACAATGAGATGTTCATACGCTCCGAATAATTATCCCTTATAAATCTTATTATTGAATTTTACTTATTGATATTCAAAATATAATCACTATTTTTGCACGTAATCTTTATTATATGATTATGTGCAATAACAATGAGTATATAAAAAGAATGACTACCTATATAGGTGCAGTTATAAATGAAGATGTTGTAGCGAAACCAGTATGCAAAAGCGTGCTGGATTTATTACCGATGTCCATTGTTGGTAACTTTAAGTTGTACCATGGGCAAATATTGGGAAAGAATCTCATTTTTGTCTATATTGAAGATGCTGACATGATAACACCTGTTATGACGAAGAAACAATTGGATATCATTCAAAAGAGAACAGGGATAATAACGGTTCTTGTGCCTAAGCATCTGCATTCTTATAATGTGGGTAGGTTGATTGCTCAAAAAGTGAATTTCGTAATTCCTGACAAACAGATGTTTATTCCATCACTTTTGCTTGATTTGAAGAATGACAAAGTAATTGATGGTGACATTAAAGATTCCATTACACCGATGACGCAATGCCTGTTGCTTTACCATTTGGAAGTGGAATCCATATCGGGAAAGACCAGCTATGAACTTGCGGATAAGCTCTCGGTATCATACGCTTCAATCAATCGGGCGTTAAGGTGGCTTGTCACCAAAGACCTAATTAAGCAGGAGGGAGTAAAGACCAAGACTGTACAGATTGAGTTAAGTGGCAGGGAACTTTGGGACAAAGCATTGCCGATGTTGGTTTCTCCAATTGAGCAAATTTATTATACGGATGCACCACTTGAAGGACAAATGATAAGTGGAGTTAATGCCTTGGCTTCCTATACTATGCTCAATGAAGAACCAAAGCAGTGTTGCGCCATCTCTAAAAAAGACTTAAAAGTTTTGAATATTCCAACAGATAAACAGTTTGGACAGAACGAAATACAAGTATGGAAGTATAATCCGCGAATGTTTAGCGTGTCTGGAGCGGTTGATAGATTATCGCTTTATCTTTCATTGATAAATAATGAAGACGAACGAATACAAATTGAGTTGGAACGATTAATAAATGAAATGTCATGGTAAGAGGAATAGGCACATTCAAGCGCTTCTTCAAAGGTTTTGAGGACAACTATGTTATAATCGGCGGTACGGCATGTGAAATCCATGAGGATTTGTATGCCCAAGTGCCTCGCGCGACTAAGGATATAGACATCATCTTGATAGTCGAGGCTTTGTCTGTTGAGTTTGTCCTTAAATTCTGGGAATTCGTGAAAAGTGGCAATTATGAACGACGTAACAAGGGAATAAATGAAAATGTTGAACCAAAACATGAATATTTTCGCTTCATGAAGCCATCCAATCTTGATTTTCCATATCAAGTTGAACTCTTCTCCCGTAGTCTTGGCTTGATGAATTTTCCGGAGGAAGCTCGTATTACACCGATTCCTGTAGATGAGGATCTTTCAAGTTTATCGGCGATACTCATGGATGATGACTATTATCGTTTTACGATAGAACATAGCTTGCAAGAAGATGATGTGCATATAGCCAACATAGAGAGTCTTATCTGCTTGAAGAGTAAAGCTTTCTTGGATTTGAGTCAAAGAAAAGCCAAGGGCGAGAGCGTGGATAGCAAGCATATAGCAAAGCACAAGAAAGATGTCTTTCGTCTCGCAGCGATGCTTACTCCAACAAACAGATATGAATTGCCTGAAACTTTAAAAGCAGATGTTGGTAGTTTTTGTACTGCCATCATGCAGGAATTGCCCAATGCCGATTTCATCAAGTCGGCAGGACTTGGCAATGTGACGAGTCAACAAATTGTCGAACAACTTAAGAAATCAATGTTGTAGTTATGGTAAAGATACAATATGCTTCAGATTTACATTTGGAGTTTATAGAGAATACTCGCTACTTGGAGAATAATCCGATTCAACCTGTAGCTGACATCTTGATGTTGGCAGGTGATACTAGTACTTTGTAACACTTAAAAGTTCAATATAGGATAGAGGTGCTTCAGCT